>Ga0315298_1001902_pt1 | contig 37072 bp, 34 predicted proteins | sample WHS_1_MG_FD_203077 | JGI IMG/M metagenome (GOLD analysis project Ga0315298, IMG submission 203077) | Extremophilic microbial mat communities from Washburn Hot Springs, YNP, Wyoming, USA - WHS_1_MG | ecosystem: Environmental > Aquatic > Thermal springs > Hot (42-90C) | place: USA: Wyoming...
GATTGCTCCAAACTACAAAGTTTCAATAACGACTGCCCCGAAGGGGCCACCTCTTCCGGGCGAAGTCCCGGAAGAGGCGTAGGTTCTTACATGTTTAAATTTGAGAATTTATCTCTAACATTTTGTTGCCCCCTCACCCCTTCCCGCTGGGGAGAGGGGAAGGGTGAGCCGCCAAAAGGCGAGCCTCGCCAAGGGCGGGGGGAAATTTCAAATATTTTTGGTTAGGATCTAAAAAAAGAATAACGAAAAAATCGGTCAAAGACAAGAGAGTTTTGACTCAATTTTTTTCACGACGACACCATCTTAAAATCTCTTTAAGGGAAAGGGTATTAAGGATATCTTTGGTTTCAAGCCATCCTCGTCTTGCGACCGCCACTCCCAGGCTCATCATCCACAACTGATCCAGATGGTGGGCATCGGTTCCAATGGCTACTTTGATTCCCATCTCTTTTGCCTTTCGGCAATGGAGATCATCCAGATCAAGGCGTTCAAAATAGGCATTGATCTCCAAGGCCTTTCTATACCGCTTAGCAGCCTCCATGATCTCATCCATATCCACCTCATAAGGGTCTCTTGACCCTAATAATCTCCCAGAGGGATGGGCAAGGAAGTGGACATAAGGGTTCTCCAAGGCCTTCACAATCCGTTTGGTCATCTTCGCCTTGTCCTGTTTAAAACCACTATGAATGGCGGCTACAACAAAATCCAACCTTTTAAGGACGTTATCCGAGAGGTCTAATCTTCCATCCGAAAGGATATCAACCTCTGTTCCTTTTAGGATCTGGAGGCCTTTCAGTTTCTCATTCAACCGGTCGATCTCCTCAATCTGCCTTAGCAATCTCGTCTCATCGAGACCATGGGTAATCTTAAGGGACTTTGAGTGATCGCAGATCGCTATATATTGATAACCCCTTTTTTGAGCCATCTTGGCAATCTCCTCAATCGAGGAGGAACCGTCACTCCATTTTGAGTGGACATGAAGGTCTCCTTTGATCTCAGATTCCTTGACCAGTTTTGGAAGGGAGTTTGCCTGCGCCGCTTCAACCTCCCCCCGATCTTCTCGAAGTTCTGGCTCAATCCAAACCATCCCAAGGGCCTTATAGACATCTTCTTCGTCCCTTCCTCCAATCTTCTTTTCACCCTTAAAGACCCCATATTCATTAATCTTGATTCCTTTTGCCTTGGCGATTCCACGGAGGTGGATATTATGGGCTTTCGATCCCGTAAAATATTGCAGGGCAGCGCCATAGGAATCTTCTTCCACCACACGAAGGTCAATCTGGACCCCTCCTTCAACGATGACGGAAGCCTTTGTCTCTCCAGAGGCAAGAACCTCCCTTACTTCAGGCAGATGCGTGAAGGCATGAATGATCTTCTCGTGATTCGGGCCAGTCGCCAAGATGTCTATATCTCCGATATTCTCTTTCATCCTCCGGAGGGAGCCTGCCCACTGAATCTTTTCGAAACCTGTCTTCTGCCTCAGGGCCTCTACAATCCGTTTGGCCACTGGAAAGGCGATACCCAGATTCATTCTTCCCCGACTCTGTTTGAGAAGTTGAATTCCGCGTTTGATGTTGTCGACCTTTTTTTCGCCGATCCCAGGAAGGCCAATGAGAGAGCCATCTTCTAAGGCCTTTTCCAATTTTGAGAGGGAATCAATGCCCCTCTCTTTATGGATCATCGAGAGGGTCTTTGGTCCCAATCCGGGGATCTCCATCATGGCGATCAATTCATCGGAAATCCCTTTTTTAATCTCCTCATATTTGGAGATCTTTCCGCTCTTGAGATACTCTCCAATCTTCTTGGCCATCCCTTCTCCGATCCCTGGGACATCCTTCAACCTTCCACTCTCAGCAATCTCTTCGATATCTTGAGTGAGATCGCCAAGGATGCGAGAGGCCTTCCGATAGGCACTGATCTTAAAGGGGTTCTCTCCCTTAAATTCCAAAATGTCAGCCATCTTCTCAAAAAGATCTGCCAATTCCTTATTCTTCATAAATCTAAACCCTCCAAGGTCCCCTGAACTTTTTTCCTTCCAATAAAGGGATGGGAGAAGAGGATTCTCCAAATTGGAGATAATGTTTGAGGCAGATCCTAAAATTCTCAACGACATCCTTCTTACTATTTACAATGAAGATGCGATGCCGAATATGAAAGAGTTCCTCAATCAACCGTTCCACAGGATAGAGCCTTTTGGATTCCTCTCCATATCTTCTCCCCAATTCTTCTTCAAAGAGGACTACTAACTTGTCTTTCATCCTCAGTTGGGTATCATTGAAAAGGATGGCTACTTCAGGAAGGAGGTCCTCAAGCCTTGAAAAGAAGGTTGAGATTTCACTGACCTCTACCCCTTTGGGAGGGGAAGACTTCACTTCTACATAGAGAAGCCTTTGATTCCAGGAAGCAATGACATCGTAATCCCCTCCTGAGGGGGTTCTCTTCACACTGACCCCATAGAGGGCAGGAGAGGCAAACTCCTTCTTAAACATCTCGGCAATAAACCATTCAAGTGTTGGACCGAAACTGTAAATCGAAGAGACTCGGGTATGATAGGTTCCTCTCCCATTCTTTTCAATCACCCCCATCTCATAGAGACGATCACAATATCCTCTAACCACTTTTGGGGAGCAGTAGTGAGTCAAATCCTTAATTTGAAATCGATGGTGATGTTTGATCATATCCCTCAGAACCAAGCGAAAAGAGTATTTCTTCATCAACTCATAAAATTGGCTCTTTTGGGAATGAGAAAGGTTGGGAGGGAAGAAAAGTCTATCCACCGGATTCTTTTTAAAAGCCTCTATCCCCCTCATCTTCAGCCTGCTCTCCACAAGGGCGGAATCCTCCAGAAGAAGGCCTTTAAGAGACTCCACCTCCCTTGAAAGGAGGGCAACGCTTTCTTTGAGTTCTTGAATCGCTTCGTCCACTTTTTTCAACTTCACTTAAAACCCTCGATAGAGATGAAACCGTTTTGCCAACTGGATGACCTCCAGGTACTCCTTGTAAGTAATCCGGCGGTTTATTTCTATATAATCATCGGCTTTATACTCAGGTCGGTATTGATCCATGATGTTGACATAGGAGTGGATAGAAATCTCTTCGGCGATAAACTTAAGGACCTCTTCAGAAGAGGCCACCCCGTTTGGCATGACCAGATGCCTAATCAAAAGCCCCCTTTCAGCAATCCCCATTGAATTGGTTCGGAGATCTCCAACCTGCCTGTGCATCTCTTTAAGCACCTTTTTTATGATTTCCGGATAGTCCGGAGCGTTGGAGTATCGTTTTGCAAAATTTTCATCCATGTATTTGGCATCAGGCATGTAGATGTCCACAATGCCATCCAAGAGCCGAATCACTTCAATCGATTCATATCCCGAACAGTTATAGACGATGGGAATCTTTAGACCCTTCTCAATGGCCTCGGGGAGGGAAGCCACAATCTGGGGGACATAGTGGGTGGGGGTGACGAAATTGATATTATGGCAGCCCATCTCTTGAAGCCGAATCATCATCGTCGCCATGATGGAGGTAGTAATGGGTTCACCTCTTCCCAGGTGGCTGATGTCATAATTCTGACAGAAGATACAACGAAGGTTACAATGAGTAAGGAAGATAGTCCCTGAGCCGTGAGACCCAACCAGTGGGGGTTCCTCCCCGAAATGAGGAAAGGCACTGGAGACCATCAATTCAGCACCTGCCTTACAATACCCCACCTCTCCTCCCAGGCGATTGATACCACACCTTCTTGGGCAGAGACAACACTCCTTTAATAACTCCTTAAGCAGGAGGATTCGCCTTTGAAGTTCTCCCTTTTCATAAAGAGGGATAAAGGATGGGGTAACCGCCATTCTAATAATAAATTATCATAAAATTTTTTCTAATTCTATGAAAGAATTAAAGGGAAATGAGGGGGTGTAGAAATGAGAGAGAACTTCCTTATCACCCCCATTTTTCTTAGGTTAAAGGAGGCTAAATGGTATGATAGACATCGATGACACTTTTAAAGAAGTTGGAGGGGATGTACTGTCTTTTCTCTAAGAGGTCTCTTACATAGGTTGGTCCATAATTATAGGCAGTTAAGGCAATCCTTAGGTCTTTAAAATCTACAATCAGGGTTGAGAGGTAATAAATTCCTATCTTTATATTAAGATAGGGATTAAAGAGGGTCCGATCCCCACTCCATTCAATACCCAGTTCATTGGCAATGGATTGGGCTACATAGGGCATGACCTGCATTAACCCTTTTGCCCCTTGTTCGGAGACAGCCCAGTTTTGGAACGAACTTTCTATGGCAATGATTGCCAGGATCAATTTGGGGTCATATTGGTAACGGTTCGCTTCCTCATAAATGACCTCTGCCAACTCTTTTCTGGTCACCTCTGCAAGGTCAGTGGGGTGCTTTTCCAAAACCCTGAGAATCTCCTCGATAGCCCTCTCCCTATCATAAAAATTTGGGAAAAAAGAGGAAAGGTGAAAAGAGAGGGTAAATATGAGAAGAAGGAGGAAAAATTTGAGGAAAATCTGGAAAAGCCTTTGCCTACTCCTTTTTTTAGGAGGGGGAGGGTGCCCCATCCGTATCGGTGGTTCTTTAAGCTCCATAAGTCACCTCCTTGTGAAATATGTTCACATTCTAACTGATAGAGGTTAAATTTGTCAAGTTTTCCTTAGTGGAGGGGGTTGGATGGGGTAGCCTAAAGTTTGATTTCGATAACGGATTTTTCTTTTAATTTAGTAAGGTATTGCTTCAAGGCCTTCTCCATTTCTATTTCCATGTAGTCGGCTTTTACCTTCTCTTTAATCTCTTCGAATGAGGGGGGGTCTCCTCCCTTGCGGTCAAGGAGTTTGATAATGTGAAATCCATGTTCTGTTCTGACAATTCCACTGACTTCCCCCACATGGAGACGGAGGGCCTCCCTCTCAAAGGCGGGGAGTAGCTCCCCTTTTTTAAAATAACCTAAGTCCCCTCGATCTTTACTTGAGGGATCTTCCGAATAGAGAAGGGCCATTTCGCCAAAATCTTCTCCCTTCTTAATCTTCTCCAAGACCTTTTCACATTTTTTCCTAATTCGGGAAACCTCTTCGGGCGTTGCCTCTTTGGGGACGAGAAAGAGGATATGGCCTGGCCGATAGATCTCGTTACTTCGATATCTCTCAAGGTTCTTTTTATAAAACTCCAAAAGCTCTTTATCCCCAACATTTGAGTCCACTTTTATCATCACACTGATAAACCTCGTCCTGAGGATTCTCTTTTCAATCTCCCTTTTGAAGGTCTCAAAAGTAATCCCATCTCTGGCTAAGGCCTTTTCTAGATCCTCCTGGGTTACATTGTTACTCTTCTTAATTACTTCAATGGTAGACTCTACTTCCTTGGGGGTGGCTTTAAACCCTATCTTTCTCACCTCTTGGTCGATCAGCTTCTCCTCAATGATTTGGTCGAGAATCTTACGACGGGCCTCAAGTAACTTCTCCTTCCTTTCCAGTCGGTCCTCTGTTTGGATCTCTTTATAGAAAGGGGACATCCACCTATCCACCTCAGAGAGGGTAATGATCTCCTGATTGACGATCGCCACAATCCGATCCACCACTGCCTGAGATGAAGGGGGTATCCCCAAGAAGAGGGAAAATATCCATAAAAGGGCGAATCCTTTTCTTACGTTGGAGGATTGTCCCTTCAGGACTTTAGCCATTTCTTGTTGACCCTTAATTTTGCTCTTCCTTTCAATCCTTTGAGCCACTTCTGAAATTCCTCCTCGCCTTTTTGCTTTCTGAGTTCTTTTATGATGGTTGGCCTGGCTTCCTCAAAGGTGATCACTCGGGGATCACTCTTTTCCTCGAGTTTAAAAATGTGATATCCGTAGGGACTCTTGATTACATCACTAATCGCGCCCACCTCCATCGAGAAGAGCGGGTCAAATTCAGATGGCCTCTCCCCTTGCCGAAAATAACCCAGATCTCCTCCCTGAATCCTTTCAGGACCCAATGATTTTTCCTTGGCCAATTTTTCAAAACTCTCTCCCTTTTTTAGCCGTTTTAAAATCTGAATAGCCTCTTCTCCATCTGCCACTATAATCTGACGAGCCCTCACCCTCTGGGGAATCTGAAATAGAGAAAGATGGGTTTCATAATATTTGCGGACTTCGTTCTCCTTAATCTCTCCTTGATAATTGAGATGGTTTCGAATCATCTTCTCGGCTAATAGTTTCTCCCCTAAACGGACTTTCCAGTCTTCCAAACTCATTCCCCTAAGATCCAACCTCTCTCCAAAGGCATTGACTGGATAGTCCTTTTTAATCTCAGAGATTGCCTGGGTTAATTCCTCCTCAGATATCTTTATCCCTGATCGCCGGGCCTCCTGAGCCAAAAGTTTTCGTTCGATCATTTGATCGAGAAAGGCCTTTTTTAAATCTTCCAGTGCAGCCTTTTCATGTTTCTCAGATTCTAAGACCACATCCTTAAATTCCTGATTAAATTCTTCCACGGTAATCAGTTCATCATTGACCTGGGCGATTACATGATCGGGGAGCCCAATCCCCAACTGTCCACACCCCAAGAGGAAATGGGGGAAAATGGTCAACGGAAGAAGAAAGAGGGCTCTCTTCATTTTTTCTTTTCTTCGGACTTCTGCTCTTTCTTTCCTTCTTCTGCCCATAGTTTTTCATTAATCACAATTTTTGCTTTGGACTTCACCTCTTTCACATATTCAAGATAGGCATCCTGTCGTTTTTTCGTCTGGAGGAAAAATCGAATTTTTTCTTTGACTTCAGAAAGGGGCCTCAGGACAGTACCAATCTTGTCCTCGAGTCGAAGAATATGGAACCCGTAAGAGGTCTTGATCACTTCACTGATCTCACCCTTCTCTCTCAAGGAGAAAGCGGCTTCCTCAATTGGAGCAAAGGGAGGGGCCAATTGGCCTCTCCGAATGTAGCCGAGGTTTCCTCCATCCTCCCGAAACTGTCCAACATTATAGGTCGAAGCTAACTTTTCAAATCTCTCTCCACTGGAGAGTTTTTTTAAAACCTCCTTTAAGATGGGCTCTGAGGTGACAAAGATCTGACGGATTTTTACCTCCCGGGGTTCGGTGAACCGATTCTTATTCTCCTTATAGTATTGTTCAATCTCGCTCTCTGTGACCTGGTCCTTCCCCTTCAACACCTCTTCAAGGAGGGCATCGATGACCATTGCCCTCTTAAAATCTTCAACTTTTGACAGAATCCTTCTGTCTTTATCCACCCCTCTCTTCCTGGCTTCTTGGTGGAGGACTTCTCGTGTGATGACATAGTTTTCAAGGAAATCCCTCTGACCCTTTTCGGTAAGCAGCCTTAACTTTCCCTCCAGAGGCTGGTTTTCCGACATCTGATGGAACTCTTCGAGGGTGATTGAGGTATTGTTGACCCTCACTAACTCATTCTTTCCCAACTCCTTCTCACTGGAGCCCCCACAACCCAATAGGAATAGCAGAAAGGAAAGAACAGCCATCAAGATCAGGTATCTTTTTTTCATTCTCTCCACCCTTCCTTTTTACCCGTAGTTTTTGGATAAGGAATTTAGGTCTATTCTTTGGAAAGAATGTATCATATCAAGCCATGGCTTGCAATAACTTTCTGGTTTCTCCAAAGGGATCTTTCTTTAGGTTTTCCAACCCTTCCATCACCAATTTGGAGTCAGGGGTCAGTCGATATCTCCCTTCACTTTGGTTAACCAGATTGACCACTCTCTGAGGAGATACCCGGGTGGTTTCATCAAAGGTGAGAACCAGTTGAGAGGGAGTCTCTTCAAGTTTTTTGATCCTCAACCTGGTCAGAATGAGTTTTACCTTGATGACCTCGAGGAGATGGAGGACCTCGATGGGGAGTTTACCAAATCGATCCAGAAACTCCTCCCTCATCATCTCCACTTCCTCTTCAGAGCGGGAGAGGGAGAGTCTACGGTAGAGACTGAGCCGCTCTTCCGTGTCTTTCACGTAGGATTCGGGAATGAAAGCAGGAAGGTGAAAATGGATTTCAGGCGTAATCTCTTCCACCACCTCCTCGCCCTTCAATTCCCTGATCGCCTTTTCCATCATCTGGGTATAGAGCTCAAGGCCTATGGAAGAGATGTGACCGGATTGGGAGGGGCCAAGAAGATTTCCAGCCCCTCGAATCTCCAAGTCATGAAGGGCCAATTTAAATCCGGACCCCAGTTCGCTTAGCTCCTGAATGGCCCGGAGCCTTTTTAACGCATCCGGGGAGAGGCTGAGTTCACTGGGAATGAGGAGGTAGGCATAAGCCTGGTGGCTTCCCCTTCCGACACGACCTCGAAGTTGATAGAGGTCTGCGAGACCGAACTGTTCGGCATGGTTAATGAGAATGGTGTTGACGGAGGGGATATCCAATCCTGATTCGATGATGTTGGTGCAGACAAGGAGATGATATTCCCCTCTGACAAAACGAAGCATCACCTTCTCCAACTGTCTCTCGTTCATTTGACCATGGGCAATGGCCAGAGAGGCTTCTGGAACGAGCCTTTTAAGATGGTTGGCCATGGCGTGGATATTCTGTATCCGATGGTGAACAAAGAAGATTTGCCCCCCTCGTTCCAACTCCCTCTGAATGGCCTCTCGAATCAGTTGGTCATCATATCGGACGATAAAGGTTCGAATGGCGAGGCGATTCTCTGGAGCGGTTTGAATGAGACTAAGATCCCGAATCCCTGAGATCGCCATCTGGAGGGTTCTTGGAATGGGAGTGGCCGTGAGGGTCATTACATCTACTAACCTTCTCATCTGCTTTAATTTCTCTTTATGGATCACCCCAAACCGATGCTCTTCATCAATCACCACAAGACCCAGGTCTCTAAATCCCACGTCCTTCTGGAGAAGTCGATGGGTGCCAATCACAATGTCCACCCTCCCCTCTTTCAATCCCTGAATGATCTCCTTCTGCTCTCGAGGGCTTTTAAATCGGCTCAGCATTTCAATCACTATAGGATAGGCCCTGAAACGATTTCGAAACGTTTGGAGGTGTTGTTGAGCAAGAATCGTGGTAGGCACCAGAATGGCCACCTGCTTTCCATCCATGACTGCCCGGTAGGCTGCCCGAATAGCCACCTCTGTCTTCCCATATCCGACATCTCCACAGATCAAGCGGTCCATGGGTTTGGGGGACCCCATATCCTCCATCACTTCTCGAATGGCTCTGGCTTGATCGGGCGTCTCCTCATATTCGAAAGTAGCCTCAAACTCTTTATAGAATTGATCCAAAGGGGAAAAACTCGTTCCCTGAAAGACCTGCCTTTGGGCATAAAGGTCAATAAGTTCTTTGATCATTTCTGAGACAGCGGCCTTGGCCTTCTTTTTTGCCCTTTCCCAAGTACGACCCCCTAACTTGTCCAGTCTGGGGGGGCTCCCATCTCCTCCAATATAGCGTTGAATGAGATTAAGCCGATCGACCGGGACATAGAGTTTATCCCCTTCGAGGTATTGAAGCAGGAGGAAGTCGTTTGATACCCCACCGATCTTCAAGTGGTGTAATCCTTTGTAAATACCCACTCCATAATCAAGATGGACGACGAAATCATTCTCCCGAAGTTCACTCCTTGAGGAAAGAGCCTTCCCCTTCATCTCTGAGGTTCGACCCCGGCCCTTCTTTTCACTGAGCCTTCTCCTTTCCCCGAATATCTCTTCTTCGGTGATAAGGATCCATCCTTCGTTTAAATTCTTAAAACCCTTAGACAGCGGGCCATAGAGGAGATGGATCTCCTTAGGAGAAAACTCCATTGGATCCTGAAACCCTTCCTCTCTTCCTAAATTCACTTTGACCTCATAATGGGTTAGAATCTCCTTCAATCGATCAGCCTGGGCTTGGGTATGGGAGACCATCAAGATTCGAAACCCTTTGCCCTGCCAGTCTTGAATCCTTTTCATTATGATGGAAAAAGGAGACGTTTCTGATCGAGGGGTGAACGAGAGAGTCGTTTTCATCTCCTGTTTAAGATCTTCATTGCTCTCCATCCCAAAAGAAAAGGAGGTTTGACAGTGAGCAGGGGCGATTGGTCCCTCCTCAAGAAAGATGGTTCTGAATCGCTTGAGGGCTTGAGACACCTCTTCGGAACTCAGATAGATCGATCCAGGTGGAGGGATGGCTCTCTTTTTTAGGCTGACTTTTTCATAACGTTCGGTGATTAAACGATAAAAAACTTCTGCCTCTCTTTCTACCTCCTCTCCCTCTTTAACGAAGACCACCCCATCCTCTTTCAGATAATCGAGGAGGGTTGCCAAGGGTGTCCGAGAGAAATCTTTTGAAACATCGCTCGCTGGAAGAAGGATCGCCTGGGACATCTGACTTTGGGGAAGAGAACGCTGGCTTTCTATTTCAAACCTTCGAATGGACTCCAATCGATCCCCTATAAATTCCAATCGTAAGGGGTCTTCATAGAAGGGGGTATAGAGATCGATGATTCCACCTCTAATACTTACCTCTCCTGCCTCCTCAACCACGCTTACCACCCTATATCCATTTTCATCAAAGTATTGAAGCAGATGATCACGATCCACTTCTTCTCCTTGAGAAAGAGAGAGGACGGATATTTTCAATTGGTGAGGAGATAAAACCTTCTGCATTAAGGCCTTGATGGTCGAGATGATGAGCACCTCTTCTCCTTTTAAGAGGGAGAAAAGACAGTTGATCCTTTCTCTAAGAATGTTAGGGTGGGGTGGGATATCATCATAGGGTAGGGTTTCCCATTGTGGGAAGAGGTGACAGCGGTGATCCTTTCTTTTTTTGAAAAACCGAAAGTCATCAAGAACCAATTCCCCTTTCCAGAGGTGAGGGACGACGATCAGACAGGGACCTCCACGCTTCTCCATCCAGTGGGATAAGAGATAGGCCATGGAAGAAGTGACAAGGCCCGTTAACCCGATCCGCTTGCCCTTCTCCCAAACGTCAGAGTCTACCCAGGAATCAATGGAAGTAACTTCTCCTTTTAGCCTGTCATTCATCTCTATTTATTTTCCATTTAAAAAGGGAGAAGTGTCAAGATGGGTTGCCATACTGGTGGCCTTCAGCCCCTTTTTTGCGTGAGCGATAGAATTTTATCCATCTCAGTGAAAGGGGATAAGCAATGAGAGCGAGCAAGGTAGAAAGGATGAGAGACCCAACAATGAAGGAAAAGAGGAGGCCTGATTGAGCAGCAATGCGAGACCAGAAATCCAAACTCAAGAATCCTCGCTCCAATCCCAACCTGAATATCTCCTTGAAATGGTTGATATCCATCTGATATCCAACGATCCACATCCCCAGATAGGTTGCGATCGTATAATAAGGGACAATCCACCAGGGTGTGTTGGTCCAGACTCCTAAGAGAATGGCTACCCGGTTTAAGTGGAATAGAAAGGCGATGGCCAATCCTCCAAGGGTATGAAAACCTAAGAAGGGTGAAAAACCGAGAAAGACGCCAATCGAATAGGTTAAAGCGGTTCGTTGAGGAGTATCATGGATATAAAGCAGTTTTTTAATGAGGTTTTTCATCTCACCCCAGTCCTTCTTCCACAAGGAAATTCCCCAAAAGTTTTATTGACTAATGGGAGCATGATGGATTCGAGGGGACCATTTCCTTCAAATATAAATCTCTATCCCCGTTTAGTAAAGGGGGAAATAGGAAGTTACTCATTTTATAATTCGAGCCTTTCCCATTTAACCAGACCTATTAATCATGAAGGAGCTCCTTGCAAAAGAGGCACTCCTTGGAGACAAAACAGATGTGACAGGAAGGGTTCTTTGCCTTACAGATTTCCCTTCCAAAACGGATAAGGTTAAGATGAAGGGATAGAGAATTCCCTTTGGGAATAAGGGGGGCTAACCACTGATGTGCTTTTTCTGCCGTCATCTTATTAGGAATAAGCCCTAAACGTTTTCCAATTCGAAGGATGTGAGTATCTACAGGGAAAACCTCCCTTTTAAGACCAAAAAGAAGTAGGCAGTAAAAGGTCTTTGGGCCAACCCCTTCAAGAGAACCTATCGTCGCTTTCAGTTGTTGGGAATCCAACTTTCTTAAAAACGAGAGGCTTAATCTCCCCCTTTCTCTTTTAATCCAGCGAAGGATCTTGCGAATGCGCTTAGCTTTTTGATGGGCCAACCCACCGGGTCTTAATGCCCCAACCACTTTTCGGAAGGGTGCCTCAAGAACATCTTCCCATTTGGGGAAAAACGTTTTTAACCTCTGATAGGCTTGGTCTCGATTACGGTCATTGGTATTTTGGGAGAGAAGGGTCTGGATGAGCACATCGAGGGGATTACCTCTATCCTTCCACTTTTTAGGGCCATATTTTTTCTCCAATAGGCGGGCGATCCTCTCGATCTTTGTTTTTATTTTCTTTAAATCAAAGCCCTGCACGGATCCTTTTAACTTAAATTCTTGCCATCGCTCTTAGAATCTTTTGGCTAAGCCTTCCACCCAGGAGGTCTTTCATCCTCTGTTTTACCTGATCGACAAAACTTTGGTAGGTCTCTTTCCCCTCCAGCACTTGGAGGTAGAGCTTTCCCAATTCAGGGTAGTGTTTTAAAGTCTTATAGGCCAATTTGGTAAACCGGAAAACGAATCGAGAGAAGTAGAGGGCCCACTTCAGATTTTCAAATATATGAACATGGACAGCGGTTTGGTAAAGGTCAGAAGGAAGACTTCCTGTCTCTCGGGATTGGAGAATGGCATCGGTTGCAAGCATTGCGCTCCGGATGGCATAGTAGATTCCCTCTCCCTGAAGAGGATCCATGAGATGGGCTGCATCTCCTATAAGGAGAACTTTTCCTTGCCCAACCCTCTGTCCTTCATCATAAAAGGCAGGAAGGGGATGGCCTATCATCTTTATCTTCTCTTCTTCGAGATAATTTAGCCGTCTGAGGAACTCCTTAAAATACTTACGGGGCTTCATCCTCTCTCCTTCCCTAAACATCCCCCCAATCCCTATGGAAAGACCTTCTCTCTTCGGAAAGACCCAACCATACCCATTGGGGACCCCGCCGAAATCCAAATGGAGAAGGTGAAGTTCGCTTTTCGGGAAAAAGGGGACTCCCTCAAAAGGAACTTCACTCTCCACTGCAAATCCTCCGGCATTGGATGGGAAGAGAGAGAGAGCTTTGGCAACGAGGCTTGAGGGACCATCGGCACCAATAAGATACTCACATCGGAATAACTTTCCACTCTCTAATTCTACATCGATTCCTTCCTCTCTTTTACTTATTCCCAAGACATTCTCACCCTCCAAAATCTCAGCTCCCTTTTCCAAGGCCTTTTCGACCAGAAACTGGTCGAATCGATCCCTCATCACCATATAAGCAATGGGATCCTTCGAATCGATGAAGAAGGGATCCTTTAAGAGGTAGGTGAATTTTGCTCCGTAAACAGTATTCTCAATGACAGGGGTTAAATCAAAATTGAGAAGATGGAGGGTCTTGACTGAGAGACACCCTCCACAGGGTTTATATCTTGGAAGGTGTTCCTTTTCAATGATGAGGGTTTTTAATCCTGCATGGGCACAGAATCTTGCCGCAGTCGATCCTCCTGGTCCTGCGCCCACCACAATAACATCATAATCGAAATTCATGGTTTAAAAAAATACCAAGAAACAGGAAATTGTCAATCCTTTCGTTTTCAATAAATCTTTTCTGTAACTCTTTTGTGTAGTTCTTTGAACAAGGAATAAATACCATTTACTCTTCCAAAAAGCAATGATACTCAACCCATTTGTCGTGTAAAAGGGAGCACCCTAACTTGAAAAAGGATTTGAAAAAATTTGAAATCCTTGGTAAATTATCTAAAAAAGGGAGAGTAAGAAATGATCCGGTTTTTCTTTGGAGTGATTGTCGGAATCCTTCTCTTCTTTCTTTTCATCTATTTTGGCGGTGGGAAAGCGGTCAAGAAGGTGGGAGAGGGGTTAACCGATACGGGAAAGAGGATGGAGTATATCGAGGAGGTAATTAAGAAAGAGAGAGGAGAGGTAGGGAAGGATCTTAAAAAGAAGATCTTTAAGGAGGAGAAGGAGATCCCTCAAAAGGCTCAATAGGTGATGGAAAAATCATCAAACTCACCCTGATACTCTTCCCAGGTAATCTGGACACCCGTGACTCTGGCTCCAGCAGGTCCGCGATGACACCACTGAATCATCCTCTCGATCTTCTCCTTATCCCCTTCAAAAACAGCCTCCACACGACCATCCCTTCGATTCTTAACCCAGCCCTTTAACCCTAAAAGGTATGCTTCCTCCTGAGTGTGGGCACGGAAGAAGACTCCCTGTACTCTTCCTTCCACAATGACTTTTGCCCTCGCCTTTTCCATTTCTATCTAAAAACTATCATAGGATCGGTTTGAGATCAACCCCAACCTTTACAGACTGAAAAAGATTGTGAGTAAAAATTTAAAGGGGGCACTTTTTAAATTTGAGTTTTAACTTTTTGGATTCGATACCATTTTTTCTTGACTTCTCTATTTTTATCTGGTAACTTGCACAGAAATCATTTTGGTTTCTGTTCAAGGATGGTCAAGAAAGGCAAAGCAAAATATCTTCATCAGCCTATTTATCATTTAGACCCTAAGAAGACAAAGACCCTCCTCGATCTGGTCCAGGCCTTCCAACACACGTCTTTTCAAAGCAGGAATGTCTACAAATGTTTTGAAGTATTTCTGAAAATGCTTCTGGACCCTAAGTGCATTATTTTTTTAGGACTCTCTGGAGCGATGATTCCAGGTGGGATGCGCCGGGTAATTCGAGACATGATTAGGATGAAGCTGGTCGATGTCTTGGTATCTACCGGGGCTAACATCTTTCACGACCTTTTCGAAAGCTTTGGATATCGGCACTATGTGGGTTCCGAGGAGGGAGATGACGACACCCTCCGAATGCACCGTATCGTCCGGGTCTACGATGCCCTCATGAATGACGATGAGATTAACCAAGTCATCTACCTCCTCTCAAGGGTCCCAGAGGCCTTAAAAGAGAGAGTGGTTTCTTCGAGGAGATATCTGGAGGTTCTGGGAGGTCAGATAAAAGATGAGGAGTCCATTCTCGGAAACGCCTCCCGGTATGGAGTACCTATCTTCGTTCCTGCCCTATGTGACAGTTCTATTGGGATTGGCCTCACCTTCCTCCACGCCAAAAAAGAAATTCCTTCGGAAGGTCTTCTCATTGATCAGATCCGCGATAGTTTTGAAATCGCCCAATTGAAGAAGATGTCATCGGTGACAGGGGCCATCTATATTGGAGGGGGAGTCCCTAAAAACTATATCCAACAACTTGGGCCAGTCAGTGAACTTCTGTTTAAAAAAGAGAGTGGCCATCGATATGCCTTTCAAATCACCACGGATGATCCCAAATGGGGAGGTCTTTCCGGTTGTACCTTTGAAGAGGCAAAATCTTGGGGGAAAATTGAAAAGGGATCCTCTTATGCCGCCCTCTATATGGATGCCACCATCGCCCTACCTCTATTGGTCGGGGCCATCCTTCAAGAAGGGAGGGTATTTCGAAAGAGGAAAAGGCGTCGGTTCATATGGAAGGAAGACCGGTTAGTCAGAATCGAATTTGTATAACCTTTTATCGTTGCCTCAGTGAAGGGTCTCTTTTCTAAACTTCTTGAAATTTCTTGAACTCTTAGCTTTCGATTCCTTTAACCCTTTACCGTAGAAAAAGGTTGAAAAAAGGGGGCCCAGTGGTTATATTAACTTTGGATTTTTATCAAAAAGGAGATGGATGGTTCATGAAGAATTCTGGATCCAAAATTCCAGATCAGAAAGAGCTTGAGAAGGAGTTGAACGAATATTTGGGCAAGAAGTATGGGGATAGGATTCGATTGGTGGTCCCTATGCTCTTTCCTAAACCCCAGGCGGATGAGGTCTCCAAAGAAGAGAAGGAGATGGATGAGAAAAAGGGTAAGATTCGGTTCGATCTCAAACCTGAGGAATTGGAGGCCTTTCTTAATGATTATATTATCAAACAGGACGAAGCCAAAGAGATCCTTGCCACAAAGATCTGCACCCATTTTAACCGTATTAAGTTTACAGAGATGACCAAGGGCCGAAACCGTTATGACGGAGTAGGCCATATTAAGAATAATATCTTGATGATTGGCCCCACTGGTGTTGGGAAAACTTATCTCATCAAACTGATTGCCAAAAAGATCGGGGTCCCCTTTGTGAAGGGGGATGCGACTAAGTTTAGCGAAACCGGCTATGTGGGAGGAGATGTGGAGGATCTTGTCCGAGACCTGGTTTACGAAGCCAATGGAGATATTGAGCTGGCCCAATATGGGATCATCTACATTGACGAGATTGATAAGATTGCCTCATCGAATAACCTCATTGGTCCGGATGTATCGAGAACAGGGGTTCAGAGGGCTCTGCTTAAACCTATGGAGGAAACCGAAGTCGACTTGAAAGTGCCTCACGATCCAATCTCCCAACTGGAGGCAATCGAGCATTATCGGAAGACCGGCAAGAGGGAGAAACGAACGATCAACACTAAGAACATCCTCTTTATTATGAGTGGAGCCTTTAATGGGCTTGAGGAGTTCATCAAGAAACGCCTGAATCAAGAAGGCATTGGTTTCGGAGCGGAAATCCGTTCAAAGGATGAGAGGGCTGAATATCTAAAACAGGTGAAGGCAGAGGATCTAATCAACTTTGGGTTTGAATCAGAATTCATCGGAAGGCTACCTGTGACCACTGTTTTTGAAAAATTAGAGGTTGAGGACCTCTATGAAATCCTGAAAAACCCCAACAATCCCATTATCTTAGGGAAGAAGAAAGATTTCAAATCCTATGGGATCGATATTCAATTTGAAGAAGAAGCTCTTCACGCTTTGGCTGTAAAGGCCTATGAAGAGAAGACAGGGGCAAGGGGGTTAGTGAGCGCAGTCGAGAAGGTTCTGATTAAGTTTGAAAAGAAGCTCCCTTCCACTGACATTCGAAAATTTGTCGTCACTCGTGAGATCGTTGAAAATCCCGAAAGAGAGTTAGAGCGTTTGCTCCAAAACCCCTCCGACCCAGAGATGCTCCATAAATTTGAAAAGCTCCTTTTATTGGAAAAGAAGGCCTTGAAAGAATCCATCCTAAGGAGGGAAGGGGAGTTTAAAAAACGCTATGGGATCGTCTTCCAGGAGGGAAGGATCGATCTCATTGTCAGTCGGATGATTGAAAAAGGATATGATGTGAACACCGTCTGTGAAGAGGTCGTTGAGATTCAACGAAAGGTGGAGGATTTTGAAAGAGAATTCCAAAGACGAACCGGGATTAACCTCCAATTTACCGAGGAGGCCATCAATCGAATTACTGAACTCATCCTGAATGAAGATGGGAAGGGAACCGCGCTTTTTTCAAGACTCTCAAAGGATTATGAATACGGATTTGAATTGATCCGAGAAAAAACAGGGCAGAGGGAATTTAGGATTACACGAGAGGCAGTGGATGACCCTGAGGGCTATCTCGATAAGACGATCCGAGACATCTACCGACGGCAATCCAGTCAAAAGTTCGAGGACAAGGAGTAATGGCAGGGAAAGATTATTATAGCATTCTGGGTGTGAGTAAAAATGCAAGCGATGAGGAGATCAAGCGGGCGTACCGAAAGCTTGCGATGAAATATCATCCCGACCGAAACCCAAACAAGAAAGAGGCGGAGGAGCGGTTCAAAGAGATCAATGAAGCCTATGCCGTTCTGAGCGATAAAGAAAAAAGGAAACAATACGATACGTTTGGGGCCGAAGGGTTCCATCAGAGATTTACTCAGGAAGACATTTTCCGGGGATTTGACCTGGATGAAATTTTATCCAGCCTCTTTGGAGGAGGTAGAAGGGAGTTTCGCTTTGGAGGGAGGAGCGGTTTTGATTTCGGAGACTTTTTTGGAGGGCAAACCTTCTATAAGGATATGGGCCGAATGCCCCAGAAGGGGGAGGATATCATCTATGAGTTGCCCATTACCCTTGAGGAGGTGGCCTTTGGAGGAGAAAAGAGAGTCTCTTACCGAAAGAATGGAAAGTTAGAAGAAGTCTCTGTAAAAATTCCAAAGGGTATTTCTGATGGCAAGAAACTGAGACTGGCAGGAAAGGGACTGGAGGGGAAAAATGGAGGTCCTCCAGGAGACCTCTACCTTCAAATTAGAGTGCAGGACCACCCTATTTATATTCGCGAGGGAGATGATCTCATCGTTGAGAAGGAGATCAAATTTTCAGAGGCCCTCCTAGGGACGACCCTGGAGGTTCCTACCCTGGAAGGGATAAAGAAGGTGAAAATTCCACCTGGAACTCAGAGCCATACCAAAATGAGGCTTAAAGGGCTTGGCCTTCCCCACTTTCAAAGGGAGGGACGGGGAGACGAATTTGTAAAAGTCATCATTAAAGTGCCTAAAAAAGTGACTGAGAAGGCTAAGAGATTAATTCAAGAACTTGCTGGGGAAGGAATCTAAAAAAAAAGAAACCTCTGACCCTTCTACTGATTTAAATTTTAATGGTTATCCTGCCTTTTTGAACCTCCAATCTGTAGCGTAATATTTTAAAGGTTTTTCTCCTGCCCTCTCATACTGGAGAATGCTTTATTGTATCCTTTTTTAGAGCGCTCAAATTGAATTGTTGACATCTTTGATATGAATTGGTAAAAATAGTTTTGTGCTGGCCAAGGATACAATTCAAAAAGGAGGTGAGAAGGGGTATTAATAGGGTTAACAAATTTTAGAAAGGAGGGAATCTTTTATGAAAAGGAAAACATTATTTCTTTTCCTCATCGCAATGATTTTCTTAGGTTGGGTGGGACCTTCAACTCTTTTTGCTCAAGTCAAAGAGGTGAAGATAGGTGTGATTCTTCCCCTCTCAGGTGCTCTGGCTCCGATTGGCAAGAGTCTAAAGGAGGGAGCCGAACTTGCTGCAGATATTGTGAACAATAAATACCCTGAATTGGATATCTCCATTGCTAAATGGGAGGGTATCCCGAATCTGGGCGGGGCCAAAGTTAAACTCATCTTTGCTGATTCACGAGGAGACCCGGGCTGGGGAGCTGAGCAGGCGAAGCGTTTGATTGAGGATGAAAAGGTTGTTGGCCTTATGGGTGCCTATCAGAGCGCGGTGACTAAAACCGCCTCGGTTGAAGCCGAAAGGGCGGGAATTCCTTTTATCAATCCTGACTCTACCTCTCCAGATCTCACGAAGAGGGGATTTAAATGGTTCTGGAGAGTGACCCCTCATGAAACATGGTTTACAAGGGATCTATTTGATTTTCTGGAGGGTTTAGTTGCAGGAAAGGCCCCTGGAATCAAGGCTGTTCCGAAGAGTGAGTTAGAGCCCTTGGCTGTGGCCGTAGAAAATACCGAATGGGGAGCAGCCTCCCTCGCTGAGATTGAGAAGTTTGCTAAAGAACGAGGATGGAAGATTGCAGAAGCCTTTAAATATCCCCATAAGGCGGCTGATTTAACAAGCGAGTCAAGAAGATTAATTGCCTCAAAAGCACCAACCTATCTTTTTGCTCCTTATGTCGCCGATGCGATCCTATTTATCAAAACCCTAAAAGAGATGAAGGCTTCTCCAAGACTGATATGGGGTCAGGATGCTGGCTTCATAGAGGCAGACTTCTATAAAACCTTAGGGGCAGATGTAAACGGGATCCTAACCCGCGATCTTTTCTCCCCTGAGCTTGCAAAGGTCAAACCGGTGGCTGGGAAATTAAATGACCTGTACAAAAAGATGACAGGCTATGACTTTTCAGGAAGTTCTGCCAGAGACTTTGTGGGGGTTCAAGTCTGGGCCCACGTTCTGAACAATGCTAAATCAACCAGTCCGGAGGCCATACGAAAGGCACTGAACGAGCTGAATCTTTCTGGAAAGGAACTCATCATGCCTTGGAGAGGAGTAAAATTTGGCTCACCCTTCCCGGGAGATACCCAGCAGAATGAACTTGGTTCAGGGGTCATCAATCAGTATCAGGGATACCCAGGGGGAAAGTTACATATTATCTTTCCATTCGAAGCCTCAACCTCAAAATTGATCTACCCCTTCCAGGGGTGGAAGTAATTTTCCTTGTAGGGAACGGTTTAAACCGTTCCCTACTTTTTGAATCATATGGAACTCACGGTTCAATTGATTATCTATGGCATTTTAATGGGATTGGTCTTTGCCCTGATTGCCCTGGGTCTTTCACTTATCTTTGGGGTAATGAACATCGTCAATTTCGCACACGGCGAATTCTTAATGGTAGGAATGTATATCGCCTATCTCCTTTCTACCTTTCTCCATTTCGATCCAATTATTTCGCTGCCATTAGCTGCCATGGCTGGATACCTATTGGGAATCATGAGTTATTATGTTTTAATTCATCATATCCTTCGAGGGCCAATGGTTGCCCAACTTTTTGGGACGTTTGGGCTAATGCTCTTTCTACGGTATCTGGCTATGTATATTTTTACTCCGGATGTCCGTTCCATTAAAACAGGAATTTTAGTGGGTAAGGTTCTTACTTTGGGATGGGTCTCGCTTGATCTCAGTAAGGTTATTTCTGCAGGGGTTTGTCTCATCTCCTTTGGACTGGTCTACTGGATGATTTACAGAACCAAATTGGGAAGGGCTCTAAGAGCAACCTCGATCGACTCAGAGGCAGCCCAATATATGGGGATCGATACGAAGAAAATGAATGCCCTGGCTTGGGGGATCGGTGGGGCTACCGTAGCATTGGCTGGATCACTTTTGGCCCATTTTTATTACATCACCCCCACAGTGGGAATGCTCTTTACCCTTATCGCCTTTGCCATTGTCGCCTTAGGGGGCTTTGGGAGCATTACCGGAGCGTTTCTGGCAGGAATGATTATTGGTCTCATTATGGTTTTGAGTGGCCATCTGGTAAGCGAACTAAAGTTCACTTTTATCTATATCGTCTATTTCCTGGTCGTTGTATTTAGACCTCGAGGTCTTTTCGGATGGTGAGATGCGGCAACTCTTAATCGACCTCTTTTCATTTGAAGATCGTCCCCGTTTTGAGAAGCTTGGTTTTCTTATTTTTATCATCATCGTCCTTGTCTTTCCCTGGATTGTAAAGTCTGCCTATGGAAGGGCGGTCATGATTAAGTTTCTCCTTTTTGCCCTTTTTGGTTTAGGTTGGAATCTCATCGGTGGTTATGGAGGACAGGTAGATCTTGGACAGGCCAAGAATGTGGGCTTTGGAGCCTATGCCACCGGGCTGATGATGCTCTGGTGGGGGACCCCATTCTGGGTTACCGTGCCAGTGGGAATGGTCATCGCAGCAGCAGAATCCTTTGGAGTTGCCTATCCTATGTTCCGTCTAAAAGGCCATTATTTTGCCATTGCCACACTCTGTGTGGCTTTGGTCTGGAAGGAACTCTTTGTCTTCTGGGACTGGACAGGTGGAGCCAGGGGCGTAGAAATACCTATCAGACCCACTCCTAACTTCACCTACATGCAGTTTGGTTCTCCCATCCATTATCATTATTTTATCTTCTTTCTGTTCATCACCCAACTCCTATTTATGAACTGGTTCAGGAAGTCTAAATTGGGTTATGAGTGTCAAGCCGTAAGAGAGAATGAGGATGTGGCTGCAAGTCTTGGGATCAATGTCTACCGGACAAAAGTGATCGCCTATACCATCACGGGTGGATTGGGGGCGGTGGGTGGAAGTTTTATGACGGTCTACTATCTCTATATTGATCCTGACTTTGTTATGCCTCTGGATCTATCCATTTTAATTGCAATGACCGTAATGGTTGGAGGGGCAGGTTCGATTTGGGGACCGATCATTGGTGCTGCATTACTCATTCCTCTTGATATGTATTTGGGAGCCTGGTTGGGAGCTCAGAAGAGGTTGGGGATAGACTTTATGATTTACGCCCTCATCATGATGGTGATTGCTGCCCGTGAACCAAAGGGAATATGGGGAATCATTGAGAGAGTGAGAAAAAAAAGGATGGAATAGAAGGATGTTATTAGAGGTAAAGAACCTGGTCAAGGAATTTGGAGGGTTGGTCGCCAATTCGGATATCTCTCTTGAAGTGGAGGAAGGAAGGATTGTGGGCTTGATTGGACCCAATGGAGCAGGCAAGACCACACTATTTAATTGTATTGCAGGTTACTATAGACCCACCCGTGGAAAGATCTTTTTTGGGGGTGAGGAGATTACCGGATGGCCACCCCATCATGTGGCAAAAATTGGAATTGCCAGAACCTTTCAAGGAATGAAGACCTTACCCAATCTAACCGTTGAAGAGAATGTGATGATAGGGGCCTTCTGTCGGACCCATGAGCGTGAGAGGGCAAGAAGGGATGCCCATGAGGTTATGGAGCTATTGGCCATCCGAGAAGAGGCGAATGCCCTTCCCAAAGAACTTCCCATTGCCCTTCAAAAAAGGATAGAGCTTGCCCGGGCCCTTGCCACAAAACCTCGACTTTTGATGTTAGATGAGATCGCTGCTGGTCTAAATCCTTTAGAAACAAAAGAGATTCTTCAAACCTTAAAGAGGATTAAAGAGGAAAGAGGGCTAACCCTCTTCTTAACCGAGCATGTGATGGAATTTATCATGACTTTGTCAGAAATGGTAATGGTGATGGCAGCCGGTCGAAAAATTGCTGAAGGACCACCAGAGGAGGTAGCCAGGGAACCAAAGGTCATCGAGGCTTACCTCGGGGAGAGATATGCTCAGGGTTGATCGAATTAGAGTTCATTATGAGGGGATTCCTGCCCTCCATGAAGTAACCTTTGAAGTCAAGGAAAGAGAATTGGTGGCCATGGTAGGAGCCAATGGAGCGGGAAAGAGTACTTCGCTCAAGACAATCATTGGAACGGTTAAACCTGTATCTGGAAAAATCGAATTCAATCAAAGGGACATTACAGGCTCCTCCACTTCTGAAATCGTTCGTTTGGGGATCGTTTATATTCCAGAGGCAAGACATATCTTTGGTCCATTAACCGTAGAGGAAAATCTTCTCTTAGGGGCTTTTACTTCTAATTCGGAAAAAGAGGTAAGGGAGCATCTTGATTATGTCTACCGACTCTTCCCAATTTTAAAAGAAAGACGGAGGCAGAGAGGGGAGACCCTAAGCGGTGGGGAACAGCAGATGCTGGCTATTGGTCGGGGATTGATGACCCGACCCAAACTTCTGATGTTCGATGAACCTTCTCTGGGATTGATGCCAAAATTGGTTGGCGAGCTTTTTAAGACCATCTCCCTTTTGAAAGAAGAAGGATACACCATTCTTCTGGTCGAGCAGAATGTCAGAGAGGCGCTGGAAATTGCCGACCGGGGATATATCCTCCAAACTGGAAGAACCATCCATACGGGTAGCGGTAAGGAACTTCTTGAATCAGACATTGTCAAAAAAGCCTTCCTTGGGTTGTAAAGTGGAATCTCTTTTCAAAGATCCCCACCAACTCTCTCCCAAAGCCATCCGGTCCCTGATTCGAAAAGGGAAGTGGGATCGTCCCACAGCAGGACTGGCTATGGGTTATGCTCAGGCCAACCTGGTGATCCTATCGGAAAAGTATGCCTTTGACTTTCTCCTCTTCTGTCAGAGAAATCCAAAACCTTGTCCCCTGCTTGAGGTGTTGGAGGCAGGAGAGTATAGGACAAGGTTTCTTTCTCAAGAAGCAGATATACGAACCGATATCCCCCGCTATAATATCTATCGAGAGGGCAAATTGGAGGCCACCGTAAAAGAAATCAAAGGCCTTTGGAGGAAGGATTTTGTCACCTTTCTACTGGGCTGTAGTTTCTCATTTGAAGAGGCACTGCTTCGAGCAAAGATCCCTGTTCGCCACATCGAACAGAATAAGAATGTTCCGATGTTTATCTCCAATATCTCCTGTAAATCTTCTGGGATCTTCCATGGGCCCATGGTCGTGACCATGAGGCCCATTCCATCTCATAAGGTAAGCCGGGCTGTCCAAATCACCTCTCGCTATGCCTTAGTTCATGGAGCCCCTGTCCATATTGGTGATCCTTCTTTGATTGGCATTAAAGATTTAAAGAGGCCCGACTTTGGAGATCCAGTAACAATAAAGAAGAATGAGGTTCCTGTTTTCTGGGCCTGCGGGGTAACCCCTCAGGTCATTGTAATGGAAGCAAAACCCAATCTCTGTATCACCCATACCCCTGGTCATATGTTTATCTCAGATCTCCTTAATGAGGAACTGGCCATCTTTTGATCCGTATCTTTCCCCTTTATTAAACATAAGTTATCGGCTATAATGTCAAAAATTTTTATCTCAAAAAATTTTAACTGAGGATTGGTTCTATGGACAGAAGAGAGGTCTATAAGAAATTTAAAAAATATTTCGTTCCATGTTTAGCCCCCTATTATGAAGAACCCTTAATCTTGGATCGGGGGAGAGGAAAATACCTTTATGATCTTGATGGAAAAGAGTATCTTGATTTTTTCGGAGGTCTCGTCACGATAAGCGTCGGTCATTGTGACAAGGAGATTACCCAAAAGACTTACAACCAGATGAGGAGGCTCCAACATACGTCCACCCTATATCAAAATGTTCCAACAATCACCCTTGCTGAAAAACTTGCACAAATCACTCCAGGCCGTTTGCAGAAGTCTTTTTTCACCAATAGTGGAACAGAGGCCATAGAGACTGCCATTCTAATGGCTCAACTGCATACCCATAGTCGTGAAATCATCTCCTTAAGGCACAGTTACAGTGGAGCCTCCTCTCTGGCCATGAATCTTTCAGGACTTGGGAATTGGCGCCTTATTGAAAGCCTTCATCCTGGCATTAAACATGCCCATAATGCCTACTGCTTTCGATGTGCCTTCGGAAAAGAGTATCCAAATTGCGACCTTCAATGTGCAAGGGATATAAAAGAGTTGATTGAGACGACTACCTCAAGACATCCTGCTGCCTTTATTGCCGAACCCATTCAGGGACTTGGAGGGTTTATCACTCCCCCCAAGGAATATTTCAAGGAAGTGGTCTCCATTGTTAGACAGTATGGAGGTCTCTTTATCTGTGATGAGGTTCAGACAGGGTGGGGGAGGACAGGAGGAAGATGGTTTGGGATTGAACATTGGGGTGTCGAACCTGATATCATGGTCATGGCCAAAGGAGCAGCCAATGGTTTACCGGTTGGGATCACCATTGCCACTCCGGAGGTAGGAGATTCTTTTAAAGGACTTTACATCTCCACCTTTGGCGGGAATCCAGTAATCGCCACGGCTGTCCAAGCAACCATCGAGGCCATTGAAAAGAGAAAACTTCTGGGCAATGCCGAGAGGATGGGAAAATACTTAAGAGAACGATTAGAAGGTCTAAAAGAAAAATATCCCATCATTGGTGAGGTTCGGGGAATGGGATTAATTCAGGGGATTGAGGTAGTCAAAGAAAAAAAGGAGCCCGCTTCGGAGTTTGTCCTGAGGATTTTTGAAATGACAAAAACAGAAGGTCTTCTTATAGGAAAAGGAGGCCTTTATGGAAATGTCATCCGTCTCACTCCTCCCCTTACCATTGGAAAGGGAGATATTGATAAAGCGGTTCAGATCCTGGATCGGGCTTTTGAAAAGATTCTAAAGTCCAATTGAGTTTTGTTCTTCAAAGATTCCCACCAAAATTTTTTATGAAAGTCTATTTCCGCATTCACCACAGAATCGTGTTCCAGCAGGGCTCTTTGCTCCGCATTTTGGACATTGAATAAGACTTAATGGAGCACCACAATGGTTACAGAATTTCCCCGCACCGGAGGGCTTACCACACTGAGGACAAATGGTTTGTCTCCTATCAATTTCTCCTTTAAAAACCTCTGTTTTTGTTGCCTTGGCCTTGATATCCTCAACCATCTTTACAGCCCTTGCCGATGCAACTTCAACACTTTCCCTCGGGGCACATTCTGTGCAGAGTCCTTCCTGCTCGTTCCAATCGTTTTCACAGAGCCATTTGGTGCATTTCGGGCACCGATGAAAATGACCCTTGGCCTCATTCTGGGCAAGTCGAAAGGCCTGCTCATGCTCTTTGTGCCATTCGGGCGACATTCCTTCGAATCGTTCAGTAAGAATATCCGTTCCTCTTTCTATAGTAGATTCGATTCCCGACCTCCCAAGGACGGTTGCACCAATCGTGAGGGCTTTTCCAAGACCCCTTAAAAGGCCTGCCTTTTTATAGGTTTTCGATTCAATGAATTGAGTTTTATATCCCTCCTGACATAGATCGCAATAGAAAGTAAACTGAAATCCAGCCTCTGTGCTATTATCTGTAAAGTTGTCTGTAAATGAAATCAGTGCCATTGGTTTTCTCCTCCTTTACAATTTTAAAGGTTTGTTACATTTAATGCACCTATCTCCAATGGGTGCCTGAGAAGTCTTACAGTGCTTACAAATAATCCTTAACACTTCTTTACAATGATCACAATAATCTCCAAAAAAGGTATTCTCCCCACAATGAGGACAGACCAACTCCAGGGAGAGACCGCAATCACTGCAATTTTTCCATCCCTTTTGAATGGGAGATCTGCATTTCGGACAGCGAAGGGGTCCTGTTGGGTTTACTCTTCCACACACTGGGCATACATTTGAATCCAAAGGTATGATCTGTTCACAATATCGACAGAGATGTTTATAACCCGGCATCTCTTAATTCCTTTCATTTAGTGTCCATCAAGTAGCAACCTTTTTAAGCATCTTCCTCTAAACAAATTTCGGTCTACAGTCTTATATATTTCTGTCTATAGTTGCTTTATTTTCCTGGACATTCAATAGGGTCTGGCGGTTTGTTTACCCAGTCAGCTTTATATTCCTTCCAATAGGGATTTTCAGGTAGCCAATTGCCCCAAGTCCAAGTATTAGATTTAAGCCATTTTTCTGCTTGGTTAAGAAGTCTGGAGGACCCAGTTATCCCTTCGATCGCCTCTTTGACCTTCCATTCCCAGTAATCCCACCTCCATTTTACCTCTTCTTTCTCCTTTTCTGTAAGGCATTCAAAAAGGCCGCTTTTTTTCTCGTAGTAAGAAACTTCCAATTCAACGAAAGCTTGAACTAATTTCCATAATCTTACTATTTCATATTCATCTCCTATAAATTTTGGATTGTGTATTCCTCTTTTAAACTGGCAAAGATGTTGAATTTCATGAATAATGGCAAGAATGAGATAAGCTGGAGATAATTCAAAAAAAGATTTTTCGTTTATCAAGAGTGGATATTGTTTTTGTTCACCTTTTGTGGTCTCATTAACGATTTGCATATAGAATTGGCAACCAAATTCACCGATCTGGATATTTAATTCATTGGATTTAACATCTGGTCTTTCTATAACCCTGTCAATAATGTATTTTACCAAAGCTATATATGAGGAGGGTCGGCGGAGCGGTCCCCTTAAAAATACCGCTTGATTGTATAACTGTTTGAGTGTTTTGTCATTCTTCGGAAGTCTTCCACATTGAGGGGAGAGAAAGCAACCTCCCATTGGGTTCTTCATCCTTACTTTGCATTCGGGCACACACTGGTTAGGAGTATTGTATCTTTTTTCATTATTGTTGCAGAATATATCCCCTACTGCGTATGCAGGAGATCCTGGAAAGAGGAAGGAGGAGACAATAAGAAGAAACATGAGTGCTAAGCCTATTATTATTTTATCATTAGCTCTTTTCATCTAATTACTCCTTTACTTGACCTCAAAGTTTGCGTCATAATCCGCTTTTTTATTTGCAATGCGGTCAGTCATCGTATATTTCCAGAGGTATCTTCCTTTAGGTGCATTTGAAGGAAGTGTGGCATGGGCTGAGACTGTCTCGAAGAAGGTTGCCGGGCGATAAAAATAGGAATCATTCATCTTTATTAATTCAGAGTTCTCAATGATGGTTTCCCCGTTAGGTCCAATGATTTTGAGACCAATCAACACATCGGGCCGGTCTTCACGAAATTGCATTCCAGAGATTTTACATATCGAATAGATGGTCCCCCCTGGCTGAATCACGGGATGGGTTACAGGGGGTTCTCCCCTTGAAAGAGAGAAATGAAAATCTCTGAATTCAAGACGAGAAGAAGTTTCTGTAGCCCCTCCCTCCACCATAAAAGAACCAATTAATTCAGAGTCTATATTTTTCACTGCATCATGAACCTTTATCTGGATATTGAACTTTCCGGATGGAACATAAAGGGGCAGATTGAAGGTGTAATAACCTTTTAATGGTTTATCAGGTTTTGGAATGGGCTCATGGAATTCATATTTAGATGGAGGAAGCAAAGGAATCCCTTTAGGATCAGTGATGGTGGTCGTACCCAAGAGATGTAATTTCCCTTCTTGGTCCGATGTAAATCCCATTACATTGTAATCTACATATACCTTATCTCCAGGCCTATAGGGAGCCAAAGGTCTTACAGGGCCATCCTCGAACTGAACAAATTTAAAATCGACAATCTTTAAGTCTCCAGAAACCTTCACAGAAGGGGTTACCGAAGGAGTGGGTGCTGGCGAAGGAGTGGCGATGGGCCTCAAGATCCCCCGATGGAGGTCGTAGGAAAGAAAAATTCCCCCTCCAATTCCACCCAACCATAGAATAACCAAGACCACGCGGAGAAGCATATGGAATTTTCTTTCAATGACGATTGTGTCTGCAAGATGGTCGCCCAGTCGTTGACCCATCCTTGAAAAGATGGCAATCAGAAATCCAACTAAATAAACACCCAATCCATCAACAAATCGAAGAAGGTTTCGGATAAGGGATGCCCGCATATGACAATGGGAACCGTCCTTTTTAATCACCTGAATCCCAATGATCACTTTACCAAGGGTTATCCCCCAAATTCCTTCTAAGATCCAAAAATATAGGAAGCCCAAGAGAACCGTAGTCACAATGGAAAACATGGCAGGGAACCCTTTGATATCAAAACCTGCTTCCGTAATCCCTCCCCATTTTCGAGCAGACCACATCCCAATGACCGCAAGAATCGAAGCCATCAGGAGGGTATCTATAATGAGTGCAATCAGGCGGTCTCCCAATCTGGCAATTCTTTGATCTCCCGATAAAAACTCTTCATTCTTAGAAATTCCATGATTAAGTGATTTTTCTTTCTCTTCCATATTTTCCCCTCCCTCTCCCCACCCCCTTCATCAAAGGGGAATAAAAGGTTATCAGAAAAGAACCTGCTTATATTGCCATCCACTTTGAACCACAATATTCACAATAGGATTCTTTATCTCATCGTAACTGAATTTATATTCATAGACGGTATCAAAGGTTAATTTCCCATCCTTAAAGATCGGTCCATACTGTTTTTCGTAAGTCCACTCCCAAAACGTGACCCCTCGCGAGAAAAAAGAATTAAATGAGAAAGCGAAGGACAACCCATCTGCTGTTGCCTTTACGGATTTGGTGATGTCAACCGCTCGGCAAACTTTTTCTTTATCCGAGAGAGTCAAACGAATGATTCGAACTTCGGTGATTTTGTTTGCCGTCATCAGCCCTGCCCATTTCGCATCAGCCAATCGCCAGGTCGCATCAATCTTTCCATTCTTTCTCTCGGAGATTTGAAAAGGAACATCCAGATCGTTCAACGCAAGAAGCCTTCTTCTCAGTTCAGATTCTTCTACTGAGACTACTCCAGTTTCAGGATGAATCGTGGTTGCCCAGGCGGTCACCCAATTCCAGATGGGAAACTGGAGTCCAGCATAAATGAGGATGAAGATAAGAATATGCCAGAGATATTTATCGATGAATCTACCTGTACGAAAGATCTCCGTTAAGAGATTTGCCTTAGGATTCGGAGTCAACATTCCAGAATTCTTAAAGAGTTGGTTAATCTTTTCCTCTTCTCTTCCCTCTATATGGACAACGACCCTATCAATCCATTTTATATGCCCCAAAATTCCTGTCTTGGGATTTTTATAATTATGGTATTCTGGTCCTGAAGATTGATGGATTCCTACCCCCTCTGTGACCTTCTTAGCATAGTTTTTAAAAACGGATTTCGCCTGTCCCTGATCCTTGCATATCAGGAGCCAGAACTTGTTATCTTCTTCCTTACCTGTTAGCCCCATGAGGGCCCCTGGGTAGTAAAAAGACTCTTTCGATTTAAAATTTGGGAATAAAATCTTGGAGTTTTTGAGAGCATCCTGGTCTGTAGGAAGGGCATCTTTATTTAGGACAAATTCTGAAGGTGCTAATAAATAACCCACCCATACTAAACCCCAGGGGATAAAAATGCTACCAAAAATATAGATTATGGCAAAAATCTTTTTCATATTTATTTTCCTCTTTTTAAATAAAGACCATCCCCACAATCACATCAATCGGTCATATCGTTCTGTCGAGATACGGAAAAGAAATCGTATTGGGGGTTCCAGCAATATTTAATGAGGCTATCAGGATTCTTCAGGGATGATAAAACCAAAGCGTCGAAGCGACACCTACCGGCCTGATCGGATTTCCTTTTTATGGTCTGCAGACGGAAATCTTGGGGCGGATTATCCCGAAAGAAACTCTTACCGCCAGGAAATCCCTTAAGTTCAATAAGACGATAGCTATCTCCGGCTTTTATAAACACTACCACTTTCCACAAACGGGCTCCGATAAGTATCAGGGCTAAGTCCTCACCTCCGTCTCCGTTGAAATCTCCCCAACTCACAAAGGGGATTTCCTCTGTCTTGAGAAATCCTTCCCATCGGCCGATGAAATCCGAACGGGCTGGTAGGTGCCATTCAGGTAGGCGTTCCTGGAGGACCTTTTCCAATGCGGGGGGGAGTTGCAGAATACTTTCCTTTTCCTGCGAGGGTTCATTCAAGTTTTCTGCGATGCTTAAATGGGTTAAAAAAAAGAGGACTCCCACACCTACAATAGCAACGAGACCTGTTAATTCTTTCTTCCTCATTTGACTGTATTTAACGCGAATAAGGTTACTGTTTGGATTTTTAGTCTTAAATAAAAAGGGCTGTTTCCCTTTTATCCAAATGATTTAAAAATATCACTTTTGCTGAGGCTTGTCTATTGATTTTATTTTTCGCCTCTTCCCATACTACCCTATGGGACTGAGTGCGAATAAGGAGCCTGTGATTGCTCCTATGATAAAGTTAATTACGAATGTCACAATAATCACGACGACGACATAACCCAGCGATTTTTCTTTTGGCGTTTCCATCAGGACTGGAAGTCCAAGATAGAAGAGATAGATTCCATAAAGTGCGGCAAGAATTGCCAGAATGGAAAGAGAAGGGATGATATAAAAAATACCTCCCACCCAACCAGGAGTCATGGAATAAACAACAGCCTTGAAGGCATTGAGGATGTTTTTCTTTCCCCCAAAGCTTGGGGCAAGGGCATCCGTAATCAGAGCATCTACATAAATTCCCACAAGGGTTAAAATATAATATAGGATAGCATAACCCAAAGCCCTTCCTATTCCCCATCGCACATAGATCCCGAACGCAGATTGTCCGATCAGTCCATACCCAATCAGTGAAGCCACTGCAGGAATTGCAGCAAGAATCACTGCATAGGAGGTATAGAGTTCAGAAATACTCATCTGCTCTGCGTGGATCTCTGCCCATGTCTGGGAAGGTTTTAAAATGATATTCTTTGTCCTCTCTACGATATTCATATGAGACCCCCTATTTAAAAATTATTTCGGGAATAAATCCCGAGTTAGCCCAGGAAACATTCGCATAAGGTGTCTATAATATCCTTCCATACTTTTAATATTATTCTGTTCTAAATAGTCTTCCCACTCTCCACAGCAAGGTTTTATGTGTTTTATAACCCATTTCCACTTCTCTTTATGAAGAAGGGCATCAATTGGTTCAAATTGACCCATTCCATCCGGAGTTCGTGGGCCAGTCTCAATCCATGCCCATCCATTTTTAACTTTCAGATATTTAATCACAAAAATTAGATCAAGCTCCCTATGAATCCCTCTCAATGAATTTAATATTGACTTACGTTCAGAGTCTACTTTTGGAAATATATTGACAGGTGCCTGAGGGAATTTCTCCATAAATCTTTTATAGATGTAAGCCTTCACATCACCTTCTTTATCATTTAAACACAACACATAAGAAGGTCGAACGAGACCTTTCACTACCCATTTCCCTTCTTCTTTATGAAGCAACGAATCAATATCTATGCCATAATTTTCTCCTCTTACCTCAATCCAAGCCCAATTATCTTTAACCTTAAGGTAATTAACGATGAAGATTACATTTTTACCTTCCTCGATAAACCATTTAGCAACTCCCGCATCTTCTCTTTTGTATTCAAAACCAATACCTGAAGGTTCTTTATCCGGAAATCGTTTTAACTCTTCCCTTAAGATATCCAAGATAGCTTTCCGCTCAGGACTTCCTCTTTGGGGAGTATAAGGCTCTGAGGCAAAAGCAAAGTTTGTGATAAAGAATATAAGAATGAGAAAAATTATTTTGGGCATTTTCCAATCCATTTTCCCTTCATAGTCATAGTTATCTCCCCTTCTGGGTCTTTGAACTTTATTAATCCCTCAAAAGTATCTCCTTTATAGGTCACCCTGCCAGTGCCTGTGGAAGTGCCCTCCGCATCCTTACACTTTACAGTCCAGGTAACGGTGTTTCCCTTAACATCAAACTTCGTCACCTTACATTCTTTATCTTCCTCTTCTTTATATGGAATATAATCATTTTTTGTTAAACAATGCTTATAAGTCTGACGAAGCATCTCCTTTGGCATGCCCGGCTCTTCAATTGTAGTAGTTATTTCCCATAATCCCTCTTTCGGGTTAGGTCCTTGTGCTATGGCATTGTCTGAAAGTAAAAATAACGAAATAAAAAACACCAGAATAATCATCTTTTTACTCATCTTTTCCTCCTTTTGGTTGGGTTTGGTTTTTGTTCCTTCTTTCTGGAAGATTCTTTTATTAAACTATGGGAAACCCCATCACCAGGAGTTTCTTAACATTTCTTATCCCTATATATTCAGTCTATAGAACAATAATGTAAATCATTAGGTAAGCATTGAAAAATATCATTAAAGCATCATCACGACAACCCCTTGGTCCACCTATTCCAAAGTATCGATATTGTCCTCCGCTACCTTCGTTAACAACGATTTTTTGTTCAATATTTTTCTGCTCAAATGGAGTAAAGTTTAGAGGTGGATGAGCCACTCCTCCTCTATCACCATATCTTATCCATAGATTATCTAATCTCAAATAATAATTAGTTTTATTTTTAAGCCTGTAGGTTACTTTTAATTCAGCAGGAATTGAACTTTCAGGAATTTGAATTAGTTTTCTTTCATTTTGGTTTAAAGTGATTGTCTCTTCCCTGAATCTTCCAGGATACTTTATTGTTACAGGTTGTATGACCTCTATCCATCCTTCGCATGGAGGAGAATAGGCTGGCGGCTGAATTCCTGAAGGAGGCTTTGATGGCTGGAAATCTGGACGAGGTCTTGGGGCTGGCTCCATAGGTTTTATAGGAGGTTGAGAAAAAGCCAAAAAGGTATATACTAAAACGAAAGCCGAAACCAATAAAAATAAGACCAAGTAATTTTCTTTTTTCATTTCTCTCACCTCTTTTCCGCTTACCCCGATGATGATAACCACCACCGGGGATTGAATGTTTTTTTATTGTCAAAGCGTTACCATCGGTGAAATGCCAAATAATTCTCCGCAGTAATTTTAATAAGCCCCTTTCCCTTACATATCCTTTTTAGTCACAATCCCGACTATCCTGACACCTATTTATACACGCAGCAGGCCCTGGTGATCCATTTCTATAATAACAATTGGCCAAGCACTTCCAACAGCAAGAACCGCCATGCGAACGAGACCATGCACGTAAAGTGCGACCCATATCATCCAAGGGTACAAAAGCATCCCAATCATCGCAGGCACTACCACCACGAGAGGGAACAGGCGCCTTTGGTTTTAACTTCTGGCTTTCTGGCATTACTGCAAAAGATGGAAAATACTTATGAATATCAACAAAAATACTGTAAGTGCTGCCAATATTGTTAGATGAAATACTTTATTTTTTCTCATTGTGTTCATATTAATTACCTCCTCGTATAATATATTTGTTAGTTTGTTCGAGTTATCCATAGAGAGATACTACCGTATCACCCCCCTGCCTCATCTCACCTTCTTCTCTCACCCCCTTTTCTTTTTTAGGTTGTAACGACAATTTTGGCTTTCTCTATTGGCAAACAATCATAGTTAACTCCAATCACCATCGGACATCAAATGACCCTATTTTCTCAAGGCCTCCCGGTTCAGTGGTCAAAATGTTTTTATTATTTGCCCTAAGGCTCAATTTATAAATATGTGGTTCCTCGTAAATTGGCTTAAATTTAAATACACGTTCTATAAATTCTGATTCACGAGCCCCATTAAATTCCCAGGTTTTACTCTGCATTCGTTGCCCATGGAATTTAATTTCAAGATTTAACCACCACTTTTCATTTTTTGCAGGACCTCCAGAGTTAGAAACATAGCTCTTTATGGTGATTTCCTTCTTTTGATGATCAAAATATATATTTGGTTCCTGAGATATATGCAGCCATGGTCTCCAACCTGTTTCTTTAAGCAATGAATCCGAGCAATATATACTGCCCTCAAAGATTTCCTTGCCAGACTGTTCATCAATTATCTTCAAAACCCCTTCCCTTGGAGATTGGGACATTCTTATGGGTTCAGTAAGCGTGATCTCTTGTTCCGGTGGAAACGTGAACCCTATATACTTATTATATTCAATGCCGAAACTAAGCATTTTAAAGATTAAGCGTGTGTAGCCTGCCCCACGGGCCTTCAATTTGCACCTGACGTCAAAACCCATGACAAATTCATCTCGATATAAATCTTTCCAATCCCCTTTTTGAAGGGTAACTGTTCCCCCATTGTTAAGGATCTTCGTCCCCCTTGCAAAGACCAGTTGAACATTATCAGGTTTATAAATACGATCTGGGAAAGGCATGGGGTGAGGACTTGCTTCGGATAAAAACTTGTCTGTAAATGTTAAATGAACCTTATAAGCTACATTCATTGTCTTTATCTCTATAAAGGAATCTTTACAAAGCCCAATTTTTATTGTCTTTCTAAAAGGACGGACCTCCCCAGGTGTCATTTGCACTGGTCCTAAATCTTCCTCTTTTTTTTGGCAATTAGGTCCAAAATAGATAATACGGGGATTGTGACTATATATTTCCCCACTGCTACAATTTACTCCATAAAAATCTAAATCCATTGAAACACTATTTAGACCAAGCGATATGCCTTTCGTAGAATCAAGGCGAATGTGATATATATAGTCCTTAAACTCCCATGTGCTCTGCCCAGAGGTAAGACTAATTCTATTATCAAGGATAAAAAAATGAGGCATCGACATGTAGGGATAAGTTGCTACTACTAACTTATTGTTATTTCTATTCAATTCTGAAATCTTTTGATTTGGATCAACTTCACATGAGAAATATAATAAACAGCTTCTTTCGGGCCAATCAAAAGGCCCTAATAAAATCAGTTGCGATTCATTATTATCAAAGGGATTCTGTTCGGTAAAATTTAGAGTTTTGGTTATTCCTATTTGAGGGAATCCCATTGCCCTGATACTAACATCCACACTTCCTACGAATTTACCTCCTATGTTTTTTAAAATAAAACCAAGTTTATCAGTACCAAGGCTATGAATACGATCCGCTAAATCAGGTTCAACCCATACAAAATCAGGTTTATTAGGAACAGGGCCTGATACAATTTGGAATAGACCACTGTTTTTTCCTTTTCCTTGATGTAATATATCACTGACACTTATTCTGTAATATCCTGGCTTAATGTTTTCTGGGAGCTTCAATTTATAATAATTGGGAAAATTAGAGGCCTCACAGAAAGAAGGGCTACTGACCCCGTAGGTCTTCATCTCCGGAGAATTATCAGGTTTTAATAGAAATATATCCACTTTATCGTCACTTATTTTACCCTTTGTACGCCATCTAATTGGAATATTACCACCTTGATAATAACGTTCGCCTTCTTTAGGAGATATAACAACAATTTCTGGAGGTGTTATCTGAAAAATACCACTCTCACCCCATACAGCCCCATCGATTGTTTCCACCCTTACTTTAATTTTATTGTCCTGTTTTGAGGCACCTGGCCAGATTTGGCAAGTATATGAATTTTCTCCAGGGTTATTAACCAATACCTCTGGTATTGTTTTGACTAACTCTCCGCTTTCTCTTAAAAGTTTAATTCTCACCCTATTATTCATCTCGCCTTCACTTCGCCATTTGACCGCCCAGCTACAGGGGGGAAAAATTTGGTCATTAGCTCGAGGATTATAAACTACTATCTTGGGTAGGAGTTGTAATTCCCCAATTGGAGTTTTTGTGTCTTTATCTCTCAAGTCGTATTTCATTTTATCCTGTGCAATTCCAACCTGGGGTCTTATTGCCTTTGGCTCTTGGGAAATTGCTATCTTTGGTATTAGGGAGACTGAAAAGGTATTGTTATCTTCTCGGGCTTCGGAAATCTGGCGGGTGATATCTACTTCCACCATCACCCTCACTGATGAACGAAGTTCTATACCCGAGGTGAAGGATACCACTCCCATAGGCCTTATTAAGGCCTTCCCAGGGTCTATCACCCTGAAGGCATAATCTTTTTGGCTATTCCCATAAATAACCCTTACATTCCCCCTCCCATGAACATCATCCGGGATATAACCATTACCAATATTTTTCAAAGTAAAGACAATTCGATTATGGCTATCAAGCCACACCCTTTCAACAATCAAATCAGGCAATAAAATTACCTGGGGAGGTTTAGGCGAAGGCTGAATAGAGGGTTGAGAAGGTTTTAAAGGCTTATCTTTAATAAGTTCTATTGCCTCTCCCCTAAAAAAGAAACAGAAGGTGGCCATCATTACAACAAGAATTACCATTAACCTTTCTCTCTTCATGGCAGATCCTCCTTGTTGTGGAATAAGGAGTTTACATCCCTTTTATTAGTAGCAATTTTACCCCAAAAGGTTCAAAACCATCCCCCTTTTATTAGGCCCTTAGGGAATCGATATCGACAAAAGATTGTCGATACGGCTAAGCGGCAATGCCAATGATTTTAAAAATTTTTTGCATCTCTCTTTGGACGTTTTCATAATGGATGTCAATCTGGGA
>Ga0315298_1001906_pt1 | contig 37042 bp, 29 predicted proteins | sample WHS_1_MG_FD_203077 | JGI IMG/M metagenome (GOLD analysis project Ga0315298, IMG submission 203077) | Extremophilic microbial mat communities from Washburn Hot Springs, YNP, Wyoming, USA - WHS_1_MG | ecosystem: Environmental > Aquatic > Thermal springs > Hot (42-90C) | place: USA: Wyoming...
TTCCTCACTTTTTCCGCCATGATGCTGGTCGCTGCCATCGTGGTCCTGGTGATCAAGCCTCCAGTGAATCAGCCTGAAGCTGGTGCTGCACACAGGACATAACAGAGCAGGAGTTGGCTGCTTTATTCCCCCTGTTGGCAGAGAGTCACCCTCACCTTGATCCTCTCCCGTCAAGGGAGAGGAAACCCGACTCCTCTCTCCCCCTGCGGGAGAGAGTTAGAGTGAGGGGGACTGGGCTTTTTCACCCTCACCTTAATCCTCTCCCGTCAAGGGAGAGGAAAAAAGTGAAATCTCTCCCATTAAGAGAGAGGAAAGCAGAGAAGTCCCTCTCCCCCTGGGAGAGGTTAGGTGAGGGCAGGTGGCACTAATCTGCTGGAAAAGTATAGGAGTTTGCCAGTAACTGCTTTGTGGGGTAACATTAGAAGCACGGTGGTTGTCTGGAGCGGCTAAAGCCGCGGGGACAGTGAAACAAACCGGTGGAGGTATGTCGACATGTACAGAAGTTTATTGGTCCCGCTTGACGGCTCAGAGCTGGCTGAACAGTCCCTGCCATATGTGAAGGAGATTGCACAAGCTTTCAACAGTGAGGCAATCCTGCTGACTGTCTGCCCGCCCGGCGACCCACTCAAACATGTGCTGGCGGAGTACCTAGAGAAGAAGGCCGAAGGTCTAAAATCGCCGAAGCTTAAGGTGCGGCCCCTGTGCATAGAGGGCGAACCAGCTGAGGCCATCCTGGACTTCGCCGCCGGAAACAAAATTGACCTCATCGTAATGTCCACACACGGCAAAGGGGGCCTGAGCCGCTGGCCGTTGGGCAGCATCGCGACCAAGGTAGTCCAGAGGTCGCACATTCCCGTTTTCTTGGTGCGTTCTGTGGAGCGGGCAGCGGTGGCGGTGAGCTTGAAAAAGGTGCTTGCCGCGCTCGATGGTTCCCAGTTCGCCGAAGCTATCATTGCCCACGCTGAGTCATTTGCCAGAGCTATGGGCGGCAAAGTTGTCCTGCTCCAGGTCATTGAGCCGGTGAAGGCGCCGCAGCTGGTCATCTATAAGGACTGGGAAAAGGTGGAAAAGGATCTCGTTGCCAAACTGCAGCGTGAGGCTGAGCGTTATCTCGGCCGCAAGAAGACGTTTTTAGAAGGCAAAGGAGTCAAAGTCGGTGTCCAGCTCCTTCAAGGAAGACCTGCCGAGACTATATTACAGTATGCTGCCGAGAACGACATAGACTTGATCGCCCTGACCACGCACGGCTTCTCCGGTGTCACCAGGTGGGCATATGGCAGCGTCGCCTCGAGGGTTGTTGAGGCCTCCACTAGGCCGGTGTTGCTGGTGCGTCCGCCCTTGCCAGCGGTGAAAGATTAAGTGACGGCATAGTACAGTTCGACCTCTTCTTGCCCGTCCTGCACCTTACGGCACACTATTGGGAGAAAGGTGACATGGAGTTAAAAAATAACTGGCATAATTTGACGGCTGATGAAGTACTTCGTCTGTTGGGCTCGCGGCGTCATGGGCTTACCGCTGCTGAGGCCAGAGCCAGATTGGAGCAGTACGGTGCTAACGAGCTGCGCAGGCGTAAGAAGGCTTCGCCGATACTACTTTTCTTAAGGCAATTTCTCAGCCCATTGATATACATACTCCTGGGGGCTGCTGTCATCTCCCTGGTCACACAGCACTATATAGACGCCTGGGTGATATTTGGCGTCCTGTTAGCCAATGCCACCATCGGGTTTGTTCAGGAGGGACGTGCTGAACGGGCTATGGAAGCGCTGTTGCAATTAGCGGCACCGAAAGCCAAGGTGATACGGGACGGTATAGTAAAGCAGATCGCGGCGCGGGAGGTGGTGCCCGGCGATATCATTCTCCTCGATGTCGGGGACAAGGTACCGGCTGATGCCAGGCTGATAGAGTCTTCCAACCTCAAAGTTGATGAGGCAATCCTCACCGGTGAATCCATGCCGGTGGACAAGCACACCCAACCACTACATGGCGAAGTGGCCCTGGCTGACAGGAAGAACATGGTGTATATGAACACCGCAGTGACCTATGGCAGGGCTACAGCCGTGGTCGTAGGCACCGGGATGTTTACTGCGATAGGGACCATAGCAGGCACGCTTGAGGAAATAGAAGCGGAAAAGACGCCGTTGCAACAGAGCATCAGTCGGCTGGGGCGTTTTATCATCATCCTCGTCCTCGGTGCTCTGGTCATCCTGTTCGTGGAGGGGATTTTCAGAGGTATCAGCTGGATGGAAATGTTTTTCCTCGCCGTTGCCGCCGGGGTCTCGGCCATCCCTGAAGGGCTGCCGGCAGTGGTCACCGTTGTTCTGGCCATAGGCATGCAGGCGATGGCGCGGCGGAACGCCATAGTCCGCAAACTGGTAGCTGTGGAGACCCTTGGTTCAGCCACAGTTATCTGCTCGGACAAGACGGGTACGCTGACGCTGAGCCAGATGACGGTGCAGCGCATCTACTGCGGCGCAAAATGGTTCGAGGTGAGCGGTGAGGGTTACATGCCCAAAGGTGAGTTCAAGCATGACGGGGAAACAATTTCACCCGGTGATTTCCCAGCGCTGGCTATGCATTTGAAGGTCGGAGCGTTATGCAACGATGCCCTGCTGGTTAAAGACAGTGAGGACGGACGCTGTAGCCTCGTCGGCGACCCCACCGAGGGCGCGCTGCTGGTGGCTGCCGCTAAAGCCGGGCTGGACAAAGAGGAGCTGGAGATTAGATACCCGCGCCTTGATGAAATACCGTTTCAGAGTGAAAGACAGTACATGGTCACCGTACACCCTGCTAACGGCGGCAAGATAGCTCTTGTTAAGGGTGCCCCGGAGAGGCTCCTTTCCTTGAGCAGCTTTGTGCTTACGGAGAACGGCGAGGCGGTTCCACTGGAAAGTGGGCATGTTGAAGCTATCAGGCAAGCCCATGAGGAGATGGCGCGCCAGGCTTTGCGAGTAATTGCCACAGCTTATGCTAACCTCCCTGCCGATGTGGTCGAACTCACCGAGCAGACGGTGGCTGGCAAGCTTGTGTTTGTCGGTCTTTCGGGGATGGCTGACCCACCGCGGCAGGAAGCTAAACAGGCGATTGAGTTATGTAAACAGGCCGGGATAAAAGTGAAGATGATTACCGGCGACTATAAGGTGACCGCCGAAGCCATTGCCCGTCTCCTGGGGTTAACATCGGGGAGAACAGTCACCGGCACCGAGCTTCAGGCAATGGACGATGACACGCTTGCCCGGGAGATCGAGGACATCTCCGTATTTGCCCGCATTGAGCCCGTTCAGAAGCTGAGAATAGTCAGGGCGCTGAAAAGCCGCGGGCACGTCGTCGCCATGACCGGAGACGGTGTCAACGACGCCCCGGCGCTGAAAGCCGCGGATATCGGGGTAGCCATGGGGATTACCGGCACCGACGTTTCCAAAGAGGCGAGCGACATGGTGCTGGCGGACGACAATTTCGCCTCGGTGGTAGCTGCTGTTGAGGAAGGGCGAGCGATTTTCCAGCGCCTGCGCAATGTGGTCTTCTACCTGCTGAGCAGCAACTTCGGCGAACTGCTTGGTCTCATCCTGTGCGTGCTCTTTATAGGTAAAGCGCCTCTGCTGGCGCTGCAGATAATCTGGATAAACCTGGTGACAGATGGGGCCGCGACTATTCCCTTAGGTATGGAACAGAAGGCTGGCGATGAACTCAAGCAGCCGCCACGACACCCGTCGGTTGGCCTGCTATTTCCCGGTCTTCTGTTAAGGGTCGCCTTCATGGCTACCCTAATGAGCATGGGAATATTCTTTGTCTTCTCCTGGGCAGAAGCGCGCATGGAGCTGGAAAAAGCGCGCACCGTCACCTTCTGTGCTGTTGCGGTCATGGAGTGGTTTAAGGCATTTATCGCCCGGTCGGATGAACGCCCTGTGTTTAAGCTCGGCATTCGCGGTAATCGTTGGCTGCCGCTTACTATTAGTGCGGCCGTGCTGCTCCAGATGGCGGTGGTCTATGCACCCTTCATGCAAGTAGCGTTTCAGACCGCCCCCATAGAGGTCAGCGAGTGGGGCATTGCGGTGGCTGCCGGTGCCGGCCTGTTTGCCATCGAGGAATTACGTAAAGCCCTGCTGCCGCGCCTTTTCAGTCTGGGAAAATGGCAGCCGGTGTTTCGGCGGTCGATGTAAGACTGCCGTGGCGTTGTCGACTTGAAGGACATCAGTCAGCGCCGTAAAATACACCATAGTGTCTGAATATGTCAAGGCAGGACTACCGCTGTGAACCCCTATGAGTATCAGCGCATCGGGACTGAGTTCATATTGAAGACCATCCGGGAGAATTCCAGGTGGTCACAGTATGCCGTTGAATTCTCCAGCGCCCACCCAATCGGATACGAGGAGAGCAACGTCGTCCACGGCGAGTATTTCCAGCCCCTCGGGGTGGAGCGGGCGCCTCTGGCTATACTGGTGCATGGCTGGGGTGAGCGCGGCGCAGTCCCCTGTCAGATGATGGCACCTTCGCTGGCCAAAAGAGGCATTGCCAGCTTCGTCCTCTATCTCGTTTTCCACCCCAGCCGCATGCCCGTGGCGATGAAACAGCGCGCCCCAGACCTGACGCCCGACGAATGGTATGAAGGTTACCGAGCCTCGGTGATTGAGATACGCCAGATTATTGACTGGGCGGCTACGAGACCGGAGATAGACGAAAGAAAGATAGGTGTGGTCGGCGTGAGCATGGGCGGGTTCATCTCGGCGATAGCCATGGGAGTGGATGAGCGTATCGGGGCTGGAGTTTTCATCATATCAGGCGGTAACTCGGCAAGGGTCACCTGGGAGAGCCGTCGCCCGGCAGTGGAAAGACGATGCCTCTGCACTGTGGAGGAATGCTACCAGGTGCGGCGCGAAGTTTACCCGCAGTACATCGCCGAAGTGGTGGCAAAAGGGCTGGAGAATGTTAGCCCGCCGAAGCGTTGTTTCCTCACCGACCCGTTGACCTATACCCCGTTCCTGCGCCAGCGGCCGGTGCTGATGATAAATGCGCTCTGGGACGAGGCTATCCCCAAGAGCGCTACGCTGGATTTCTGGAACGAGTGTGGGCAGCCGCCGATAATTTGGCTGCCGGGCACGCATATTTCCGTCTGGCTGTGGTACCCGCTCATCCTGCGCAGGACGCTGGAGTTCATAAACACATCGCTGGTGAACCAGGAGCCCCCTGGCAACTTGTCCGACGTTTAAGAGTTTGCCTCATATCGTAGCCGGCTGATACAATAACGCAGTCCCTGTGACCAAAATAGCTAGACCGGAAAGATAGTAATGAGCGCGCAACCCAAACAGCTTATGGAGCAGCTGCATGTATTGTTTCATCCTGCCTCGGTAGCGGTGGTCGGTGCCTCCAACGACCCCTCGAAGTGGGGCTTCCGTATTTTCTCCAATATTCTCAGCGGCCGTTTTCAGGGCAAGGTGTATGCGGTGAATACCGCCGTCGCTGAAGTGCTCAATATGAAGACGTATCCACGGGTGACGGACATACCTGATAAAGTTGACCTGGTGGTAATTGTGGTACCCCCGCCGGCGGTGCCCCAGGTGATGCGGGACTGTGCCGAGAAGAAGGTTGGAGGGGTAGTGGTGATAACCGCAGGTTTTGCTGAAGTGGGAGGCGAGGGCGAGCGACTTGAGCGAGAGATTGTAGATATCGCCAGGAGTGGCGGCATAAGGTTCGTAGGGCCTAATTGCTTCGGTATCATCAACCCCCATCATAAGCTGTACAGCCAGATGCCCCCGGTATTCCCACCACCGGGCCCGTTCGGCATAATCTCTCAGAGCGGCAACATAATAGGTACCATCTCCAGGGTGCTTATTCAGCGGGCTTATGGCTGCTCAAAATGCGCTAGTATCGGCAACCAGGCGGACCTCGCTGCCGAGGACTACCTTGAATACTTCGCTCAAGACCCCGTGACCAAGGTCATTCTCTGTTACATCGAGGGGTTCAAGGATGGTGCTCGCTTCTTCAGGGTGGCGAAGGCGGTGAGCAAAACCAAACCGATTATTCTGCTTAAAGCGGGGCATACTCAGGCAGGAGCCCGAGCGGCACAATCCCATACTGCTTCCCTGGCAGGTAGCAGTGCGGTGGTCGACGCCATGTGTAAACAGGCGGGCATCGTTAGGGTGAAGAGTCTTGACGAGCTGGTGGATGTCGGGATTGCCTTCTTGCGTCAACCGCTGCCGAAAGGGCCAAGGGTGGGCGTGGTAACTGCTGGGGGTGGCTGGGGTGTTCTGGCAGCCGATGCCTGCGCTGAAGCGGGGCTCGAGGTGGTCACGCTGCCAGACGAGACTATAAAGGAGCTGGACAGCTTCATGCCGCCATGGTGGAACCGCGGCAATCCGGTGGATCTGGTGGCGGGCACATCGGGTGATAACCTGTTTCGCGCCGTGGAGACAGTGCTGCGCTGCCCGGTGGTGGATGGTGTCATAATGCTTGGGTTAATGCCGGTGATGAACCCGGGGCAGTTCGGGCGCCGTTCTGAGGGTGACGAGAGAGACCAGGTGAGGGATGCTATGGTGGCCGGGGCAGCTCAAACGATAGACAGATTGGTCGAGTTGAGCGACCGCTACGGCAAACCACTGGTAATCGCCTCGGAACCTCTGGGTTTTGGCTCCCAGGTGAATAGAAGGATAGCGCACGCCGTAGCTGATCGGAATACAGTGGTCTACGAGATGCCCCACCAGGCTGCCTCGGTATTTGCCAAGTTGCTACAGTACAGCAAGTACCGGCAGTAAGAACGGCAGTTTTCGCAGGGTCAGGGGCATACCTGACGCCATTTTTTCAATGCGGCATGGCGGCTATGTGTGCTATAGGGCTGCCCGTGAGCGCAATTTGTTTCCCCAACAGCTGGCTGGTAAAATAAGGGATGTTTTTTCTGGCTTCCGAGTGAACAGAAGGACTGAAGGAGCGATGGTATGTGCACCGAAGTAAAAGAGTCCGTGGCTTACATGAAGTTACTATTTGAACCGTCTTCGGTGGCAGTAGTTGGCGCCTCAAATGACCAGTCCAAGTGGGGCTACAGGGTTATGTCCAATATTTTGCGCGGGGGGTTTGAAGGCAAGGTCTACCCGGTCAACCCCGGCAGTCCTGAGGTGCTTGGCGTCAAGTCCTATCCGCGTGTCGTCGATATCCCCGAGGTGCCTGACCTGGTGGTCATCGTAGTGCCTCCGCCGGCGGTGCCCCAGGTGATGCGCGATTGTGCTGCCAAAGGGGTGAAGGTTGCTGTGGTGATAACCGCCGGTTTTGCCGAAATCGGTGGGGAGGGCGAAAGGTTACAGCAGGAGATAGTGGAAATAGCCCGCGGTGCCGGTATACGGTTTGTCGGCCCCAACTGTCTTGGCATCATGAACCCCCACCACAAGCTGCATCCGCAGATGCCCGCGGAATTCGCCCGCCCTGGACCCTTGGCTATCATCTCTCAGAGCGGGAACATCATGAACACGGTATCCCGGCTCATAGATACCATGGGCTTCGGTATATCGAAGGCTGTGAGCATTGGCAATCAGGCGGACATACGTGCTGAGGACTATCTAGAGTATTTTGCTCATGACCAACAGACTAAGGTGATCCTGTGCTACATCGAAGGATTTAAGGATGGTGCGCGTTTCTTCAGGATAGCTAAGGAGGTAAGCAGACAGAAGCCGATAGTCCTGCTAAAGGCGGGGGAGACGCCGGCAGGGGCAAGGGCCGCCCACTCGCACACCGCCTCTCTGGCGGTGCCGGACGCCATTGTACAGGCGATGTGCAAGCAGGCTGGCATCATCAGGGTGTCGACGCTGGACGAGTTGGTGGATACAGGGATTGCCTTTTTGAGGCAGCCGATACCCAAGGGGCGCAGAGTGGCCATAATCACCGGTGGTGGTGGCTGGGGTGTACTTACCGCTGATGCCTGCGCCAAGCTGGGGCTAGATGTGGTCACGCTACCGAAGGAAACAATAGAGGAGCTGGATGCGTACATGCCAGCGTGGTGGAACCGCGGCAATCCTGTGGACTTTGTCGGGGGAACACCCAGGGAGAACCATCTTAAAGTAGTCGAAGCCCTCCTCCGCTGCCCGGTTGTGGATGGCGTCATCGCGCTGGGGTTGATGCCACCGCTGCGGCGTGACCAGCTGGCTGCTTTCTTTAATATTCGCCAAGATGGGCAGGTGTCAGAGGAGTTCATCGCTTCGGTACTTGCCCAGACCGTGGATGCCTTGAACGGGCTCAGCGACCAGTATGGCAAGCCGATAGTCATCGCCTGGAGACAGGCGGACTTCGGTGGGCTGGCTGCCGAAAAGATAACCCGTATCCTCGCTGAACGTAACTCCATATGTTACGAGTTGCCACATGAAGCTGCGGCGGTCTTTGCCAGGCTGGTAGAATATGGTGAGTACCTCAAGCGTGAGGAGTAGCGGCATTTCGCGCAGCGGGGCATGTTTTATGATGTCATCGTAGTTGGTGCTGGTCCCTCGGGCAGTCATCTCGCTGCCAATCTGGCTCGCCGCGGTTACGGGGTGCTCGTCATCGAGAAGAAGCCAGCAGCCGGCATAGACATCTGCTGTACTGGCATAGTCAGCCGCAAGTGCCTTAAACTGCTTGAAGTTCCTCAGAGCTTGGTGATAAGGCCGGTGAGCGAGGTCAGGGTCGTGGCCCCTTCGGGTAAATCGTTCCAGCTACAACGCCACGATTCTGAGGTCTTTGTCATTGACCGCCCGACCCTGGACAGGTTGCTGGCAGACCGTGCTCGATCAGCCGGCGCATCGTATATGTTTTCCACCTATGTAACCGAAGTACAGGCGGAGGCTGACAGCGTCGCTGTTCAAAGTGAGTCCCAGGACGATGTCAGAGTACATCGGGCTCAGCTTGTTGTTCTCGCCTGCGGCTTCGGCTCATCCCTGCCGGCACGGCTGGGGCTGGGCAGGATAGACGATTTTATAATTGGTGCTCAGGCTGAGGTGGAGGTGAATGGCGGCGAGATGGAAATCTATTTAGACGCGGGACTTGCCCCGGGAAGTTTTGCCTGGCTTGTGCCCACCTCGCGGGGAAAGGGGCTAGCTGGACTGATGACACGCTACCAGCCGCGGCAACGACTGAAAGGACTTCTGCACTGGCTGGAAGCACAGGGGAAAATAGTCTCCGCTGAATGCCGGCAGGGATATGGCGCCATCCCACTCCGCCCCCTGACAACGACCTTTGCCAGTCGTGTGCTGGTGGTGGGTGAAGCTGCCGGTCAGGTGAAGCCCCTCACTGGAGGCGGCATATATTACGGGGCGCTGTGTGCTGACATAGCCGCCGAGGTCATTGATATGGCACTTGCCCGGGGTGATTTCGCCGAACAGGCCTTGGCCTGTTACCAGCAGATGTGGCGCCACCAACTCGGCAAAGAGCTGAGATTTGGCTACTTGCTTTACCGTCTATATCAGAGGATGAGCAACAGAGAGATCGAATGGGCGCACAGTCTTGCTGCCCGCTGCGGCATCGCCGACTTTGTTCGCCGTGCCGAGCCCGCGTACTTCGATTACCATTCTAGAGCTGCCTCTGGTATGATGAAGTACTTTACCTGTTCCCTGCTGTCAGGTAGATTTGCCCGAGGCCATCAAGGGTAATAAAATTGTGCTGTGGTAAAAGAACAGACGATGTCCCCCCATAGTGGCCCCCCGCTGCCACGGGAAAAGTTACCGCAGCATATTGCCATAATTATGGACGGCAACGGACGCTGGGCCGAGCAGCGGGGTTTGCCCCGGATAGAAGGACATCGCCAGGGGGCAAGGGTTGCCCAACAGGTGGTCGAGACCTGTATTGATTATGGTATCCCTTACCTCACCCTGTATGCCTTTTCCACGGAAAACTGGAAACGTCCACGGAAGGAAATAGATGCCCTCTTCCAGATCTTGGAAGAGAAGCTCGACGAGGGTGCCGCGTATGCCATGGAGAAGGGGATAAGGCTGTATCATCTGGGTAGGCTCGATGGGCTATCGCCTGAGGCAAGGAGCAAGATAAAGAAGTTGCTGAAGATGACCCGGGAAAACCGCAGGCTTGCACTGTGTCTGGCTTTCAACTATGGAGGAAGGGACGAGATTGTGGAGGCGGCCAGGCACCTCGTCCTCAGCGGCACTCCGGCATCCGCGATAGATGAAGCGGTGTTCAGCCAGTACTTATACACCGCGGGCATACCCGACCCCGATTTGATTATCCGCACCGGCGGTGAAAAGCGGCTGAGCAATTTCCTCATCTGGCAGTCGGCATACTCGGAAATCTATTTCACACCTATTCTCTGGCCTGACTTCAGTCGGGAGGAGTTCGATAAAGCCCTCATCGATTATGCTGGACGGCAGCGGCGTTTCGGGGCCCTGTCTCCGCGCTTCTAAGAAATTCTGTAGCGACAGTTCGCAACAGAATATAACCGTTGCCTTTTCTCCGTTTTTGTGGTACAGTATTAAGTAGAACCTAATCATCGTGGAGAAAGTGGGGCAAAGTTCCCACTTTTTTGTTGGTAGACAATGTACAGGGGTGGTGTTGAATGAAGACAGAGTTCATGATTGCGCTAACCCAGCTAGCGGCAGAGAAGCACCTGCCCAAGGAGGTGGTGCTGGCTGCAATTGAGTCAGCACTTGTGTCTGCTTACAAGAAAGATGCCTTCACCGCCGGTCAGGACATAACAGCCAAAATTAATCCCAATACTGGTGAAGTCAAGGTCTTCGTCAAGAAGACAGTGGTGGAGACGCCGACTGACCCCGCTCGCGAGATATCTCTTGCTGAAGCCAGGAAGATCAACAAATCGGCGCAGCTGGGTGAGGTCATCAGCATCGAGTGCACACCACCCAATGCCGGCCGCATCGCTGCTCAGACGGCGAGGCAGGTGATACTGCAGCGCCTGCATGAGGCTGAACACCGGGCCATCTACGAGGAATTTACCGGCAAGGAAGGCGACATAGTCACCGGCACGGTGATACGCATCACCCCGGAGCAAATCTATGTGGACTTAGGGCGGACGGAGGCGGTGCTTCCGGCGAGTGAGCAGGTGCCCAATGAGCGCTACCGCATCGGGCGCAGGCTCAAGTTTTATGTCCTGGAGGTAGTCAAGACGACCAGAGGGCCGCAGATAGTGCTGTCGCGCTCGCACCGCAATCTGCTGCGCCGGCTGCTGGAACTAGAGATCCCCGAGATCGCCAGCGGTGTTATCGAGATAAAGGCGATTGCCCGCGAAGCCGGCTACAGGAGTAAGGTTGCCGTCACCGCCCATCAGCCCGGCGTTGACCCTGTGGGCTCTTGTGTAGGCCTTCGCGGCATCCGGATACAGAGCATTGTGAATGAGTTGAACGGGGAGAAAATAGACGTTATCGAGTGGTCTCAGGACCCAGCGACATTCATTGCCCATGCCCTTAGCCCGGCACAGGTGGTGGATGTCCAGCTCAATGAGGCGGAGAACACTGCGGTGGTGACCGTGCCTGATAGGCAGTTATCGCTGGCTATCGGTAGGGAGGGACAGAATGCCAGGCTGGCAGCCAGGTTGACCGGGTGGCGTATAGACATCAAGAGCGCTTCTGCAGTTGAGGCTGAGAAGGCGGCTGCCGCTGCTGTAGCTGCGGAGGCTCGGGCGAAGGTACAGCCCGAGGCGCCTGCCCCTGAACCTGTTGCTGTGGCCGCTGAGGGCGCTCCTACAACTGAGGCCAAAGAAGAACCGCTGGCTGTTGAGGAAACGGTCGAGGAAGAGGCTGTGGAGGAGGCGGTGGTGCCGGCGACGGACTATGAACTTGTGCTCACTTCCGGGACAGCGCCGGCGGCCAAGGCTGTAGAGATACCGCAAATACGCTTTGCCGAGGACATACTGCCGGCACGGCAGGAGAAGGTGAAGAAGAGCAAGAAAGAGTCTGAGACAGCAAAAGGTAAAGAAAAAATCAGGAAAGCGCGCCCCAGGCCTGCCTATATAGACGAGGATGAATTTGAAGAGTGAGACCAGGTCGCAGACCCCTAGGCGCAAGCATGTACCGCTGCGCACCTGCATAGCCTGCAGGGAAACAAAGGGCAAACGGGAGCTTGTCAGGCTGGTCAACTATCAGGGTGAAGTGCAGATTGACCCTCGGGGAAAGAAGTCGGGTCGGGGCGCTTATCTCTGTCCCTATCGTGAGTGCTGGGAGGTGGGGCTGAAGGGTAACCGTCTGGAGCACGCCCTGCGCACCAAGCTGACTTTGGAAAATCGCCAGATGCTGGTAGAATATGGCAAGAATTTGCCATCCAAGAGGGAAATCGAAGGGTGACCACGGGGGAGAGAAAACAACCTGCAGCGAGCGTTGCCAGGGCGAGCGAGGCCAAGAATAACGCCGGCGCTAAAGCCTCGGTGCCGTCCAGACCCTATATCGTGCTGCCACCGTCCATCACCGTCAGGCAGTTGGCTGAACTGCTACAGGTCAGTCCCATTGAAGTCATCAAGCAGTTGATGCGCAATGGCATCATGGCGAACATAAACCAGGTGCTCGATTTCGATACAGCGGCTCTGGTAGCAGCTATCTACGGTCGGGAGGCTAGAAGGCCGGTGACCAAAGTGGCAATAAAGCGCCCAACACCTACCGGGGCTGGTAAGCTTGCCCCTCGCCCGCCGGTGGTGACCATCATGGGACATGTTGACCACGGTAAGACCAGTCTCCTCGATGCCATCCGACAGAGCAATGTTGCCGCCACTGAGCCCGGTGCCATCACCCAGCACATCGGTGCCTATCAGGTGGAGGTGGACTCGAGGAAAATCACCTTCCTGGATACCCCGGGTCATGAGGCCTTCACCGCCATGAGGGCACGCGGCGCTCAGGTGACTGATATTGCTGTACTGGTGGTGGCTGCTGATGACGGTGTGATGCCGCAGACCATCGAGGCTATAGACCACGCCCGCGCAGCAGATGTACCCATAGTGGTGGCTATCAACAAGATAGACAAGCCCGAAGCCAATCCGGAAAGGGTCAAGCAGCAGCTTGCCGACCTAGGTCTGGTGATTGAGGAGTGGGGTGGCGATGTCATCTGCGTACCGGTGTCAGCCAAGAAAAAGGAAGGCATAAACGACCTGCTGGAAAACATCTTGGTGCTGGCTGAGATAATGGAACTCAAGGCTGAGACCGACTGTCCCGCTGAGGGCGTGGTGATTGAAGCCAAGCTGGACAAATCCCGGGGTCCGGTGGCAACGCTCCTGGTGCAGAAGGGCGTTTTGAAGTTGGGGGATATTTTGGTGGCCGGTGATACCTGGGGTAAGGTAAAAGCCATGTCCAGCGACCTGGGTAAGCACATTAAGAAAGCGGAACCGGCAACTCCAGTAGAGGTGCTGGGGCTCAACGGCGTGCCTCAAGCTGGCGATAGCTTCAAGGTGGTGGGCAGTGAACGTGAAGCAAGACAGCTCCTTGAGAAGCGGCAGGCGGAACGCGAGGCCATGTGTGCCAGGGCGGTCAGCCTCAGTGGTATTTCGGCCCAGATTGGTGCTGGCAAGACCAAGGAGCTTAACATTATCCTCAAGACCGACGTTCAGGGTAGCATCGAGCCGATAAAGGACTCTCTAGAAAGACTTAGCGATGACAAGGTGAAGGTGCGGGTGATTCACAGTGCCAGCGGCACCGTTTCCGAGAGCGACGTCCTTCTCGCCGTAGCCTCAAAGGCGATCATCATTGGCTTCGATACCCGAGCCGAGCCCGGGGCGCAGAAGCTGGCTGAGCTCGAAGGCGTGAGCATACGCTATTACAACGTGATTTACGAACTGGTAGAGGACGTTTCCAAGGCGGTGAAAGGACTGCTCGAGCCCACCTACACCGAGGTCCTGGAAGGTCAGGCTGAGGTGCTGGCGGTGTTCGAGAGTGCCAAGAAGGGTAAAGTGGCCGGCGTTTCAGTCAAGGAGGGCAGGATCCGGAGGGACGCTACGGCGCGGGTAGTCCGGAAAGGTAAGGTGATTTGCGAGTCCAGGATAAGCAGCCTCAGACGGTTCAAAGAGGATGTGAAGGAGGTAGCCGCTGGCTTCGAGTGCGGTGTCGGAGTGGAGGGCTTTTCCGACTTTCAGGTCGGCGACATCATTCAGGTCTTCCGCAAGGAAGTTGTGACCTGAAGTAATACACTCAATCTCCAGCCACAACTCTGCACTGTTTCCTCCTGAGGAGGTGGTAGCATGACCAGAAGAACTGAACGCATTAGCAGTCTTATCAGACAGGAAATCAGTGAACTGCTTCGCGAGCAGGTCAACGACCCCAGACTGCGGAGTTTTATCTCTATAACGAGGGTGACTACATCGGTGGACTTGAGCCATACTAGAGTGTTCTTCAGCATCTTTGGTGGTGAAGTAAGCAAGGAGGAAGTATTGAAGGGCTTCGCTGCCGCGTCCGGTTTCCTCCGTCGCGAACTTGCCAGCAGGTTGCGGCTGAAGCACATGCCCCAGCTCAGCTTCCACCTCGATGAGTCCATCGAGAAAGGTGCCAGGGTGCTCAAGCTTATCGATGAGCTGGCATCTGAGGAGACCGGGGAAGACCTTGGCGATTGATGGCATCCTCAACATCAACAAGCCTGAGGGGGTTACCTCCTTCGGCGTCGTCGCCCGGCTGAAGCGCCTCACCGGCGAGAAGAGGGTAGGGCATGCTGGTACATTGGACCCCATCGCCACCGGTGTGCTGCCGGTATGCTTTGGCCAGGCGACAAGGGTGGCTGAGTTTATCGCTGATGGCGGCAAGACCTATCGGGCAGAGATAAAGCTGGGCGCTGTCACCGATACCTTCGACCGTGAGGGCAGAATCGTCTACACTGGCGATATCGACGGTGTTTCTGTGGACAGGATAGAACAAGCGCTAGCTTCCTTCCGTGGTACCATAGAGCAGGTCCCGCCAGCATACAGTGCTCTGAAAAAAGATGGCAAGCCTTACTATCAGTTTGCCCGACAGGGGTCGAAGGTAGACCCCAGGCCGAGGCGGGTGACTATAACCGATATCAGGCTTATGAGCTATCAGCCTCCGCTCCTCACCGTCGAGGTGGAGTGTGGCAAAGGGACTTACATCCGCTCGCTGGCTCACGACCTGGGGCAGCGTCTCGGTTGCGGTGCCTTCCTCAATAACCTCACCAGGCTGCGTTGTGGTCCTTTCTCCATCGAAGAAGCCGTCACCCTGCCCGAGTTTGAGTGCGCCTGTCGCGAGGATGTCTGGACAGAGCTGCTCCATCCTATGGATACGCCGCTATTAGGCTGGAAGGCGGTGATACTCAGCGGAGAGACAGAACTTGCAGTCAGGCATGGGAGCCCGCTTGTGGTCTCCGCTGATGTAGGGCCCGGCGAGAGATACTGTCGTGCTTATAATGCCGATGGGCATCTCATCGCCATACTCCGTTTTGTGCCGGACAAAGGGTACTGGCATCCTTTCAAGGTATTTGCCCCGCCAGACCCTGTGCTGGACTTCTAGTCTTGGTTTGCCAACTCTGGGTTAGCTTAAACTATACAGGAGTGGGAATATGGAAGCGATCTGGCAATGGGGGCTCAGCGTAATCGTTGCGGTCCAGCAGGTACACGGGCCGCTGTTGGACGGCATCTTCCGCGCCATCACCTTTCTGGGGGATGAGCAGTTCTATCTGATTCTCATCCCCGTGCTGGTGTGGTGCGTGGACTTCAGGTTCGGTGTGCGCCTCGCCGCCCTTTTTCTTATGGCGAGTTACCTAAATGCTGGCTTGAAGGACTTATTTCAACATCCGCGCCCCTTTGTCCTCGAGCCGGCGGTGAAGCTCGCCGAAGCCGAGGGCTATGGACTCCCCAGCGGGCATGCCCAGTCGGCTGTCGTCGTCTGGGGTACGCTTGCTGCCTGGGGGAAAAGGGGGTGGCTTTGGGGTCTGGCAATAGCGCTTATAGTGCTCATCGGCTTTTCCCGCGTGTACCTTGGCGTGCATTTCCCCACTGATGTGCTCGCCAGCTGGGTGATTGGCAGCATATTGCTAGCGGTGTATCTGGTGGTGCAGCCGCCAGTGGAGGAATGGGTATCTAAACTGAAACTGCGGCGGCAAGTACTGCTGGCGCTGGCTGTGCCCGTGGTGCTGGTATTGCTCCATCCCACCAGGGACACCGTGGCCTCACTGGCACCGCTTACCGGGGCTGGGGTGGGCTTTGCCTTAGCCCACCGCTATGTCCGCTTTGATGCCAGTGGGCGCTGGTGGCAGCGCCTTGCCCGCTTCCTTATTGGTATCGCGGTGGTACTGGCGCTCTATCTGGGGCTCAAGGCGGTATTCCCGGGCGAGGGCTCGGGGCTGTACCTGGTGTTCCGCTTCCTGCGTTATGCGTTGATGGGGCTGTGGATTACCCTGGGTGCTCCCTGGCTCTTCAGTTCGCTCAAGCTGGTGCAGACTGAAAGACGCTCCTGATTTTGCGTTGTAGCTGTTCGTAAGGTACGAACCACCGATGGATTGACGAAGAAGTCCGGTAAAGAGATAATGCTCCGAAGGAGACTGTCTCTAGCAGCCAGATAAGGAGGAGAGAAATGGTGAAGTCAATTCGTGTCGACCGAGACGCCCCCATGCGCATGCGCGACGGAGTTGTCCTGAGGGCTGATGTTTACCGACCGGACGACAGCGAAAAGCATCCCGCTATCGTGATACGGACGCCATATGGCAAGGCCCGTTCCGCCTTCAGCGACTTCCTTTCACCCATCGAGGCGGCTTTTGCCGGGTACGCAGTGGTCATCCAGGATACCAGGGGCAGGTTCGCCTCAGAAGGCGAATTTGTGCCCGGTGCACCGGAAGGGCAGGACGGCTATGACACCGTAGAGTGTGTGGCTGCCGAGCCCTGGTGCGATGGTCATGTTGGCATGGCAGGGGCTTCATATCTGGCGAGGAACGCGTGGCAGGCGGCGATAGAGAACCCGCCCCATCTTAAGGCGATTGCGCCCCATGTCATCGGCGCCGGCATATTGGGCGAAGCTGAAATGTGCGGTGTCAAGGAGGTGGAGACCACCATAAGCTGGTTTGCCAACATGGCTTTTGACATGCTGGCCAGGATGGCGAGGCAGGGAAAGGACGTTTCCGGAGCACTGGAAAACATCCGCTACGTCCTGAACAACTTCGAGGAAGTGTGCAACTATCTGCCCCTCAAAGAGATACCGTATTTCAAGTTTGAAGGGATGGAGCAATGGTTTCAGAGGCGCCTGAGCTATGACAACATAAAGGGGATAAAGTCGGAGGAAGAACTCTTCTGGCCTTACGAAAAAGTGAAGGTGCCGATAATGCATTCCTGTGGCTGGTATGATATGAGCGTGGGGCACACCTTTCTCAACTTCCTCAAGATGCGGGAAAAAGGTGGCTCACAGATCGCCCGCGAGGGGCAGCATGTTTTCATGGGGCCCTGGGTGCACGGGGCGAGGCTGCACAATTTCATCGGAGCGCTCAATTTCGGCGTTTACGCCTCTGGAGCGGGCTCCTTTGCCACCGAGAGGCACCTGCAGTTTTTCGATAAATACTTGAGGGGGATTGACAGTCCTTACCTTGTCCCCATCCGCTACTTTGTCATGGGACTGAACAGGTGGCGAAGTGCCACCACCTGGCCTCTGCCGGAGACGCAGTGGCAGCGGTTTTATCTGCACAGCCGGGGGCATGCTAACTCCGCCTCTGGAGATGGGTTGCTCAGCCCGGAAGAGCCAGGCGCGGAGCCACCGGACATCTATGTCTACAACCCGCACGACCCTGTGCCCACGAGGGGTGGCAGGCTTAATCCAGACCTCAACCAGCCCGCCGGGCCGCAGGACCAGTCAGTTATTGAAAGGCGGAATGATATGCTGTGCTATACCACCCCTGAGTTGAAAGAGGATATAGAGATAACCGGTCCTTTGAAACTCCATCTCTTTGCTTCCACTTCGGCGAGGGACACGGACTTCTTCGTCAAACTGACCGATGTCTATCCCAGCGGTATGTCCATAAATGTGGCCGAGGGCTGCATACGGGCGAGATACAGGAAGTCCATTCTCAGGCCCGAGCTGGTAACGCCGGGGGAAATCAATGAATATGTGATTGATTTAGCTTCCACCAGCAACCTCTTCCGAAAGGGGCACCGCATCCGCATAGATATCACCAGCAGCAATTTCCCGCGGTTCGAGCGCAACATGAATACCGGCAACCCTGCCGGAGAAGATGCCCGGGGCATTCCCGCCATGCAGACCATATTCCACGACTCACAGTATGCCTCGTACATCGACTTTCCGGTAATCCCGCCGAGTAAGCGGTAGGCAAGATTGGGGCAGCGAGAGGCCGGTGGAAAATAGGTAGAGGGCAGTTTGTGTGCGTCTTGTTGCTTGCAGCTGCATGCTGCGCAGGAAGCTCACAAAGTTTCTGCAATTGGCGACTGAATACCAAGTGGTTTGGCAACTGCGTTAAAAACTGCCACGAAAGAGCGCTGCCCAAACAAGCCGCAGCAGGCCCCGGTGGCTATACCGCCCTATATTGCAGCCCACGCGCCACAAGCCAGTTGGGCGTGCCTCTGAGCATCTAAATAATACTGGTGGGGAAACCGGTTATGACAAAAATTCTGCTCTTTAACCTATCACCTGACTTGGATCTACAGAAGGCTTCTGGAAGCCAAAATCGAGAGCGAAGGCATTCAAAATGTGTATGCGAAGCTTGATGACATTCTGAACGAGACCTTGAAGCAACTTTTTGAACCACTCTGCATTGTGTTCTTCAAGGATGTTAACTTCCCCCGGTGTTTGAAGTCTGCAGATGCGATGGAAAAGCTAAAAATTGAGTTCCTACCTCTTCCTGCAATCAAGAAGGCGAGCACCGCTATCCAAAGTGCTTAACCTGCGCGGGACAAAAACTCGGTTTGGGGTTCAGGTGTCTCTCGTCCCTCCGTAATACCCAAGTTGAAGGTTCGCATTTTCCTATACAGGTTCAGTCTTGTCATGTGATTCAGCGAAAGCCCCTATCGTACAACACCACCTTGCCCGCTCTAAGGGTGACCGGCCAGTGGCATAACCCTCTGTGCCCAAGGTCGCCATATTCGGCACGGGAAGCGTTTGCGGTAGGCTGTGCGGTCAGGAGTCCAGCAGAGCACGGGCTTTGCGTTGGGACAGTCCGGCTATGTGGGCATGTGGCAGGGGGCACAGCATGCAACTACGCAGGTGGCTATTCTAGGACCTGCGCCTGCCTTTGATAGCCATGACTATGCTGCCTACAGCCCCGACAAGGAACGCAGCAGGACACAGGGTTACGGCTACTGTGAAAAAGACGGGCTCTTCCGTGCCAAAGGCAGCGCTGACCGCATTGTGCGCTATGACGCTGAAGACGAAGGTCCCTGCGGCTATAGCCATAGTCAGCAGAAATTTCTTCAGCACCGCACCCCTACCATTTGATGCCCCGGTTCATTATAGTCGATAGCCCTGGGCATTCCCAGCTAATGCGACGCCATCTACTGGACACAGCTGCCCTGTGTTATGGTGCCTGCCCAGCGACCAGGGAAGGACTGTTAGACAGGGTATGACCAACCAGCCCATGGTGCTGTGAGCTATTTCCCACAACGTGAGCGTTCTTCGGACTGCGCTTTGACGGTGGCGGTCGGTGGTTATATTATTGTGGCATCTTAATGGGAGACCTTCAGGGGAAAATGGAAAGGTCGTTGTTGAAGTGGGAGATGGCGGGCATCGTTTTCATCTCGCTCCTGGGGGCATTCCTGCATTTTGCCTACGAATTGTCCGGAGAGATGAACCTCGTTGCGGCTCTCGCTGCTGTGAATGAGAGCGTCTGGGAACACCTGAAGATAGCTTTCTCGCCAGCGTTGGTTTACGCCATTATCGAGCACCCCTTCCTCAAGGGCAAGACGGGCAATTTTCTGATTGCCAAAGCGGCCGGTATCTACCTTATGCCAATCACTATTGCGGTACTGTTCTACTCGTACTCAACGGCTATCGGACACAACATCTTGGCCATCGATATCGCCATATTCATAGCAGCCATAGCAATAGGGCAATTGGTAAGTTGCCGGGTGCTGGTCGCGGGGCAGCTAGTCCGGTGGCTGAACATTCTGGGCCTGGTTGCTTTGGTGGTATTGGCATGTGCTTTCGTCCTGTTCACTTTTGTCCCTCCAGACTTGCCCATCTTCAGGGACCCCACAGCCGGGACTTACACGCCGCAGCAAACGCCTGAAGTAGATGCGGACGGGGATGCTGATTTCGCTGAAACATCCGAGCCAGAGACCTACCCCCATAATTACTGGTCCCACACCGAGCTGCCACAGATGACTATGTCTGAGAGGATTCAGGTCGCCCTTGCCGCCCGGGCTAAGGGCGAGGAATATGTCCGGGAGCATAACGCTAAGGCACAGGAGCTCTCGGACAGGCTGGAAGACTACATTCGCCAGTGGCTCAAAGGCGAGGTGCCGGCGAAGTTACCCAAAGGCTTGCTGCCTGAGTACATTGACAACCCTAAGACCAGGGACTGGACGCTGATGAGGCCTGAGGATGTGCTGCCAGAGAAGCAGTGGTTGGTCATCCCCTGCCATGAGGTTGACCCTGAGTTCAAAAGACTCTATATGCTGGGCACCGACCCGCATGTCACCTACGCGAAGCTGATATTCGTGGCCCCGGTCGGTAGCCAGCTTGTGGTCGAGGGCGATTTCCCCCACGCCCGTTACATGAGCTATGAGATACTGCCACCTTTCGACCCCAGGCACCCGGCAACCGGCACTATGGGGGAGACGCCTGAAGTACTGCTGGTGGATGTAGATATTGAACCCGACCCGGGCAATATCAACCCCTTCAGGGTGGGTGCCGACCGCACCGCCCCGAACAGGCACTATCACGTTACCTTCGACTTGATGCTGGGCAATGCTGTGGCGCTCAACCCCGAGGCGATGAAGAGTCCTGAGTACCGGGCTCCCGGCAACAGGCGCGTCGGCGGGCCCTTTGGTTTTGCCGGTCCCTGGGGTAACAACGTATTCACCCCTTCCGTCCTGTGGTTGCGTATATATGCCCCTGATAAGAACACGGACATCTATGGCGGCGTTCCCTTACCTAGGGCGGTGCTGCAGCTAAAGACCGGTGAGAAGTTCTGGCTGCAGCCCGATTTTTCGCTGGCTTTAGAGCGAGAGACGACTCTGGTGTCCGCTGGCTCCGATGTGCCCAGGGAGCCGTACGATTTTATAGGACCTCAACAGGGGTGGTTCAAGATATTCGGTCTGACATTGCTCAGGTTCGAGACCGCGGGTTACATCGCCTCCCGGACGGGCACCACCCAGACAAGCGACCAGATAAGGGAGAACATACGCCGCATGTTCCTGCTGCTTTTCAATCGGGGAGAGGCGGCTGAGCCGCCGGGTAACTATGAGGGCTGTGCCACCGCCTGTAAGAACATAAACTACCTGACCAGGATTTTTCAGCTCGGTCCGGGCACGGTTTACGTGATTACCGGCAAAAAGCCTAAATTCCCCCGGACCCGCAACGGCGAGGCCGTCATGACCTGCGGTGAAGTACGTTACTGGTCTATATCCCAGTATGGCAGAGGCGAGGATGACAAATATGAGACGGCGGTGAATTATGGCTCCCTGATGGATGATGAAGTGGTGCTGAATGAGGACGACGAATATATCATCGTCTATTCCACCCCCGGAAAACAGGCCGTGCAATGCTACTGCCGAGAACGGCGTCACCTGGGCTAACTGGGGAGCGCGCTCGCGTCAGACCATAACCATCCGCTGGATGAGCGTCATGCCCGAATGGCACCTGCCCACATACGCCCCCGATGAGTACAATCTTCCCTGGGAAAAGGCGGCGTGGTCTGCCACTAAATACGATATGTCCCTGGTGGGCGAGAACAGGCCGGGTGTAATGGGGCCCTACCACCCGGTGATACATTACATGAGCAAGGAAGAGTTCGAGGCCTTGGGCAATCGGAAGCTCTCGCCACGTGATATCCCGGAATGGAGATAACCCTTGTCAATTTGGGCATGTGCCATAACGCCTGGAGTGTCGGACCGCCGGGCCAGTGAAGCCAAGCACCAGCCGATGCCGGCAGAATGGACTCTAGTACAGGTGTAATTTACGCGCTAAGAGGGCTAGAGTATAATGTCGCCACAGGGTCCGCCCAAGCAGGGCTCGGTCGGACATTTTGCCTAACATTGAGGGGGAGATATGAATAGAACTCATTCTGTGCTGGTGTTGGCGGTCCTTAACCTGCTGGGGTTCCTTGGTGTCATCGTCGTCAATTGGCTGGCTGTCGCGCTGCCCATAAATAACAAGACCACTGGGGAACTGTCTGACCTCTATCCCAACCTGTTTGTGCCGGCAGGGCTTACCTTTTCCATCTGGGGAATAATCTATCTGCTGCTCGCTATCTTTGTCGTCTACCAGTTAGTGCGCGCGGCAAGAAGAGAGGCCAGCACTGCCCTCTTCATAGATAGGATCGGGGTATTGTTCTTTATCTCCTGTCTTGCCAACATCGGCTGGATATTCGCCTGGCATTATCAGAAGGTGCCACTCTCCCTGCTTGTGATGCTGATACTGCTCGGCTCTCTGATAGCCATTTACCTGCGGCTGAATATCGGGAAGTCGAGGGCGGGCAGGGCTGAGAGGTATTTTGTGCACCTTCCTTTCAGCATTTACCTCGGCTGGATTACCATAGCCACAATCGCCAATGTGACCACTCTGCTGGTGAGCATCAACTGGGGCAGGTTTGGCCTCAGCGAGCAGTTCTGGGCGATAGCGGTGATTATCGTTGGCATTGCCATAGCACTGTGGGTACTTTTCTCGAGGAGGGATGCCTACTACCCCCTGGTGGTTGACTGGGCGCTGCTGGGCATAGTGCTGAAGCGGGTCTCCGTCCCCGAGGTGCCAGCTCAGGGCGTGGTGTTAACGGCAGTTGCCGGCTTGGCCATCATTACGGCTGCGGTAATTGTCCAGGCGGCAAGGAGACGGGCATATTAGGCCAGGTTTGTCAGCGGCTCTCTACTCAATGCGACTGACCTCGTGTCTCCGAAGCATGCAGAGTCTCTTGTATCGATAAATGTCCTGCGCCTCGGCACGATTGCGGGGCTGAAAAATCTTGACTGTCGGCGAAGCCACTCGTATCGGATTATTACTGCCAGACCGGTGTGGCGTTTTACATGTAAGGAGGTGCGCCCTTGTGGCTGAGAAATATTGCAAGGTTTATCCTTACTGCCTCGGAATGGCTAAAAGGGAGGCCGCTGTGGGGTGGGGTCATCGGCGCGGTCGTGCTCATCTGCATCTTGTTCGCTATCCCCTTCAGGACGGTGCCTTACCCGGTTGTTGAGACCTATGAGGACATTGAAATAAGGTGGGAGCCCTGTCAGGTGCCTGAGGCGCAGCCAGCCGCCGTGGTGGAGAGGGAAGTAACCGTTTACGAAGGGGAGCCGTATTCCACTCCCAACGGGATCACGGTGTCCTTCGCTGTTGCTGCTGAACAGGCGAGGCTGGCAGGCAATTTCAGGCTTCCCGCCCCGGGCGGTTTCTATCTGTACTCCTCCACCGGCAGGATAATCTATGAGCAACTGGGCACGGAGGGCGTGGTGGACATCCCCCTTACCAGTGGCGAATACAGGGTGCTGCTTCGCGAGGGGGTCTTCTGGGGAGGGAACATGCGCCTCAGCCTCAAGTTGAGGTGGACTGAAGTATTAGGGGCAGCGGACAGCGGTGAAATAAGCGGCTATTGCGGGAAGCCCGTTACAGTGGAAAAGCAGCACACGGTCACAAGGTATAAGAAGGCATCATTGTGGCAGACGATTTTTGGCCGCTGAGCACTTTGGGCGTTGTGCTAGCGGGGATGGTTACACCGTAGAGGAAGCTGCTGCCACGACAGGGGTGCCGTGTTGTACATTGCAAAGCGGGGCAAACAATGGACCTATGTCGGCGTTGCTACCCGCCGGCGGCAAGGGAGAGCAGGGCGATGCGGTCACCTTCGTGGATACGGATGTCCTTATCGTCGATGTAGAAGCGACCGTTGATGTTGAAGGCATAGAATTCGGAAAGCCTGTCCTCGCCGCGGTGGAATACGGTGCCGTCCAGCGCTGGAATCCGGCGGCGCAGCGCGGCGATTAAATCGGCGAGGCTGGCGCCATCATTCAGTTCCACCTCAACCTGGCGTTGGGTGGTTATTTGTTTGGATATCCCGTAAAGCTCGACGGTGCAGTTAAACATGGCGGTGCTGTGGTAAACATCTGAGTCGTCATCTTGCTTCGCCGCATCACCGTATTATACCTTTCTCAGCGCGACGTTCACATCCGGCTTGTCGCTTCGCCTGTCACGCGGGGGAAATGGTGGGGCAGGCGTGGACACTGAGTGCCATAGACCTGGCATCAGAACAGTATCTGACAGGCGATGCCCTGTGCAGCAAAAGCGGCGGCAAGCTCTCTGGCTGTGGAATAGAAGAAGCCATCGCTGAGGGCGCCTTCCAGACCATGCTTGCGGTAGGCCCAGTCGGCATAGTGATAGTTCATCCTGTCTATCAGCACCTCGTCCACCTTGCTATCGAGCATGGCGGGAAGCCCCTCGGCGCCGGGCAGGAGCGGTGCTATCATGGCGAAGGTCTTGATGCCGGCGCGGTGCAGTTCCTCCAGCGCCCTCAATCTCTCTTCAATCGGCGGCGCTTTGGGCTCGAAGAGCCTCCTGATGTCCTCGTCGGCGGTGGTGATGGTGAGCCCCACTTCCAGCCCCGGGGCTTCTGTCAGAAGACCCATGTCCCGCAGCACCAGCGGCGATTTGGTCTGTATGGTCACCTCCCAGCGGTGCCGGAGGAGGACTTCGAGGCACTTTCTGGTGAGCTGGTATTTCTTTTCCAGCGGCTGGTAGGGGTCGCAGACGCCGCTAACCCAAACCCTGCCCGGCCTCGCTTTTGTTATCTGGCGCCGCAGCAAATCGGGGGCGTTTATCTTCGCATCAACAAACTCGCCCCAGCGCTCGATGTGCCCGGTGAACCTCTTCATGAAGCGGGCGTAGCAGTAGATGCAGCCGTGCTCACAGCCCACATAGGCGTTGACCACATAGTCAAACACCTTTGACCTGGAGAGTATACCCCTTACCAGCACCTCTGTGACGACCATGGCATGTTTCGAGTCAGTGGCCGATAGCCCCTGCATAGTCGGGATATACATCCCCGACAGTATATCATGGTTCACCATGTCCCACTACGCCGTATGTGAACCCTGGTTATTCGACCGTCGGAGACGTTGCTCGTTGGCACATGCATACTGTCGATTGACAGCCGTACCCCAGTGGTGGACAATATTGGGCGTACCAACAGCAAAGTGCGGGAGGTGCGCTATGCGCAAACGGCCAGCGAAGAGGGCAGTCACCATTGCGCTGTTTGTGGTTACTTTTATACTACTCGCCAGTATGCAGCCGGTATTTTTCGGTTTACAGAGCTACTTCGGTGTCAATCCCTTACTCATCCTCCTCTCTATCTCCTTCGTATGCATAGTCCTCATGTGCTTGCATGTCTATCAGAACTGGCCACTATTTCTCGCTTGGTTTAAGAGGAGCCCTGATAAGTCAAAGCAGCGGGAGAAAATCCTGCGCATGGCAGTGTTAATGGCTTTTGTTGTGGTTCTCGCTTACGACATTTCCACTGCCTGGTATTATGCGTTGTCGGTGGGCATAGCCGGTGCGCCTATAGGGATGATCCGCGCCTGGAGCTGGGTGGCTACCGCCCTGCTTGCCGTACACATATGGCAACGCTGGCGGTTGACGTTTTCTTATTTCAAGCGGTAGCAGGTTGGCTCGTTATCTGCCGGGAAAAGGACAAAGTCTGCTTCCGATTGCTGGCACGGACAGTTCGAGTTATTAAGTAAGGAGGTGCAGCTATGATAGATGTGAAACAGGTGGAGGCGGCGTGGAACCAGTACTTGAAGCCGCAGACCTTTCCGCTGGCAATCCGCATGTGTGCTTCTGAGGGGGAGCTCCCTGAGAAGACCAGGATCCCACAGCGCGACCTGGGCTTGACCATTTCGCTGTGTCATGCGGTAACCATGGCGCGGAGATATGGCTGGACGATAGCGGTGGACAAGTACCAGAGCTGTTATATCGCCGGCATCAGTCTGGGCTTTCTGCCGATACTCCCCGATGTCGCCGATGGCAGCCTGCAGGCGTCCCTGGGGCTGTGGGGTATGACCAAAGAACAGGCGGCAAGGAGCATCGAGAACCTGCCCAAATTCGAGTACGGCAAGTACCAGTACGCGCTGATAGCGCCGCTGAACCGCTGCAACTTCGAGCCCCATGTCATCCTCACCTATGGCAACCCGGCGCAAATATGGGTGTTGCTCTCTGGCTACCTCATGGGGACGGGTGAACCGAATGTGGAGACGGCGCTGGCGGCGGGTGCGGGGTGCACTACCTATATCACCCGCACCATCCAGATGGAAAAAGCCCAGTTCGCCATTGTGGGCACCGGGGAGAGGATCATCGGGCACCCGCAGGACCACGAGTGCGCCTTCTCCATACCGGCAAGCAAGATCGAGAAGACGATTCAGGGATTGCAGGCGGGCTACCAGACAGGCGTCTTCCGTTATCCCGTGCCATCCTTTATGAGATACCCCTCCCAGCACCCACCGGGCTATGATAAGGTGAGGAGCCACCTCCTCGGTGAAGAATAGAGGTCTCACCCTCACCTGAGTTCTCTCCCTCAAGGGACAGGGGAGAAAAAAGGCTTCCGCTCGTTCCCGTAAATATCCATTCCCTCATTCGAGACGGGGCGAACGCGGTAGCCATTTTTTCGCTGCCTTCGTGCCCCTGGGCGCGGGAATTATCCTCCGCCGTTCAACCGGGGACATAGGTTAGACTTTAGACCGGTGCACATAGGTAACAGTCCTCTCCCATCGAGGGAGGGGAGAGAAGGAAAAAACTCTCCCATCAGTGGGAGGGAATTAGGGTTCTCTCCCCTCTGCGGGAGAGAGCTAGAGTGAGGGGCGATTCCTGCGAGTCTCACCCTCACCCTGGTCCTTTCCCTCCAAAGGAGAGGAAGGAAGCCAAGACTCTTCCATCAACGGAGGGGAGAGGAGGCAAAGTTATCCCATCAATGCAGAGAGGAGAGATACAGAAGTCTCTCTAGGGGGTGGTGGTGCGCGCGGGGCGATACCCCGGCAACGGGAAGTAGACAGCGTCTGATATAATAGAGAGCTGGGAGTTGCTGCTCGCAGTGTGTCGCTGTTGAGACGATGTCGTACCTTATAGGACTGGATGTCGGCTCGGTTAATGTGAAGCTGGCGCTCGTCGCTGACGAGGGCAGCGTGATGTGGCTGGGTATGGAGAAGGTGACTTCCAGCCCGGGTGCTGCCCTAAGCGCTCTGCTCAAGCGCCTCAGTCGGAGGGTGGACCTGTCCCGAATCGCTGCCGCCGGTATCAGCGGCGCAAGCAAGGGACTGGTACCCAGGGAGCTTAACTGGTCGGAATATACCAGCCCGCTAGCCATCGCCTATGGGCTGCTGCAGCGCCATCCCGATGTGAGCACCATAATACAGGTGGGCGGACAGACGGCGCTGGTCATCGAGCTTGAGGACGGCCTGAACAGGCCGTGGAGGGTGGCGGCAAACCCATTGTGCGCCGCCGGCACCGGCAGGTTTCTGGAGCAGCAGGCCTACCGGCTGGGCATCAGTATGGAGGAGTTTGCCAGACTGGCGCTGGCCTGTGAGGGCACGCCTCCACGCATCGCCGCCCGCTGTAGCGTCTTCGCCAAGACGGACCTCATCCACCTGCAGCAGAAGGGCGCCCCTGTGGAGGCGATGCTCTATGCCCTTTGCGAGAGCGTCGCTCGCATGGTGGTATCGCTGAAGAAGGGCGCTTTTCGTGAGCCCATCTACTTCGTCGGCGGCGTCGCCGCCAATGCCGCCATCGTCAAAGCCTTAAACGAGCTTATTTCGCAGAGGAATGGCTACCAGGTCAATATTAAGGTACCGCAGGACCATCTTTTTATGGAAGCCATCGGCGCTGCCCTGCTCTCTAGAGGCAAGAGCTCGCGGGTGATGCTCCTCGAGCCCGCCACCGCGGAACAGCGCTATTTCAAGCTACCTCCGCTTCCACCAGTGGCTAGCCGCGAGCTAGCTGACGACCCCATCATAACCGTCCCTTGTGCCGGCTATCTCGGGGTGGATGTGGGTTCCACCAGTACCAAAGCGGTGATACTGGACGAGACAGGCAAGAGGGTGCTGGCGAAGCACTATTTGATGACTGCGGGCAGGCCGGTGGAGGCGGTGAAGGAGGTGTTCCGCAATTTGCTGAAGAAGGGCGCTGATAAGGTCACGGTGCTCGGCGCCGGCGTTACCGGTTCCGGTAGGTACCTCATCGGCAGCCTCATCGGCGCCGACCTGATAAAGAACGAGATAACCGCGCAAGCACGGGCGGCAGCAGAAATAGACCCCGAGGCTGATATCATCGAAATCGGTGGTCAGGACTCCAAGCTGGTTCTCAAGAGACATGGTACGGTGGTGGACTATCACATGAACAAGGCCTGTGCCGCCGGCACGGGGAGCTTCATAGACGAACTTGCCGAGATGCTCGGCGTCTCGGTTAAAGACGGCGAGTTCGCCCGGTTGGCATTTGCCGCTCCCCATACCATAGACCTCGGCACCAGGTGCGCCGCCTTTATGGGACAGGCAGTGGCTTCGGTGCAACAGGACAATGTGCCCCTGGAGGTGATTACCGCCAGCCTGGCTAACTCCATCGCCCGTAACTACCTCTCCAAGGTAGTTGGCACCAAAAAGCTGGGGAAAAAAGTAATACTCACCGGTGCCGTGTTCTACAACCAGGCGGTGGTCGCCGCCTTCCGCGAGCAGCTTAAGGATAAGCAGTTGATTGTGGCGGAGCACAAAGAGGTCAGCGGTGCCATCGGCGCCGCCATCCTGGCTAAAGAGCAGATGACGATGGGGAAATCCAGGTTCAAAGGCTTCCGTGAGGTCATAGACAGCCAGTACAACTTTTCCACCTTCGTCTGCAAGGGCTGCGACAACAATTGTACTATCACCCGCATGCAGCTACCAGGAGAGAAGCCCACTTTCTACGGCAGCCGTTGCGACCGCTACGATAGCACCATCAGCCGCGAGCGCATACAGACCTACTTCGACGAGCGGGAGAAGCTGCTCCTCAAGGAGTACCGGGAGGGTGAGGGCAGGGGACCGACGGTGGGCATTCCCCGAGCGCTGTATGTCCATGATTATCTGCCGTTGCTGCTCGGCTTTCTGAATGCGCTCGGTGTGCGGGTGGTGCTATCGCCGAAGACGAACAAGGAGATAATAGAGAGGTCGGTGGAGCTGAGCTACACAGATAGCTGTTTCCCCTTGAAGCTCGTCTACGGGCATATGGACAGCCTGAAGGACAAGGTGGACTTCATCCTCTACCCCTGTGCCATCCGCCTCGGAGAAAAGGAAGGTGCTGAGAACCAGAAATATGCCTGCCCGCTGGTGCAGGCTGCCCCGTTCATCGTTAGAGAGGCGCTGGACCTCGGGGAGCGGCTGCTCATCCCGTTCATTGACTTCAGTCATGGCTATGATAACACCATAGAGAGCCTGGCTGATGTTGCCGCGAGGATGGGCTTCAACCGCGGCCTGGGCAGGAGGGCGGCCGCTGCTGGCATCGAAGCTCAGCGCCAGTTTGAGACTGGGAAGGCGGCTCTAGGAAAGAAATTGCTCGATGAACTGCATCAGAGCGGCAAACTGGGCGTGGTCATCCTGGCGCGGTCGTATATGTCGCAGGACTCCGGCGCCAACCTGGGCATCGCCGAGACGCTGGCGCACCTTGGTGTGGCGCCTATACCGCTCGACTTTTTGCCCCTTGATTCCGTGGACGTGAAGAAGTATAGCGACCGTCCGTATTGGGCGTGGGAGAGCAAGCAAATTGCCGCTGCCGCCATTGTCGAGGCTGACCCGCAGCTCTTTGGTCTGGTGGTGACCAATTTCGGCTGCGGGCCCAATTCGTTTATCCTCAGGCTGGTGGAGGACATCATGGGGGAAAAGCCGCTGGGACAGCTTGAGATAGATGAGCACGCCGCTGAGGCAGGCATCGTCACCCGCCTCGAGGCTTTTGTGGATACTATCACTGGCTATGCCAAGGCCACCAGGGAACGCCGCAGGCCGCGTCCTGAGGACATCTACCGTGGTACGCTGCCTTTGGTACGCACGCAGCAGAAGACGCTGGTAGTGCACCGCATGTGCCACCAGGTGGAGGCGATAGCCGCCGCCATGGAGGCCTGTGGCGCCAGAGTGCTGGTGCTACCCGAGCCGGACGACCGCAACCTGCTTCTGGCAAACCAAATCACCTCAGGGACGGAATGTCTGCCCTACAGAGTGACGCTGGGAGACCTGCTCAAGTTCTGCTTTGACAACCACCACAGACTCGACGAGTACGAGGGCTTTACCGCCGGCTCCTACGGTCCCTGTCGCTTCGGCAAATATGCCATAGAGCACATGCGGGCGCTTAAAGACCTCGGCTTTGAATTCCCCATCCACACCACAGTCTCCAACAACGCCTACCGCGACATAAACCTGGGGGCCGACTTTGAGCGGTTGGCGTGGCAGGGGATAGTGGCCATTGACCAGCTGGAGAAGCTGCTGTGGCGCACCCGCCCCTATGAGAAACAGCCCGGCGGCGCCGACAATCTCTTCGAGGAATACAAAGGGCGCATCGTGGCACGCATCCGCAAAAAGGAGCCGTTTGACGATGTGCTCAAGGAGGCGACCGCTGCGTTTAAGGAACTGGTCGATACCTCGCTACCGAGGAGACCGCTGGTGGGCATAAACGGTGAGATATACCTGCGCTCCAATCGTTTCAGCAATAATGACCTGGTGAGGGCTTGTGAGGCGGCAGGCTTGGAGGTGGTGGTATCACCCATAGGCGAATGGTTGAAATACATCTATCACCGCCACTTCGAGGACGCCGTGATGGACAGGAAGTGGGGTAAAGCCATCGTCAGCTATATCAAGAAGCGCATTCAGGAGAGGGACGAGCACCGGCTGGCTCGTCATTGCCGCGGGGTGCTGGACATCGTTGAGCCGGCAGTAACCGAGATACTGGGATTCACCGGACGCTATCTATCACCCAAGTGCGGCAGCGAGGCGGTGCTCAGCATCGGCAGCGGGGTGGAGTGGCTGGAGAACCCCAAATTCGCCGGCGTTATCTCGGTGATGCCCCATGGCTGTATGCCCGGCGGCATCGTGGCGGCCATGGCGGAGAAGCTGAGCTCCATTTACCACAAGCCATGGATCAGCCTCACCTACGATGGCTTCCCCGAGACTAACAACCTGGCGAAGATAAACAGCTTCGCCGAGTTGATAAAGTTCTGCGCCCGAAAAGGGGCGGAGCCGGTGGGCACATATCCGAGGTCGTAGGCAAATATGGCCAGCATCCGTGAGGTCATCCGACGCCGAATCAGCATACGGCATTACCTTCCCCGGCCGGTGCCCGAAGACACGCTGGAGGCGGTGGTGAAGGCGGGTGAGGAATCGGTGGCGCTGGCACCCGACATCGTTGTCCGTTTCCACCTTTTCTCTGAAGGCAAGGTGGTAGCTGAGCGCATGACGTTGTTCACCGGTGGACGGTGGCTCTTCGGCTCGGCGCCGCACTTCATCGTCGCCACCTCGGAGGAAAAGCCGCACTTTATGGTCAACATGGGTTTCCGCATGGAGCAGATGGTGCTATACGCCACCGAAAAGGGGCTGGGCACCTGCTGGATAGGCGGCATGTTCACCGAGGGAAGCATCGCGGAGCTCGTGGCCTTAAAGCCAGGGGAGCGTGTTATCGCGCTGACGCCGCTGGGCTACGCCGATACGTCTTTTTACGGTCGTTTCGCCAGAAACATCATTGAGGCCGGTGCGCGGAATTTCGGCCGGCGCAAGCCACTAGCGGAGATAGCCTTTGGACGGTTATGGGGTGAGCCACTTGAGACGGAGGACGAAGTGCTGCTCGAGGCACTGGAGTGTGCCCGGCTGGCGCCCTCCTGGGCAAACACCCAGCCGTGGCGCTTTCTGGTCTCTGATAAAGAGGTGGTGGCTCTGGCGGACGCCGCCGGTCGCTATGCTAGCGTGCGTGAGGGCAAGCATTACTACCGGCTGGACGTGGGCATCGCCATGTGTCATTTCTTTCTGGTGGCGCGGGAGATGGGCTGGAAAGGCGGCTGGCAAATCACCGGTTTCGATGCCGAGCGGATAGCCAGCGAGCGCTCCATCCCCCAAGGCTTTGAGGTCATCGGCGTCTACCGCAGGTAGACAAACGATGCCGAACCTTGGGCTGCCACTCTACTAGGTAATTCAGGCTGTTTGTGCTATATTAGTGATGCTGTCGGTGCGGGTTATGCGAAAGCTGCTTTCACTGCTCTGTCTCCCCTTGTGTTTGCTGCTGACCCTTTCCGTCTCGAGGACTGGGGCGCAGGCGCCGGTGATGGTGAAGACGGTGAACTTCGTCTTCAGCCACGGCGCCGGTGGCAACTCATGTACGCAGCAACTGCTAGCTGATACCCTGGCTGAGCGGATTAAAGTCTATATTGAGGAATACGAGCGCGCCAACCCTGGAGTGAGGGTAAATTTCAATGTGCTCAACCGTTGCTATCCTAATGACGTCGATGTGGACACCTGGGCGGTAAATCTGGCGGAAAGCGTTGACCATTATCTGCCTCGTGAGGGCAGTATAGTGCTCATCGGGCACAGTATGGGGGGCAAGTCTGCTCTTTATAGTGTGGCGAAGAATATCGGCAGCCTGGCTGACAGGACGGTGCTGGTAGTCACCATCAACAGCCCGGTTCCGGCGCTGAACAAATACTTCATGTACGGCGGTGCCACGTTTGAGGGCTTCTGTCGGGCGGCGATGGTGGTGCGCTCTGACAGGGGTGTATGCAATTCCATGGCAACGTATGATAGCAGCGCCGACGGTGATTGGGTGGCCAGAAATCGGCACTGGCTGGCGTTCGTCGCCGGGGAGGACGCGCCCCTGAGCAGTCAGTTTAATTACGGCGGTGTGGATATGTACGCCAGGGATATGGACGATGGTGCACTGCCGATATCTGCGATGTACGGTGAGGGCGCTGATGTGGTTTATTACGGTGAGCATGGTCACAGCGATTTCGGTGTCTCCACGGAGGTGGCCGAATTCATGGCTGACCAGGTCCTGAAGTGCGTTTTTGGCGGTGAAATCCAATGCTCGGTGCTGCTGCGGCAGGGCAGCTTCGGGCACCGCGCGGCATCGGGAATAGGGAAGGAAAACTGGAGTGACATCCTCGGCGATGTCCTTGCCGGAAAGGGCAGCGTGTGGCACTGGAACCCCTCTTATCTCAGGTGGCAGGGATGGGAGGACATTGTAGCCCCGCCGCTGGCAAGCTACGAGGAGCCTAGGCGCAGTCGCTTTACCGTAGCCAAGGTGGACTCCTCGGCGGTGCTTACCGACTTCAAAGAGGCGCGCTGGCTGGAGCCGAACAATGAGACCGACCTGCAACTCTATATTAAGACGGCGGCTGCACCAAGGAACTCAGTGCGGATAGACTGGGAGATATATCATCAGGGGCTGTTGCTCCCGGGCCTGGAGCGTGAACGCTGGGAAATCGAGGTTACTGCGGGAACGCCTTTGAGCGAGGTATATCGGGCGGCATGGCTGAGTTACGACCCCAGGGATGTCAGGGTGGTGGCATTTTCCCGCGCCGAGAGGCCCTTCCGCTGGTTTCAGGCTAACTGGCGGGTGTACTATAAAGAGAGCCGCTGGAGGAAGGTCATAGACGAAGTGCCGGCCGTGCCGCAAGCGCCCGGCGTCAGGTAGCCCTGCTCCCTAGAAAGCCCGCAGTACTGCCCGGGCTTTAAGAAAACGCAGCAACCGCTCTCTAGTGACCATGCCTATAGGTGTCTCGCCACGAATTATGGGCACCTGGTTTATACCATAATCGTCCATAAGTTCCAGCAGGTTTACTGCCGGCTCTGATGGCGGGGCAGTCTTCAGTTTTTTTGCCGGTGTCATGATGTCGCTTATCTTTGTTGAGTTCCAGCGCTTCTGCGGGATAAGGATGTCCGTGAGCGTCACGATGCCCTCGAGCTTCCCATCTTCGATGACGAAGAAACAGTTCTGCCCCGAATTGATGATATAATCTCGCACCAGCCCGAAGGTGAGCTGCTGCTTGATCGGTGTGTAGTCCTCGGTCATCATGTCGTGGGCAGTTATGCCGCGGAAGGCATCGCGTACCAGCGCCTGCCGGCGGCTGGCGGAGGCGGCATTTTCCAGAAACCATCCCGCGACGGCGATGGCGATGCCGGCGAAGATATCTCGGCTGACGAAGAGGATAGCGATGCCGGTGACGACAAGGAGGATGGCGATACTGCGCCCGAGGAGTGTGGTGATGCGGGCTGCCCTGCTATGGTTCCTCAGCGCCAGCCGCAGGATTGCCTGCAGTGCCCTGCCTGCGGCAAGTGGCGGTGCTGGCAGCAGATTGAACAGCGCTGCCATGACGTTGAAATAGAACAACCACTGCATGAGCTCGGCAGCGGCAACGGCGCCAGCGTTGATAAGTGCGCCATAAATAGCGTAGAACAGCCCGGCGATGGCCAGGTTGGCCAGGACAGCCACGATGGCGAGCCCAAGCTCGGGTAGGGGCTTGAAATCCTCATCAGCGATGCGCGGCATGCCGGCAAAAACGAACAGGGTTATACCTCTCACCGGAACATGCAATCTGCTGGCGGTAACCAGACAGACCAGCTCGCGCAGACACATGGAGACAAAAAATAGCACGCTGGCGGCGGCGCCAAAAGCCAGATTGTGCCATATTGAGTACATCCCCCAGAAGTACACCGCAAGCGCCAGCATCACAAGGACCAGCGCCACGAACCACGTATAGTGTAGCCGCACCGGGATGCCGAAGAATTCGCCTACCTTTATTGTGCCAGTCATCTCAGCCAGCGTTGCAGCCGCCTCTAGTATAAAGGCTTGTCTGCTCGGTGACAACCAACAGGGGCAAAACCTTGACAAGACTTTCCCGTGCTGCTATACTTCAGCGGGTTGCTAATGCAATGGCTTGCAATAACAACCACTAGCGCTGACAGAGATCGGCAAAGGGGGAAGAGTGACCGTCTTTCAGCTGAGTGTTAATCCGAGTTCGGGTGCGGTGACCATATGGATTGAGGCGGCTTGTGGCTTAAGGCCACTCCGGGTGTGCGCAGACCTGGAGGGCGTAAGGGAGTTTGGGCAGATGCTACTAGATTTCTATCATGCCAGGATGGAGGAGAAAAAGAGGGTACTGGAGGTCTCCGAGAATCTATTGCGGCAGGCGTTGCCGGGAGATAGCGAGGAATAGAGTGCTGGACTGGTACGCTAGAAATAAGTTCTTGGTGGGGATGGCGGTGGAGTTTCCCGTGCTGATACTCGGTGGAGTGGCTGGAATTCTGTTTTCGTGGCAGAAATTACCTCTTTACCCCTGGGTGAACATTGTCGGGCTACTGTTGCTGGTAGCTGGCTATGTAATCCATCTGGGGTATGCGCACGGGGAGTTCAAAAAGCTGGGCGTCAGGCCCCACGGTAGCGCTGGCGTGCCGGAGGTGCTGGTGACATCTGGCATATATTCAAAGGTCAGGCATCCGGGATACCTGGGGCTGATGCTGATATATTTTGGGCTGGCGGTCATTTTTGGCGCGGTGTGGATGCTCTTCCCAGCAGCGGTTTTTACCGCCCTCACCGTGATAATGGCTTTGAAGGAAGAACAGCTTCTGAGGCGGCATTTCGGCAAGCGATACGAGGAATACGCCGCTAGGGTACCCTGGAGGTTCATTCCCGGGATTGCCTAGTTGGAAGTGGAAACGAAGCAAAGGAGGTAACGGATGGACTTAAGACTGCGCATCACCACGTTAATGACGCTCATTCTAATCGCGTCACTGTTGCTGCCCTCGTGTGCCCGTGCTTCAGTGGATATTGTGGCTGGCTCTTCGCACATAGCCAACATCATCAGCGATGTCTCGGCGGGAAAGCTAAAAGCGCGGGTGCTGATACCGCCTGAGGCATGCCCCGGTCACTACGACATAAAGCCGGGCGATATTGAGGCGCTGACCAAGTGTAAAGCACTCATTATCCACGACTACCAACAGAAAATGAAGAACGTCACCTCCGCCATCGAGGCAGCCAAGAACCCAAGTCTGCTTGTCAAGGTCATTGAAGTTAAGGGCAACTGGATGGTGCCGTCGGTGCAGGCTGAGGGCGTGGGGAAAATCGCCGAGGTACTGGCTGAGCTCGATAGGGAAAATGCTGCTTTCTACCGACAGCGGGCTGAGGAGAGGAAAAAGGCTATCCTGGCTAAGGGTGAAGAGGTGAAGAGACGGCTGGAGGCGGCCAACCTAAGCAAGGTGAAGGTGATATGTGCAGACATGCAGGCAGGTTTTGTAAAATGGGCAGGGTTTGATGTGGTGGCCAGTTACGGTCGTCCCGAGGAGCTCAGCGTGAGCGATGTGGAGAGGCTGGTAAAACAGGCAAAAGAAGCGGGTGTGGTGCTGGTGATCGATAACCTGCAGAGCGGTGCCACCGCGACCAGCGAAGCTATGGCAAGGGACATCGGCGCGGTGCAGGTGACCATCTCCAACTTCCCCGGCGGGCTCAAGGGCACCGAGACCTGGGAGAAGGCTCTGGACAGGAATGTAGAGCTGCTATTCGAGGCTTTAGCCAGGACGAAAAAATGATGGACGAAACGGTTATCACGCTGAAGGACGCTGTGGTCTCCTACCGGGAGGATGTGGCGCTGGAAGGCGTCTCGCTGGAGGTGCGACGGGGAGAGTTCATCGGCATCATCGGGCCGAATGGTGCCGGCAAGACCACGCTGCTCACCGTTGTCAACGGACTGGCGAGGTTGCTGCATGGTGAGGCCTGGGTGTTGGGGATGAGGGTGAATGGCAGGAACGCTATCAAGTTAAGGAAGCGCATCGGCTATGTAGCCCAAGTGGAAAATATTGACCCCAAGCTTCCCATCAGCGTGCGTGAGACGGTGCTGGTGGGCTGCTTTGGCAAACTGGGACTCTTCCATCGCCCCGCTAGGGCGCAGTACGAGATGGTGGAGCGTGTGCTGGAGCTGGTGGGCATTACCCACCTAGCGGAGCGCCCCATTGGTCACCTTTCGGGCGGTGAATACCAGCGGG
>Ga0315298_1001908_pt1 | contig 37010 bp, 27 predicted proteins | sample WHS_1_MG_FD_203077 | JGI IMG/M metagenome (GOLD analysis project Ga0315298, IMG submission 203077) | Extremophilic microbial mat communities from Washburn Hot Springs, YNP, Wyoming, USA - WHS_1_MG | ecosystem: Environmental > Aquatic > Thermal springs > Hot (42-90C) | place: USA: Wyoming...
GTCTGCGAAGCGTTTGCTTCGGCACTGCAAAAAGCCGGTGTCACAGCAACTTTGCGGCGTGAAAAAGGCACCGACATTGACGCCGCCTGCGGCCAGTTACGCCTCAAGATGGAACGCTCGCGAGACAAACTCGGCAATTGACGTCATCACATCAACCGGCAACCATGACGGGTGAAGATGAACAAAATGAAATCCACATTTCCATGCTGCTGGATTGGCTGCAGCTTGCTCACAATTGTAGCGACGGCTTTCTCCACCGGTGGTCAAGGCGTGTTCAATGTCCGCGACTATGGCGCCAAAGGTGACGGCAACACCCTTGATACCGCTGCAATTCAGCAGGCCGTCAATGCCTGCTCGGCAGCCGGCGGCGGGCAGGTCCGCCTTCCGCCTGGACGCTACCTCTCCGGCACAATCCGGCTGCATGGCAATCTGACTCTGTGGCTTGATGCCGGAGCGATGTTAACAGGCGCCACAAATCTTGAGCTTTACTCCGGTTTCACCCTCACCAACCGCGAGCCGCGCCTTGCAACCAGCCGGTGGCATCGCGGCCTGTTGGTGGCGGAAAACGCCGATAATATCACAATTGCAGGCCACGGGGTAATCAATGGAAACAAAGTTTTCGATCCGCGTGGCGAGGAGCGCATGCGCGGCCCGCACACGATTTTGCTTGGCCACTGCAAAAACTTTGCCATCCGCGACATTTCAATCGCAGACTCCGCCAACTATGCAATTTTGTTCTTTTTCAGCGACGATATCGAAGTGCGCAACGTGAAGATCACCGGCGGCTGGGACGGCGTGCATTTTCGCGGCTCGCCACAACGCGGCTGCCGAAATGTGAGCATAATCGGCTGCCAGTTTTACACCGGAGACGATTCAATCGCCGGAAGTTATTGGGAAAATGTGCTCATTCAAAATTGTGTAATCAATTCCTCCTGCAACGGCATCCGCCTGATTGGCCCGGCCAGGGGTTTATTGGTTCAAAATTGCCTGTTCTATGGACCAGGTCTGCATCCACATCGAACAAGCAACCGCACCAACATGCTCGCTGCAATCAACTTGCAACCCAGCGGTTGGGAGCCTATGCCCGGCGCCCTCGATGACGTGTTGCTATCTGACCTGACAATCCACAACGTCACCACGCCTTTTCACATTGTCCTGAAAAAAGGCAACAGCGGCGGCACTATCAGAATCAACCGCGTCAGCGCCTCCGGCATTTATCGTGCAGCAGCCTCGGTTGAAAACTGGAGCGATTTGCCTCTTACAAATGTGGTTTTTCGCGATGTAACCATGGAATTTACAGGCGGCGGCACCGCCGAACAAGGTCGCCAACCGATTCGCCCGCCCGGAGTTGACGCCCGCCCGCTGCCTGCATGGGCGTTTTACGTCCGCAACGTGCAACAACTTGTTTTGGACCACGTGCGGGTGATTTGCGAAAAGCCCGACATGCGGCCGGTGATGATTGCCGACTCAGTGGGGCAACTGGTTTTTGAATCCTTCAAATTCCCATCCATTGACGGCGTCAGCCAACCGTTGGTGCTGACAAATACAGCCAAAGTTGTAAGACGCGAATAGCTGCCGCAGGGCCTTGAATTTTCCTTTTTTTCCGCCAGTTATTTGGCCTTTACGTCAAAACAGTACAGAGTGTCATCATACCGAAGGTAAAGACGTCCGCCTGCAACCACCGGATGCGCCCAGCTTGGACCTTGCCCTTCGACTTTCACCCTGCCCTTGATTTCCAAATTGGTTGGAGAACAGGTTGCAAGCGCGGCCTGCCCGCCGTTTTCGCCAAACAAATACAACATCCCGTCCGCCCAGCATATTGAGCCTTTCCCGACGCCACGTTCACCCCATTTTTTCTCGCCGGTTTTCAAATCGAGGCAAACCCAGCCGCCTCCATGATTGCCATACACATGGCCGGCCTCGATAATGAAACCTCCATGATGACAGTCCAGGTCGCGGGTGCGCCATTTTTCCTTTGGCTGTCCATCCGGCTGCAATTCCAGGCAAATTCCCCCTTTTCCATACCCGTTGGCCCACACCACATAACCATCCTGATAAATTGGTGTTGGACAGTTGGCGGTATTGTTGGCTGCAAAATCATTCTGCCACACCATCTTTCCATCTTTTGCATTTACACACACGATCCCAGCGCGAGTGCCTGTCATAATGTAGTTTTTGCCAGCATGGGTAAACGGAAAACAGGAGCTGTATTCAGGTCCAGCGGAAAAACCGCTGCTGCGCCATATTTCCCCGCCGGTTAACTTGTTCAACGCCACGATGCAACTGCTCCCGCCCGGTTTGAAAATCGCCATTGTTCCATGAATAAGCACCGACTCGGCGTATCCCCACCCGCCGGGGCGTCCGCCATATTCGGAAGTTTTGCGCTGCCACTTCCGCTGACCGCTGCGGGCGTCAAAGCATCCCAGCTCGCCATTCCCTGAAAGCAAATAAACATTATCCCCGTCCACAGTTGGTGAGCCGCGTGTGCCGGGGTGACTGCGTGTCCAAGCAAGGCCAGCTTCAATTTGCCATAATTTTCTCCCTGACAAGTCAAACGCCATCAAGTTCAACTTGTCGCCAAAATCGCCCGTTACAAATACACGGCCGCCGCTTATTGAAGCGCTGGAAAAACCCTTGCCAATCCCGGAGACTTTCCACAAAAGCTTCGGCCCGCCCTCAGGCCATGATTTTAACAACCCTTTGTCCAGCGATTTCCCATCGTGATTCGGGCCGCGAAAGCACGGCCAGTCCCCAGACGGTGTTGCGCCGCTCAAAACCGAGATGAAAAATAAGGACGGAATGATTGTCCAAAAGGCGTGTCGCTTGTGCTTCATGCCGCAAGCATAGCTCCCTCCAACAAACTTTCCAGAAAAAATGGCTGACCACAGCAGAACCCCGCTCCCAAAACCTCGTACATAACCACCGAGACACTAATATGGCATAACCGACAACACAAGCTGGCGCACTATCTCGCCGCCGCTGGCGTGCGTCAGCGGATATTCCTGGAGGGACGGCTTCCATGCCGTCCCTCAAACCATGTATTTGTTTTTTTCCTCGCCCCCAAACAATCAGAGCTTTTACCACACCTGGCGGTGCTCTGAAACATTGCTATGGACCAGCTATCGCCCGATAAAACCTCCTCTCAGGCATCGGCATCATTGTGTCAACGAAATTGGTAACCGCTGTAAAGCCACTGAAGTTGGTCAAGATACGCCAATTCTGCAGATTGGTGGACACTTGGACAGTTACCCCAATGCCAAAATCGTTCCAGACAGACAACTCAACACCGCCGGCCAGAATCCTCGGTACACCCAGGATCACCCGCGGTTCAGGAACGGAACCAGAACTTACGATTACCAAAGTGTGCTCACTTCCTGCTGCAATCGCAACTACGTTGCTCAAGTCCGATGGCACGCTGCTCTGGCCAAAATCATCTCTTCCCCACGCAACAACCCTGCCATCGTTTTTTAAGGCCAGACTGTGAGAACCTCCAGCCGCAATCGCAACCACATTGCTCAAATCCGATGGCACGCTGCTCTGGCCATATAAATTGTTTCCCCACGCAACAACCCTGCCGTCGCTTTTCAACGCCAAGCTATGGTTACCTCCCGCTGCAATCGCAACCACGTTGCTCAAGTCCGACGGCACGCTGCACTGGCCATAAAAATTGTTTCCCCACGCAAAAACCCTGCCATCGTTTTTTAAGGCCAGACTGTGAGAGCCTCCCGCTGCAATCGCAACCACGTTGCTCAAGTCCGACGGCACGCTGCTCTGGCCATAAAAATTATATCCCCAAGCAACAACCTTGCCGTCGCTTTTCAACGCCAAGCTATGGTTACCTCCCGCTGCAATCGCAATTGCGTTGCCCAAATCCAATGGCACGGTTATCTGGCCATATTCATTGTTTCCCCATGCGACAACTTTGCCATCGCCTTTTAGCGCCAGATTGTGTTCAAAGCCGGCCGCAATTGCCACCACGTTGCTCAATTGCGGCGGCACAGTGCCCTGTCCTTCATCATTGTCCCCCCACGCAACAACTCTGCCATCCCTTGTTAGCGCCAGACTATGCCAACTTCCCGCTGCAATCGCAGTTAAGTTGCACAAATCCAATGGCACAGTCGCCTGGCTATAATCATTGTTTCCCCATGCAACAACCCTGCCGTCCCTTGTTAACGCCAGACTGTGATAATATCCCGCCGCAATCGCAACCACATTGCTCAAGTCCGATGGCACGCTGCTCTGGCCAAAATCATCTCTTCCCCACGCAACAACTCTGCCATCCCTTGTTAGCGCCAGACTATGAAACCATCCCGCCGCTATGGCAACCATGTTGCTCAAATCCAACGGTACACTAATCTGGCCAAAATAATTACCCCCCCACGCAACAATCCTCCCGTCGTTTTTTAACGCCAGACTATGCCAGGCTCCCGCTGCAATTGCAACCACGTTGCTCAAGTCCGATGGGACGCTGCTCTGGTTACATTCGTTATTCCCCCACGCAACGACTGTGCCGTTGTCTTTTAACGCCAAACTGTGGTAGCATCCCGCCGCAATCGCAACAACATTGCCCAAGTCCGATGGCACACTGCTCTGGCCGAAATCATTGTTTCCCCATGCAACAATCCTCCCGTCATTTTTTAACGCCAGACTATGCCAGGCTCCTGCCGCAATCGTGACTATGTTGCTCAAATCCGATGGCACGCTGCTCTGGTTACATTCATTGTTCCCCCAGGCAACGACTGTGCCGTTGTCTTTTAACGCCAAACTGTGGTTGAATCCCACCGCAATCGCAACCACGTTGCTCAAGTCCGACGGCACGCTGCTCTGTCCAAAATCATTGTTGCCCCATGCGGCGGCTCTGCCGTCGTTTTTTAATGACAGATTATGATAACCTCCCGCTGCGATTTTTTGGAATTTCGTGCCCGGTTCGACGCTGGGAATTACCGTTGTTCCCCAGCTCAGCACATAGCCAGGTGGCGAGCCGCCAGAAGCATCCTGCCTGACAACAACCGCAGCAAGCAATATCAGCTCAAACCATCTCCCGAACACCCTGACTTCTTTTCCCCGACGTTCATTACCATGAGCCGACAGAATGCGTCGCTTTGGTGTTGTGGAAAACATTACATTTAGAAACATAACATCCTCCCTTTTGATTCAAACCAAACAGACTGCCAATGACTATCATCACAACCATCATTTCTTACAGCCAATAATAACTTGACACCCAACCCAAGCTATGTGTCAAACGTAAAAATCAATTTTTTCACCAGCCATTTCAATTCCCGGTGGACCGTGCGGGTGAACCGAGCAGTTTTCAGTTGGCGATACGGGGACTTGCTTCGTAGCTCTTGAGAGGGATAGAATTGAAAACATGAAACGGCTTGGTTGCTTTGCCATTGTTTGCGCGATTGGTATTTCAAATGTTCACGGGGCCGATTTGCCGCCGCCAGTGTTGCCCGCAGGCGTCGGCGTCAACATCCATTTTGTTACAGGCCACGAAAAGGATTTGGATTTGATTGCGGAAGCCGGATTTAAATTCATCCGCATGGACTTTTCCTGGGGCGGCACAGAGCGAAAAAAGGGCGAGTACGACTGGAAGGGCTATGACGAATTGACAGCCAATCTGGAAAAGCGCGGGCTGCGCGCCATCTACATCCTGGATTACTCCAACGGCATTTACGAGGACACCATCACGAGTAAAAACCCGGTAACCGGTCAGGAGCACCGGGACACTGCATCCCCTCAAAAGCCGGAAAGCGTGGCGGCTTTTGCACGGTGGGCGGCGGCAGCCGCTGAGCACTACAAAGGCCGGCGCGTGATATGGGAAATTTGGAATGAACCAAACATTGGCTTCTGGAAGCCCAAGCCTGATGCAAAACAATACACGGCGCTGGCGCTGGCAACTTGCAAGGCAATCCGCCAAATTGATCCGCAGGCAACCATAATCGCGCCTGCGTCATCCGGCTTTCCATGGGCCTTTTTTGAAGAACTGTTTCGCAGTGGAGCACTCGAATTTCTGGATGCCGTCAGTGTTCATCCATATAGGAGTTACAAACAGGGGCCGGAAACAGCCGCAGCGGATTATCGGAGGCTGCGCCAGCTCATCTACAAATACGCGCCTGCCGGGAAGAAAGACATGCCAATAATAAGCGGCGAATGGGGCTATGCCACGCACACAAAAGGCGGCGTTTCACTTGAAACACAGGCCGCATTCATTGCGCGGCAGCAACTGGCCAATCTTTACCATGGCGTGCCGCTTTCAATATGGTATGACTGGAAAAATGACGGGCCGGACCCGGCATATAATGAGCATAACTTCGGCACTGTTCAGACTGACCTGACCCCGAAACCCGCTTATGTGTCTGTAAAGACGCTTACGCGCGAATTGTCCGGTTATCGCATCGTACGCCGCCTGCCAATGGCATCTGAAGAGGATTGGGCGCTGCTTTGCAAAAACCAAAGCGGCCAGTTAAAACTGTCGGTATGGACAACAGGCGGCGAGCATCAAGCAACCATAAACGTGGGCGCTGATGCGCTGGACGATTTCTCCGCTGTCAACAGCAAGGGTGAAATAGTCCCGGTCAAAGTGCGCAATGGCGAGCTTGTGCTCTCATTGCAGCCAGCCCCGCAATACATAACAATCAAGACTCCGACCCGAGCCATCAAAGCATGGGGCGCAATACAAATGCCGGCGGGCGTCGGCCAAATTGCAACTGCAGGGTTGGCTAATGATGTTAAATTCCCTTTCAAAATTGAAAATCCTTATGAAGTCCCTGTCGAAGTCTCCGTGCAGGCGCAATGGACGGGGAAAAGCGCATCCAGCCGCGACGCCATGCCGCTACAACGCAAAATTCTGAATCCACGGCAGGCATGGGAACAGGAGGCAAGGTTGACCTTGACACAGCGTTATCCCGACACCGCCCACACGCGATTTGCCGTTACATTCAAAGAGGCAGGACGTGGCGCTCAAGCGTCGCCGCTCGCCCAATGCGAAGATTTGCAAACTGTGATTGTCGCCAATCCGATGATTCTCTCGGTTGCCCCAACGGAAACCGGAATGCGGCTTCAAATCCAAAATCCTTCGCTCAGTCCATTCAAAGGCAGAGTCCAAGCGGGTCGCGCTTCAATGCCGGTTAATCTGGGAGCGCGTGATGCGGAGGCAAACCTGGAGCTGCCACATCTTCAAGAGGAACAGCGCCTCATACAAATATTTGATGACAAAGGCGGGCTTGTTGCGGAACTGAACATTCCAAAATTTCGCCAGTTGCGTGCCAACAATTTCCGTGCCGCATTGGATGGCGATGCCAAGGTGCCAGCCCAAGCCAGCGTAACATTGGTTGCACCACCCGCAGGCAGGGACGCGCCTGCGTCCAGGGTGTTCAAGTTGGATTACCAATTTGCCGCCGGATGGCGGTTTGTGCGCTGTGCTCCTTCATTGACCGACAAACTAGAAGGTCAACCCGCCGCCCTGGGATTGTGGGTATATGGTGACAAATCCGGAAATGTTTTGCGAATGCGTGTCAGGGATGAATCCGGCCAGACGTTTCAACCCAATGGACCTGCAATTGATTGGAGCGGCTGGCGGTGGGTGACGTTTGATTTGGCCGATTTGCGGCATGCGGGCCATTGGGGCGGCGCAAATGACGGCATCCGGCGCGGAATTTTGGAAATGGATTGTCCCCTGCTTCTGGATGGGCAGCGTAATGCCACCGAAGGCAGCATCTACTTCACTGCGCCGGCGCTGATTTATCAGTGATGGACAGGCAACTCCAATTGAACGTTTGAGCCGCCCAAAACGTCATACAATTGAAATGTCGTTTGACCTGTAGCCAATGCTCAATTAAGTTGTAAGGCCGTATGGTTCGCCTCCAAACAGCAAGGCGCGTGACAATCCCCGCTCCGGCAGGGGTGCTGGGGGTGTTTGTTTTGGCGCAATGGCTTTTGACGGCGGGCCAGCCAATAGAGTTTTCCTCTTCATCGAAGAAACTGGAGGCTCCCCGGCGCAATCCATTGGAACGTTATCTGGAACAACCTGCCGATTTGCCGCGGCCGGAGAATTCCATGGGGCCGTTGCTGGCCCCGGTGTATCCGATGCCGCTTGAGCCGCCGCCAATGTTAACCCGACAGCAAAGGGAAAAATTGGATGCGCGCCGGAACTGGGTGTTTCAAACGCCTGACTCAATCAAACCGCCAACCACGCCGGAGGAGGCCTTCGGTTTGGGACCGATGTTATACGAAGAAAATAAATCCAGGCCATCCGTCCTTGAGCAGTATCTTCAACAGCAAAGGAAAAGAAATTTAGACGGCTCATCAGATGACAACGACTGGACCCGCCGGAGTCAGAAGCTGGAATTCAGCAAGTCACGCGGCAACGAGTACGGTCAGGATAACAACTCGATGGACCCCTGGAGCGGGAACAGGGAAATTTCAGGCTCTGAGCAGCAATCCTCAAGCCTCATGACCCGGCTCAATGCCCTTGGCCTTTCAACCGGACAAAACCACGCAGAAACCGGCCTGCGGGACATTTTCAGCGAGTACACAAGCCGCATAAAGGCTGACAGGGAAAAGGCCGAGCGTGAAGCCCAATTCCGGCAGTTGCTTGACCGGAACAACGGGATTGCAACAACCTCTGAAGGAAATTCTCGCAACTGGCTGAATCAATTTGAAGACACAACGCGGCGCGAGCTTAATCCGGTGGCGCCACACGGGCGCGAGCCGCTGTCGCTGCCCCTGCGCCGAAATCCGTTGGACCCATTCGCCAACGCGCAGGTCAACGATCTGAAAAATCGGAGCACGGCGCTGGACTTTAACAAAAAAGCAATGGAAAGCATAAATCCGTTGCCACAAGACCGGCCGATGTTTGAACTTCCAAAACCAAAGCCACCGCCTGCGCCCGTAAATCTCCCGGTCCCCACCCGCTCCTTCTGAATTTCGCGGTAATTGGAGGTTGTCAGGCGGCCTTTTTATTGCAAAAGTCGCACTGCGATGGCATTGGCGCAACAAGATGCCAGTGGGATGGGGCTTTTCAAACCTGGCCGTTTCCTATTGCTATTGGCCATACTGCTGACAATCTCAATGCCACTGGTGGTGGCAGGCACGCAGGTTTTTTATTACCGTGATTACGCACTCTTCGGCTATCCACTCGCCCATTTCCACAAGGAAAGTCTCCTGCGCGGGGAATTGCCGCTTTGGAATCCATTGAGCAATTGCGGCCTGCCTCATCTGGCCCAATGGAATACGATGACGCTTTATCCACCTGGCATCGTGTATTTGCTGCTGCCACTGCCGCAATCGCTGAACTGGTTCATGTTACTGCACCTGCTGCTGGCTGGGCTTGGAATGTACCGTCTGGCTCATTATTTCATCGGGCATCCGCTGGCCGCCTGTCTTGCCGGAATCGGCTATGCCTTCAACGGCCTGATGCTCCACTGCCTTATGTGGCCAAACAACATCGCAGGACTTGCCTGGGCGCCCTGGGTAATTCTGTTGACTCTGACGGCTGCCAGAGCCGGTGGATGGCGGATTTTCCTGGGCGGCATTGTTGGCGGCATTCAACTTCTCTCCGGCGCGCCAGAAATCATACTGCTGACATGGATGGCATGCAGCGTGGCAGCATTTTGGCAGCCGGCTGTGTGCAATCCAGTAGGGGCGTCGCCGCCCAAAACACCACCAACCAAAACATTCCTTCGGCTTGCAATTATCGGACTGCTATCCCTGGGCATTGCAGCGGCCCAATTGTTGCCATTTGCCCAATTGTTGGCCGTTTCACACAGGGACAGTTCGTTCGGAGGAAACGCTTGGGCCATGCCGCCATGGGGATTTTTTAATTTGATTGTCCCTCTCTTTCACGCCACTCCTTCGCCCTCCACCGGCGTTTATACACAGGTTAACCAGGAATGGACTTCCTCCTATTATCCGGGGGCGGGTTTGTTGTTGCTGGCGGTTTTCAGTCTTCTTGCGCCATTGCGTTGTCGCAGATGGGGATTGGGGGCCATGGTTTTGTCTGGTCTGCTCCTTGCCCTTGGCGAAAACGGCCTGATTCATCCATTGTTAAAAACTTTGTTCCCGCCTTTGGGCATGGTCCGATTTCCGATCAAATTCGTGGCCCTGTTGACAATCATTCTTCCATTGTTGGCTGCATTTGGACTGGCGGACTGGCTCGGCGCCACAGATGAGGAAGCTAAGAAATATCGGCGCAGGTTATTGGTTGTATTTGGCGGCATTTGTCTGGCGGCAATGATTGCAGGGTGTTGGTCCTGGGTTGCTCCATTGCCTGACGAAAACAGCTCCAAAACAATCTCAAACGCCTTTAGTCGAATCGTATTGGCAACAGCTTTCCTTATTCTGTTACTGTTTATTAAAAAAGCGCGCCATCCTGGATTCCGCGCCGCTTTGGGAGGAATGCTGCTGCTGCTACTTGCTTTCGATTTATTGACCCATGTCCCCCCTCAAAATCCAACTGTCACCCCTGCAGTTTACCAACCAAATGCAATCGATTTTCCGTCTGAATTGAAAGATGGCCGCAGCCGCTGCGCCTTGAGCAGGTGGATGCAGAATTTTTTGATGGAAGCAGGACATCCAAACGCGGCGGCCTTTTGCCTCGGCAATCGGCGGATGGGATTTTGCAACTGGAACCTCGTGGATGGAGTGGCAAAAATAAACGGCTTTTTCTCGCTTTACCCGGCCTGGATTGATGCCGTAATCAAGCATCTTTACCGCTCCCCTGCAATGCCTCCGGCGATGCTTGATTTCATGGGGGTAAGTCATATTTCAACTGAAGACACTTCCTTTGGATGGCAACGTCGCCAGACTGCCATGCCCTTTGTTACAGGCGGTCAGATGCCGCGCTTTCTCCCAGAACCACAAATGCTCGCCGCGATGGAGTCGCCGCTTTTCAATCCGCGCCAGGAAGTGTTGCTTCCTGATGAAAGCCGCAAAGCTCTGGCGGGAATTGCCTCCGGCCCGGTTGTCATTGAAAAAGTTGAACGCCCCGATTCCATGCACTGGACGATTGAAGCGCATTCAGAAAGCCGTGCGCTTTTGGTACTGTCGCAAACTTGGTACCCCTGCTGGCAGGCTGCCGTCAACGGCAAACCGGTTGAAATCTACCGGGCAAACCTTGCATTTCAAGCCATCCCAATCGGCCCCGGCCGAAACAACGTGCAGCTTAGTTACGTGGACCAAGGCTTCCAAGCAGGTTGCGTCATTTCGATTGTGACAGTTATCTTATGTCTCGCCGGCTTGTTTTATGGGCGGCGGCTTTTGAACAAAAGGCAAAATCAACCATGTTGACAAGGCCACCACCATCACCGCCGGGCTAAGCGCCTCATCCGACTCCAAAACAAACAGCCAAAAATTTCCGCATGAATTTATTGCAGGAAACCTTGCAAATTGTATTATGCAGACATGGGAACGATGTTGCTAATTATCTTTGGCATAGTGGCTGGAGTTGTCATCCTAGTTGCCCTGTGGGTGATGGGCATCTACAACCACCTGGTGCGCCTGCGCCAGGCGGTGCGCAATGCATGGGCACAAATTGATGTCCAACTTCAGAGACGGCATGATCTCATCCCAAACCTTGTCAACACCGTCAAAGGTTATGCCGCGCATGAAAGAGGCACCCTTGAAGCCGTGACTTCCGCCCGCGCCCGCGCTACCAGCGCCACAACAACAACGGAAAAAATCAAGGCCGAAGGCGAATTAAGCTCAGCTCTGGCAAGGCTGCTTGCGATTTCAGAGAATTACCCGGATTTGAAGGCAAACCAGAACTTTCTTGCGTTGCAGGAGGAGCTGACTTCAACCGAGAATCGCATCGCCTTTGCAAGGCAGGCGTATAACGATGCAGCAACCCAGATCAATACTGCCATCCAAACATTTCCTGCGGTGCTTGTTGCACGAATGCTTGGATTTAATGAGGAGCCTTTCTTCGAAGCTCCCTCTGAAGAACGCAAGGCGCCTCAAGTACAATTTTAAGACGCACAGCTTTAATTATCTGAACATGGCTGCCCGCCATAACGTCATTAGAACAGGAGGATGAGCCTATGAGAGCGGTGGCGATAATTGTATTGGTGATTATCTGTGTTGTGCTGGGTGTCGGCCTTATTCACGTCTCCCGACAGGCGGAAAAAGAGCGAGCCGAACAGCAGAAAACAGTTATGGATTTGTCCAACAGCCTTGCCCAGGCAAGCAAGAGTCTGGAAGAAGCGCGCCAATCCATCATTATCATCCAGACGAACCTAAATACCGAGGAGAAAAAAGCCGCGGAAGTAACCCAGGAATTAAAGCGCAAGGAAGGTGAAATAGAACGGCTCAAAATCGAGCTTGTTGACGCCAAAAAACAGGCCGAAATCAATGCCGAGCTGGCTCGGAAAACTGAGCAACAGGCCGCGGAAAAAGCGCGCGAAATGCAGCAGGAAATTGCCAAACACTCTGAGAAAATCAAGGAATTGGAAGCGCAAAATGAACAACTGACACAGCAAAGCACCGAGTTGAGCAATAAAATTGCAGCGCTGGAGATAAAAATCAAGGAGGCCGAGCAAAAGCTTGCCAGCGCTGAAAATGACCGCGATTTTCTCCTGGCTCAAATCAAACGAATGCAGGCCGAGAAGGCGGAGTTGGAACGGCAGTTCAACGATTTGAAGATTGTCAAGGCGCAGGTTAAAAAGTTGACCGAGGAACACCACATCTCACTACGCCGCGCATGGATAGCCAAGGGGCTGTACCAGGACCGCAAGGGCGCAGAGTTGCTAACGATGCCGCCAAAGCCCAAGACAGCTACAAATCCCCCGGCCGGCCTTGAGGTGGAGCTGCGCACCGGCGGCGATGCCACGATCAAGTCGGGATTGCCAACAAACGCGCCGCCCAAAAAGTAAGCGGTTGATAACAGGCATCAGAGCATTTCCGCAGCGCAAAATTCGCATTTGCCGCACAATTTATCGGGATTTACCCTGAGGCTTGCAGATTGGCGGATAATTATGTTGGAGACAATGTCGCTGATGAAATGGCCGCTGGTAGCATGTCTGGTGCTGCCGTGGCTGATGGTGTACTTGGGGCTGCATATTGTGCAGCGTCAAGTCATCTTCGTGGATTTGGCCATTGCGCAGGTGTCCGCACTGGGGGCGTGCCTTGCCCTGCTACTCGGCTATGACGTTCACGAATGGCAAAGTTATGTGTTTTCGCTCGGATTCACCCTTGCTGGCGGAGTTCTGCTGGCCTTCACCCGCAGCCCGAATCCACGCGTGCCGCAAGAGGCGCTGATTGGCATCATTTACGTCATGGCGGCCGCAGCGGGCATTCTCCTGCTGAATTTCAGCCCGCACGGCAAGGAGGAACTACAACGCTCGCTGGTCGGAGAATTGTTGTTCGTCAAACCGTCGGAGTTGCTTCAGACCCTGCTTTTATTTGCAGTGGTTGGATTTATTCACTACCGGTATCGCCGGCAATTTCTGGCCATCTCAACCGACCCTGCTGCTGCGGCGGCAGAAGGAATATCAGTCAGGTTTTGGGATTTTTTGTTTTACATCCTTTTTGCGCTGGTGGTGATGAGCTTCGTGCACATTGCAGGCGTGCTAGTGGCTTTCTCTTTCCTCATAGTCCCTGCCGTTTGCTCTGGTTACCTGGCGGAAAGTTTTACCGCCCGGTTTTTTGTCGGCTGGGGCATAGCCACTTTTGGCGGGATTGGCAGCCTGCTGCTCACAGCCCGGTTCGATGATCTGCCAATCGGCGCCACATTGGTTTGCGGACTGGGGCTTTGCCTTCTGATCGTCATCATCGCATCTGCCCTGATGCGGCTTAAGCGATAAACCTCAATCCCCCTGAGAGCAGTCTATTTTTCCAAAAGGCTGCGCAGGATAGCGAGATTCTCAACGTCTTCGTGTAAATCTTCCGACTTCGGCGTTTCAAGACACCCTGGATGATGCTGAAACCGCGGATCATTCACAATATGTTGAAAAGCCTTGCGTCCAATCTTGCCCTGGCCAATCCCAGCATGGCGGTCCACCCGCGAGCCCAGCCCGGTTTTTGAATCATTTAGATGAAATGCCAGTATTTGTTTAATACCGATCAGCCGCTCTACTTCAGCAATGGCGCCCTGCCATCCTTGCGGTGTGCTGACATCATATCCAGCGGCAAAAAAATGCGCAGTGTCAAGGCACAATCCCAATCGCTCAGGCTTTTGAACCTGATCAAAAATCTCCGCCAAATGCGCTATCTCAGCTCCAAGGCATGTGCCCTGACCGGCGGTGTTTTCCAAAGCGATGCGGACTTTAAGACGGCTGGTGGCATTGAAGACCTCATCAAGCCCACGCACCACCTGTTCAATGCCGGCAGGCTCTCCTTTTCCAAGGTGTGCGCCCGGATGCATCACCAAAAATGGAAGCTCCAGTGCGGCTGCAAGCTCAATTTCCTGAATCAAAGATTTTACGGATTTTTCGCGATTGGATGATTGTGGCGCCGCGAGGTTTATCAGATAGCCAGTATGGCCAAAGACGGCCTTTAAGCGGTTTGAGGCGCGTTCAGCGGCATAGAGCCGCAAGTCTTCTTCCGTATAAGGCCGGCCAAACCATTGCATGTTGTTTTTAACGAAGAGCTGAACTATTTCGCATTGAATGCCCAGCCCCCGGCGCAACGCCTGCCACACCCCGCCGCGGGTGGACATGTGTGCGCCAAAAATCATGTGATAACGCAAAAGGTACGGGTTACAGCTTTTCCGGCTCGTTCAACAGTTGGACGATCCGCTTCAGGAATCTGCCGGCGGCGCCGCCATCGAGCACGCGATGGTCAAAACTAAGCGTCAATTGCGCCTCTGTCACCGGTACGAATTGGCCGCGTGCATCATCCCACAACGGCGCTTTTCGGCCTGCTCCCAGTCCGAGCACCAGAGTTTGCTCCGGCAGCGGAATCGGTGTGGCCCAAATCAAACCAAAAGTGCCGTAATTGGTGACAGTGGCCACACAATGCCCTGTCGCTTCTGCTGGCAGGGTGCGTTGCCGGGCCTGTTCAACCAACCGGCTGTAAAGGTCGGCGATCTCCAACAGCGGGCGTTTGTCAGCATTCCGTATAACGGGCACCAGCACCCCGGCCTCAGCTTCAACCGCAAATCCGATGTCTATGGACGAAGGATGCACAATTTTGTTTCCAATCAGGCGTCCGGCAATTGCGCTGTTTTCGGAGAGCGCGATTGCCAGTGCCCTTAACGCGTACAGGGCCGGACCTGGCCGGAGCAATAATTTCTTGCGATGCTCCAATACAGCATCCAGGGTTGCAGCCAGTCCAACCGTAGCCAGCGGGCGGCTCCAACTGCGTCTCATGGCATCAGCCACCGCCACACGCATCGGCGAGGCCTGGGTTAATTTCTGTTTCTCAAGATTCGCGATATACCGCTCGAAATCCTCTATCGTCACGCGCCCGCCGGCGCCGCTTCCGGCAATCCCCGCCAAATCGGCTGCATGCAGCCCCAACTCATTGATGCGCGCCTTCAGCCTCGGTGACATGTAACTAACAGTTGCAGCATGAGCGGGCACCGGCAAACCCCTTACGCGCGGCTCAACAGTGCCACGCTTGGGCGCAGCGGCTGCGGCTGCCGCGGCGCCCGTCTGGGGAAGGCTTGATGATGGCGGCGTTTGCGGTGCTGGTGCTTGCTGCGGCTGCTGCGCTTGCTGTTCATTGGCAGGCGATTCCGGCTCTGCAACTTTTTCCAGTCCGGCACGGGCGACATCTTCAGCCCTGGCTTCGATAAATCCAAGCACCTCACCAACCGGGTAGCTCTCATTGGCCTGCACAAGCCACTTGCCAATTACTCCCTTGCATGGAGCCGCCACAGTCATCGTGGCCTTGCTTGTCTCCACTTCGAGAACATCCTGCCCGGCTTCAACCTGCCCGCCCTCCGGCACGAGGATGTTCACCACGGTGGCTTCGGCGATTGACTCGCCCAGTTGCGGCATGATGACGGGTATTTGAGACATGGCACAAACGTGTTTTATTGTTAAGTGCGCAAAAGTTTTCTGGCTGCATCGGCAATTGTGCGCGCCGTTGGACGATGCGCCGCCCAAAGATTCGGATGAAACGGCACCGGCGTATCTTTTGCATTTAGTCGCTGCGGCGGCGCATCCAGTAGATTAAATCCTTCGTCAGCCACACGCGCCACCACTTCCGCGGTCACGCCGCCCCATGGCCAGGACTCGCCCACTGCCAGCAGCCTGCCGGTGCGCGCCACTGATGCCACGATTGTATCGGTATCCATCGGCTTTACCGTGCGCAAGTCAACCACTTCAATCTCGAAGCCCTCGCCGGAGAGCTCCTCGGCAACCGCCAGCGCCTCATGCACCATGGCGCTGTATGCCACCAGCGTCAAATCCCGCCCCGGCCGGGCAATCCGCGCCTTTCCAGCCGGCAGCGCCGTTTCAGGCAGCGCTTCGGCCTTCAAATGGTAATACAGGAATTTGTGCTCGCAAAAAATTACTGGATCATCAATCGCAACAGCCTCCAGCAACATGCTGTATGCATCCTCAACAGTCGCGGGCGTCATCACCACCAGCCCCGGAAAATGCGCATACACCGCCTCGTAACTCTGGCTGTGAAAAGGCCCCGCTCCAGAGGTGCCGCCTCCAGGAAGTCTTACCACAATCGGACAAGGAATCTGCGTGCGCCAAAAAAGCGTGGCCGCCTGATTTATGATTTGATTGAAGGCAACAGTCGAAAAATCGGCAAACTGTATCTCGATTATGGGGCGCATTCCCTCGATGGCCGCTCCCACTGCCGAGCCTAAAATGGCGTCCTCACTTATCGGCGCGTCCAGCACCCGGCCCGGAAATCTCTGCGCAAGATTTTTTGTCGCCTTGAACGCGCCGCCAAAGTTTCCCACGTCCTGTCCGTAGATGAATACACGCGGGTCTTCAGCCAGCGCGCGCGCCTGTGCTTCGCGAATAGCCTCCAGATACGTGATACTCATCGTGTTACTCTTTGTTATTTTGTATGTAGGTATCCAATAAATGCCGCGTGGCCAGCGCCGTCCAATCCTCCTGGAATGGGTCCGGGCCAGGCTCGCGCTGAACTTGGGCCACGGCCCGCTCAACCTCTTGTGTCGCCTCTGCCCGCCATCGTTCCAACTCCACCTCTCCAGCCCAGCCGGTCTTGCGCAAATGCTCCTCGGCAACTTTCAAGCAGTCCCTGCCCAGCGGCGATTCCTTCAGTTTCGGATCAACATAGCCGGCATCATCATGTTCGCCATGTCCGCACAGACGCAACAAACTTGCCACCACCAACTGCGGCCCACCGCCTGCGCGAGCCTTTGATACCGCCTCGCCCACAACCTTGAGGCAGGCGCTCAAATCCGTCCCGTCAACCGTCCACCCAGCGACACCATATCCCGGAGCGCGATCAACAAGGTTTGCGCAAGCGTATTGTTTTGTGTTTGGCGTCGAGTAGGCATACTGGTTGTCAGCCACAACAAGCACCAATGGCAGCTTTTCTATGGCGGCCTGGTTCAATCCTTCGTGAAATGCGCCCGTGGAAGTGCCTCCATCGCCTATGCATGTCGCTCCGACAACATCCGTCTGGCCCTTCATCCTTCGCGCCATCAATGCGCCATTGACAACCGAAATCATCGCGCCCAAATGGCTTATCATGGCGTATAATCCCTCAGACGGACGCCCACGATGCACATTCCCATCACGTCCGCGCATCGGCCCCAGCACCGAGCCCATCCATGTGCGGACGGCATCCAGCACCGGCTCGCCAAATGCCAGCCTGCCCGCTTGATCACGTATCAACGGCGCAAATATATCCCCTTTGCGCAGCGACAGCCCTACGGATACACTCAACGCCTCCTGCCCGCGCCCCAGGAAAACGCCGCCATGAATTTTTCCGCTCCGGTACAGGCTGGCCATTTTTTCGTCCAACACCCTGGCCAGGAGCATGTAACGGTATGCGCGAATGTATTGTTGCTTAGTCTGGCTGTCCATTTTGGAGCACTGGGCGGAATCCGCAATCATCGTTGACACATCAGTGGCCTTGCCAGTCTACGGCAACCGTTCCCAGCCTGCTTACTTGATGACAGGCCGCAACACGATGTTGCGGTAATCAACGCTGGTATGGTCGCCCTGCAGGTAAATCGGGCCGGGACGAAATTCATCCGACCACAATGCCCCGCCCGTACAACCCAAAAGCGGCTGGTTATCAATGATCTTTGTGCCATTAAGTATTACGGTAACATGCCTGTCCACCAGCGTGATATCGAAAGTCTGCCACTCGCCCGCCGGCTTCTCGGCATTGGTAACAGGTGTTATCCGGCTGTAAATCGCACCCATGTTATGCGGATCAAGTTTCTTGCCATAAGTGTCCGCTACTTGCACCTCGTATATGCCGCGCAGGTAAATGCCGCTGTTGCCATTTTTTGGAACCCGCACTTCACACGTCAGGTTGAAATCCTCAAATTCACGCTCCGTGCGGATGTTGGCATAGGCGACGTGACGGCCCGGCTCTTGTTTGGCGTCATTGACTAAAATCCCGTTTTCAACCCGCCATCCATTGTTGTTCCCCATCACTTTCCAGCCGGTCAAATCCTTTCCATTGAACAATTGAATTGGCGGGCCGAATTTAACCCTGGACAAATCCGGCCTGGGCGGAAGGTCTGGAATTCGTTTTCCTGAAAACTCGGCTTGCCCAAAGCTTTTACCGTCAGGCCCGGTCTTGACAGTGGTTAACTTGATTGTGTCGCCGGAGATTTTTCCAGTAATGGTTTCAGTTATCTTTTCCCGAATTTCCTTGCCGCTGTCGTCCTTGCGGCGTCTTTCGCTTGTGCGGGTTACGATCAGGGTGTCCCCATCTACTTTAACGCTGCTGACCGGCACCACGCTGCCGCCGCCCCACAGTATGCTCCCTTTCAACGCGCCGTTTTCTTCGACAATCCCAAGCCAGCCCGCGCCGCCTCCGGGAATCGTCAAGGCCCACCGGCCAATGAAAGGATTGTCCGCAGCGCTAACCGGAGCAGCAGCCAACAATGCAACCGCCGCACCCGCCGTCCATATCCAACTTGATAGCTTCATCATGCCCGTGAGTATCAAACCAACCGCCCCCGTTTTGCAATCCACAATTTGCAACCAACGCCCCCAAAAGGCGCACGTCCAATTAAAGCGCTTTTTGATAAACCCTGTACACTTTGTAAGGTTCGCCGCCGAACAATGCTATGATGCGTTGAACCGGCACATTGTCCTCCAATATCCAGGAAGCCTCCACGTTCTTGAAACCGAGTTTGAAGCCCTCGCGAAGCCCGTCGGCCAACATTGCCGCTTCTATCCCGCGTCCCCGGTAATCGGCCTTAACCCCCAGTGTGATGACCCGGCATGTTGGGACCACCTTCCAATGCAACAGATAAGGCAGCGCCTTGATCGTGCCCCACGAAACCAGCCGGCCTTTCATTGCTTTGAAAACTTGATTGTAATCCGGCAACGCCAGCAAAAAACCAACCGCCTCGCCCTGCGGTGTTTCAGCCAGGTAAGATATCCCCTCGGTAAGCAAAAAGCCGAGCCGCTCAGCCATGAAATCCACCTCCGCCTCGGTCAACGGAACAAACCCCCAATTCCGCTCCCACGCTTGATTGTAAATGGCCTTTATCTTCTGGATATCGCTCTGAATGGTTTTGCGCAGGATTGGCCGGACGCTTATGCCGGACTGGCGCTGCTTAAATTTGGAGGCCACCCGCTCAAATCGCTGCATCGGCGTGTTGATTAAATCAATGTAATAGGCCAGTAAATCCTTTGCCTTTTCCAGTCCGGCGGACTCAATCAGAGCGGGATAATATGCCGGATTGTACGGCATCATCAGCACCGGTGAAGAGTCAAATCCCTTGATGAGCATACCGCACTCATCATTTGTTGACGGGTTCATGGGGCCGAGCAGGCGGCGCGCACCCTTTTGCCGTGCCCACTCACATGCAGCGCCAAACAATGCATGGCTGACCCGGGAATCGTCAATCGCCTCGAAAAAACCAAAAAAAGCGGTCGCATCGCCCTGAAATTCAACATAGTTGCGATCCAGCACGGCGGCAATCCGGCCGACATCCCGCCCATCACGAACGGCCATCCAAAATTGTCCGTCAGCGTGGCGCCAAAATGGATTGGCACCCGTCAGCACCTTGATTAAATCCATCTCCAACGGCGCAACCCAAAATGGATCGTTGCGATACACCTGATATTGAAACTTCATGAATCGCCGCATGTCCGACCGGCTTTGCGTCAGCGGCACGATTTGTACATTTGAACTCATTTTTCCCCAGAATATGTTAATTCCCAGCCATGCCGGCCCCCGGCTGTTTTTTACGGGCGCCATTCAGAGCTGATGCCTTCGGGCGCGGCAGCACATCATTTAAGCCGTCCCACAAAGCGGCCACCATCTTTTCCAACTGTTTTTCCGTTGTGCAATAAGGCGGCATCAGCAGCAACACGTTGCCCAATGGACGCGTCAAAAGCCCCCGGACACGCGCCGCATCGCAAACCTGCTGGCCCAAACGTTGGGCAGGCGGGAAAGGCCGTTTCGATGAAAAATCCTCCACCAATTCAACCGCCAAAATCATGCCCTCCTGGCGCACATCACCGACATTCGGATGCTCCCAAAATATCTTTGAAAGCCGCCGCAATAAGAAAGATTTCCGTGCTGTTGTTTTAATGGTCCCTTCAGCCTCGAATATGTCCAAATTCGCAAGTGCAGCCGCACAACCGAGTTGGTTGCCCGTGTAACTGTGCCCGTGGAAAAAAGTCTTGAACTCGGAAAAATTTCCAAGAAAAGCCTCGAAAATCTCAGCGGAAGCAATGGTCGCAGCCAAAGGGAGATATCCGCCGCTCAACCCCTTGGCCAGCGCAAGCACATCCGGAATCGCTCTCTCCCGTTGAAATGCAAACATCGCGCCCGTCCGCCCAAAACCGGTCATCACCTCATCAAGCATCAGCCAGACTCCGTGCTGTTTGCAAATTTCAGCCGCTTCCTTCAAGTAACCATGCGGGTGCATCAACATCCCGGCTGCCCCCTGTACCAACGGCTCTGCCACAAATGCAGCCGCGCCTGCGCCCCTTTGCTTCATCGCGCGCCGCAACTCATCCAGACATTCCCATTTGCACCTGCGGCTTTCACGGGCATCGGCTCCGCGGCATGGACGCGCCCGGTTAAAAGGGCATCGGTAGCAAAAAGGCGCCATAACTTTGCAAGTTGGAAACATCAGCGCCCCGAAGTGTTTATGGAACAAACCGCTGCGTCCAAGGCTCATCGCGCCCACTGTATCCCCATGATAGCCGCCTTCAAGGGTGATGAAATTTTTGCGTTGCGTCTCTCCGCGCTGCCGCCGCGCTTGAATTATCATTTTCAATCCGGCCTCAATTGCGGTCGAACCGTCATCGGAAAAAAAGACGCGGTATTTCCTGCCCTTCAGGCGCGTGACATCCAAAAGACGCGCCCCCAGCGCTGGAGCAACTTCATTGGTCAGACCCAGAAATGAACTGTGCGCCAGCTTGTCCAGTTGCCGTTTGATTGCCGCATTCAAAACTGGATGCCGGTGGCCATGAAGATTTGTCCAGATTGATGAATTGCCGTCCAAATACCGTTTGCCATTTGCATCAATCAGCTCGGCGCCTTTGCCCTCCACGATGACCACCGGCTCGAAGCGTGGTTCCATCCACTCCTGCATCTGGGTGAACGGATGCCACAAACATAGTTTGTCCAGTTTGGCTGCATTCATTGGATAAATGCCTCAGGATTTTTCTGCATCCGGGGCTGTCCCGCATGGTGCGATTATCGCACTCTTCATTCCGTGAATTATTTTTTTATCAGCGGGGCAAAGCGTGGCCAATACGCCCCCCAACTTGACGCGAGCCTGGCCGCCATCCCCATGCACAAAATAGTAAGGACACAACCTCGCCCTCACCGCCATTTGCACGGCGCAATTCTTATCAAAATCGTAGTAACAGGTCTGCAGCGCCGCCGGCTTTTTGTAAACCTGCAACACGTATGGCGATGTGCCGAAGCTGGATATGGCCCGCTCTACAGCCTCGCTCCAGTCGGCTTGCGACATGTCACTTCCCAAATAAACTCCGCGCGCGCCATACGCTTCAGGAGAAAAGCCCGAAACTTTAAGCGCCAGCGCCCGTTGTCTTTGTGAAAGCTCCTTCAACTGCCGCCAATCAGTCAGATTCAGCCCCGGTATTGCTCCCTGCGGTGGCAGCGGTGATGGATCAACCACCCATCCGTAAGGGGTGATTTTTTGCAGCCGTTGCAGAAAGCCTTCGCCCAATTCCTGCCGCCAAAACGACTGCAAATTTCGATTCCAAAGCAGTGCAAGCCATATTTTTTCCTCAAACAACGGCTTTGGCGGCGGTGTCAGAAACAGCCGCTTTTCCGCTGCCATCTCAAAAATCATTCGGGCATTTGCAATGTTCGGAATATCAAACAATTCAAAAAAACGGTACACCGCCTCGCCCGGTTGAAAATCCATAAAAGCCGTGTCGCGCACCGCAAAACGCTCCGCGCCGAGCCGAGCCGCCAGCCATTCCATCTCCGGACGGTAGGTTGCCGACTCTTCGGAAACAACAATATGCACCCGGGGCGAATCTCCAAAAATTCCCGCAAAACCATCCAACATGCCCGATTGTCCACCTATTACCGCCTGATTACCATGCAAACGCGTGTAAACTTCATTCAGCCACCCCGTCAGGCCAATCCCACCGGGCACACTGTCCAGCTCCGTCAGCGCCAGTCCCTCATCAGTCAGCAATAAATCCGGCCGAATCACCCGCGGCAACGCCCCCTTAAACGCCGGAGCCGACTGCAACGTCAGCAAGTCCGCCGGTTTGCCCTGGTCCAGCCACTCAGCCACCCACGAAGGAGCCTTGCCCTCCCGGCTGCGGCGGTGCAATAGATTCATCGCCCGGTAAAATTCGAGGAAAACACGGCCCAAGGACTGAATCTCATCCACTAATTGAGCCGACAGCGGAAATGGTTGGGGCGCAATCCGCCAGTCATGGCCGGCAAACAAGCCGCCTGCAGGGAGGCTCTTTCGCACAAATTCAGCGCACTCAGCCGCTTGCAGTGGACTGCTGGCTTCCATCCGTTGCATTTTGAGTAATTGGAAAGGTTGGCAGCAGTTCAAGTTCGTATCTGCCCGCTCCCAATGCCAACCCATTTGTAGCTTGTCAATTCTTCCAGCCCCATCGGCCCGCGCGCGCCCACCTTGTCGGTGCTGATGCCGATTTCAGCCCCCATCCCAAATTCGCCACCGTCAGTAAAACGCGTCGAGGCGTTCCAGTACACCGCCGCGCTGTCCACTTCGGCCAGGAATTTTTGGGCGGCGGTTTCATTGGATGTGACAATACTGTCGCTGTGGGCGGAGCCGTACCGGGCTATGTGCTCAATCGCCTCCTCAACCCCATCCACAACCCGCACATTCAGAATGTAATCGTTGTATTCGGTGTAAAAATCCTGCTCGCTGGCGGGGCGCAACCGCAAATTGTCCCCCTCTGCCTGGAGCAGGCGCAAAGATTCGCCATCGCAGCGCAATTCAACTTTTTTCGAAGCAAGCTGGCGGGCGATGCGCGGCAAAAACGCCGCCGCCACCGGCTTGTCCACAAGCAGCGTCTCCATCGCGTTGCAAACCGCAGGACGCTGGCATTTGGCATTCATAACGATGCTTTCAGCCATCGCCAAATTGGCATCGCGCTCCACAAAAACATGGCAAACACCCTTGTAATGCTTGATCACCGGCACCTTGCTGCATTCTGCAACTGCCCGAATCAACCCCTCGCCCCCACGCGGCATGCACAAATCCACATACTGCGTCAGCGACAACAATGCCGGAATTGCCTCGCGTTCCGTGGTTGGCACAACTTGAATCGCATGCTCCGGAAAAGCCGGAAGCGCCGCTCTCGCTGCCTCAACCATCGTTTGCGCTATGATTTGATTGCTCCGCAACGCCTCCTTGCCCCCGCGCAAGATGCACGCATTGCCGGACTTGAAGCACAGACTCGCGGCATCGGCAGTGACATTCGGACGCGACTCGTAAATGATGACAATGACGCCAATCGGCGTGGAAATTTTTCTCAGCCTCAACCCATTCGGCCTGACTCGTTCATCCAGCACACGGCCCACGGGGTCCGGCAGCGCCGCCACTTCCCGCAAACCCCGCGCCATGGCCGCAATCCGCTTGTCATCCAGGCGCAGCCTGTCCAGCATGGCCGCCGACAGCCCCATTTCCTCCGCTGTCTCCAAATCAATCGCATTGGCGCCCTTTATATCTCCCGCCCGCGCTTCCAATGCATCCGCCATGGCCTGCAGACATCGGTTCTTTTCCGCGGTTGACAGTTTGGCCACCACCCGCGAAGCCGCCCTGGCCTGCTGGCCGAGCAGTGTCATTTGTTCCAACAACGTCATGCCTCAATCCTACTCCAGGAAGTCCTCTATTAGAAGCCGGAATTTACCGCTGTAACTTTTCCCATCATCCCGGCTCATCCCCGCCTGTTGTGTAATCGGCCGGAGATATTCCCTGCCCTCCGTGGAAAAGAAGTCTTTACTATTCCACTCGCCGGCTTGCCCTGCCGGATATGGAAACCTGCCACTATTGCGCCACCATCGTCTGGTTGCGCATCGGCGCGGTGGCAGGGAAATAAACCGCCGTGCCATCGGCCCATGAGGCCCTGACATGGTATTCCACATCATCATTCAAGGCGGCAGCCGGGAATCGCGCCCGGTACACCCCGCGCCCTACGTGTTCAAGTGGAACTTTGGCCAATGCGCCCCTCCCCATTGGCCGCCAGTATAGCGCGGCTTGTTTCGGCGGCTTTTCAGCCAGAATAATAACTGTCAAAGCCAGCGACTCGCCTCTGCGAAAACTCGTCCGAACTGTCGGCACAATCAAACGCGGCGGCCCCTGATACTGTTTCGGCAACTGGCAATCTGCTGGCAACGGTTCACCCAAAATTTGTTCCATCTCTTTCGCTGGTTTTTCCAATAGATCAGGGAAAATGTGCTGCTCCCAATTCGCCACTGTGCCCAGCTCGCCGGGATTCGACACAATCGCCAGCAAATGCCGGTACATTTCCGTCACATATTTCACAAGCTCGCGACGGATTGGCAGCACCTTTTCACGGACAGCCTGTTTTTGCGCCGCCTGTTCCTTTTGGGCTTTGGCCTCCGCCAGCGCATTGGTAAGTCGCGGCATTGTGCAGTTGATCTGCGCCATGGCCTTCATGTAGCGGAAGGTTTCAAGCCAGTAATCGAACCGCTCACGATAACCGGCGCCCTTTATCTTCGGCCTCAGCGCCTCCAACTCATCCAAAAACTTGTATGCCTTTGATGCCTCTTCCCACGGGCGTTTGTCTGGATTAAGTCCGCCAGGCCCATGCACCCATTCGGCAGTGCGCGGCAGTTTGCAGTCCAGTTTTTCAAAAATTTTCGCTGCTTCCCTGCCTGCATCCGGCCCAAATTCGCTGACGGCCCATTCCAGGTAAAAATCGCCTATAGGCGGGTATTTTTGTTTGGCCGTTTCACTCTCTTGCGGCCAGTCAGCCTGATAATCTTTCCATGCCTTGCCGCCACAATTGATTTTTTGCACCCCGCCCGGCCCCTCGACAACCAATGCAGCAATGCTTGGATATTCCACCTGTGGAATGAAAGTTATCTCCAGCCAGCCATTGGTGACCTGGACATCCTTGAATGTGTAGTCCAATGCACGATTCCGGCCCACTTTTTCAAAAATATCCAGCGACTCGATGACGGTTGCATCCTGGATTTTTACTCCAAAAACACGTTTGCCCTTCTCCTTGTAATTTGGTTCGCAGAACTTGAGCGTAACAGTATATGCCCCGTTGGACACCGGCAGCCGGTAGGCCGAAACATCATAACGCACCGACCGGTACACCTCATCCTCTTCCGTGTCCGCTATCTCGGCCTTCTCAAAGTAGGCATATTTTCCGCCCTCAGGTCCGGCCAGATGGACAGAAGGTTCCGCGCCCTGATTCCAGCCTGCTTGATTCCATGCAGCCTGTGCAAGGGCAAGCACCGCCGGAGCAAGCACACGAGTGCGCCAGTGAATACCCATCAGCCCATCGCACCCGTAGCGCAACGCATCGGCTGCATCGCGTCGCATCCGCGCCGCCCAGAGTTGCGGCGCAGTCAGTCCAGGATCGTCCTCAAGCCACGGTATGGCCCATTTGCCGCGCCCCTGGATTTTCGCGAAACCCTTCTCAACCGGCGTTTTCCCAACCTGCCTGTTGATGCAGCTTACAGGCATTTCCTTGGGAAGCGCCTTGTCGAATAGTGCGCGGTCCTGCGGCGGCCCCAAAACCCAGCCGCATGTTGCCAGCGTAAATGGCGCGTTGACTTTCCGCGCCGCCGCCACCGCGGCCAGCAGATCATTGGTTGTGGCGGTTATCGCCTCCGGTTTCACACCTTCCCAGGTCCAGGTTTCAGGCGTCCAGAACCAATAGTAGTCCAAATCATGCATACGCATTATCCGCGTGAAAATTCCCTCGTAAATTTCCTGCACCGTTTTGATATCCTTCGGGTCCTTTCCCTGCGCCTTCAGGCGCGCCTGCACCTCCTTGGGTATGGTGAGCGGAGTCTCAGTCCCTATGCATGTCTTGATGCCCAGCAGGCGGGCATGCCGGAAAACATCGCGGAACATTTCGCCCGTGCGATTGAACACCGCGTTGCAGTCGGCCTGATTAGTTGGCGCCGGCAGACAATTTCCCATGACATCAGGCCCATAGGCATCGCCTGCAAACAATTCACTGCCGCCGCAGGAATAAGCGGAGATTTTCTTCGCCTTATACCCCCAATTGCCGCGCAGTGTGTTTTGGTAGCTTGCCGGGTAACTTGCCTTCACGCGCCCATCCGGCTCAACATCCCCAGCCGGCCCGATCCAGACAGTAGGCTCGGCGTTTGGATGGCCCTCCGGATAAGTGTGAAGCCCGAAAAAATTCATCCGCAATTTGGGCAACTGTGAAAGCACGGCCATGTAATCATCTTTGTTCCACCAGTCCGGCCCCTCCGGGAAATCGTGAAACGGCTGGATGCCTCTTAATGCGAATAGCGGCCGGCCAATTTCATCCATGTCCGGCAATCCAACCGGCGCCGGCGTCCTAGGCGCAAATTGCATCAACCTTTCAGCCCCCTTCGCAGAATCTGCCGGTGGCATCTGCAACCGCAGCGGCTCTTCCGGCAGCGAGTCGCCATGAAGATAAAACCGCACCCCCAGCTTCTCCGCAAACCTGTAAGCCGCGTAAAGCGTTCCCAAATCATCGCCTCCAGCCAACAACCACACTTGCGTTGGCTCCGGCGCAACCCTCCGCACTGTCTTCAACAAGTACTCCTGCGGTTTTAGGAACATCAATTCGGTATCGCTCCATCCAGATGTTGCCAGCGACTTGATAAAAGGCCGATGCTTCGTCCCAACAACCACCAGACGCGTTTTGTCCGGCAACTGCTCTTTGACAGGCATAATCGGACACAACACACCAGTCCGAAGGTACAAATATCGGCGGACCTCCCTGGCGGCCAACTGTTCCAATTGCGCGCAATCTTGCGCCACGGCAATTGCAAGCGGCGGAGCGCCAACCTGGCTATCCCCGGCTCTGGCATTTGAACAAAAAACCAATATCCCCACCGACAGCGCCGCCATTAGTTGATGCCGATTTTTGACCATAAAATAATCGCCTGACACTTTGTTTGTTGGAGAATTTTTACTTTGCTACCGGAAAGTTTTTGTTGCCGGTTTCCTTCACTGAAGGCAGCCCGCTTTGAGGCGCGCACTGTGGCGGCGAAATTAGCCGTTCCGCACCTTTGGTAGGTTCCTGTCTGACCGGCATCAGCCGCAAACGTTCCCTGGGAGGCTGGACGCCCCCATTTTCAAACTTGAATCCGAGCAACTCCGCAAATCTGCGGACTCCATTTTGCAGCGCCGCATCATCGCCACCTGTTATCAACCAATACTTTCGCTCCTGCCATTGCACTGTTTGCAAGTGGTACTCGCCGGGCTTCAGAAACATTAGCGTAGTGTCGCATCCGCCTGAAATTGCCAGGCTCTTCACATAAGAACGATGCCGGCCGGCGGCAACCACCACATTCCGGTACTGATCAGGCAACTGGTTGGAAATGACCACAATTGGAATTTGCTGGCCGGTGCATTGTTGCAAAAAACGGCAGACTTCTCGCGCCGCATCCGACTCCGCCGGAGTTGGTTCGGCAGGCATCGCCACAACTACCAGCGGCCATGAAGGCGCAACGGCCGTCGCAGCTTGTAGAAGCCCGCTGAATCCCGCAACCACCATCAAGCCGGCCAAAATGATCCTTCTGCGCATAATGATACTCTACGTTTTGGCGCATGATAAACCCTTGCTCCGGCGCCGCTCCAGAAAAAATTGCGCTTTGGCCCCGGTTTCAACTGCAGCCACCGTCAGTTCCCTTCCGCCGGCGCCTGAAATCGCTGGATAATCGGAAAATCACCGACCAACTCGAATGAATATTCAGTACTGCGTCCGGGAAGTCGAATCCGCACCTGTTCAACCCCCTGATTGTGCGGATTGCATGCAATAACCAGGAGCGTCCGGCCATCGGAGGAAAGCTTGGCGCGAACAAGTGGTTCTTTGTTCAAGCTTGCATAACTCGGATAACGTTCATCACCCGTGCGCCATATCCGGTTGCGCGATGTCCACAGCTCCGGCATCTCCCACGATGTGGCAGCTTCAATGATGTCTTTGTTGCGCGCAGCCTGCCACATTCCCAGCACGTGGTAGTTGTAGAATCCAAAATATTTCAAGTAATAATAGACAGGCGTTTCAACACCGTTGAGTTTGTGCTTTGGCGGCTGCTCGCGAACCCGCCAGTCGGAATAATCGGCCAATTCCTCGCTGTAACGCGCCCCTATTTCCCAACACTGCAGGCCGTCCATGACACAATGGCCGAAAAGTGACAGCGCATAAGTTGAGGAAGCCGGCGCCTGATGTTTCAGCCCTTCATTGCGCAGCCGCCCTTTGGCATCCGCGAAGCGATACTGCGAAAGCGGATAGCCGTCCACAAATTCCACCTGTATCCATGTCGAAAGTATGTTCGGCACATTCGGCCGGGCGCGTTTGCCCTGTTCCCACTCCTGCACAAACGCATAAAGCTGCGACGGCTTGGAATTGTTGATCCAATAGACCGATGGATTGCCGAGGTTGAGATGACACCGCTCAAAAACAGGATGCAAATCGGCCTCGGGCCGCTCATATTTTTCGCGCCACTGCTGCGCGCCTTTGCGATCCACCACACCGGTCGGCTTGCCCTCCCAAATGCTGTCAAATATCCGGAATGACCCTCGCACCACCCCAACTCCCCAGCATCCAAACAAAACATCAGGCCTGCGGGCGCGCACTTCATCAACAAGATTGCGGAACGCGGCATACTGGTGTTCACGCCATAAATGCGAATTCGGCGCTTCAAAATCCGGAATGATTATTGCGCAACGCTCCGCCCAGTGATGAAACGGCTCGATCCTCCAATTCTTCGGGTCTGTTGGGTCTGCCGAAAATGCGTCGCGCGCGCCATCATGCGGAATCCATTCGTTGTCGCCAAACAAATGGGCGCGGCGGTCGCGTGTTCCTTGATCCCCGCCGGGTGTCATTGCCACGGGCGAAACATGCGTGAACCCAAAATCGTACATCGGACATCGCCCGTTGCGGTCCTGCTGCCGGGCCTTGGCCGCCCCCTGCCAGAGTGCGTATTTGCCGCGTGGCAACGTCCATCCTGATGGAAACCATGTTCCTTCATCAAAATCATACGCCAGACGGTTTGTGGGAACGTGAAACCAGTCCGGCAACCCGATTCGCTGCCGTCCACCCAAAAGTATTATTTCCTGATAGTTTTCCCGAACTTCCCACGGCTTGGCGGGATTGTAAAACTCCACCGTCAAATTGATTGGCAGACCGGCAAATGCCGCCGGAAAAGTGAAATTCTTGAGCGGAACTGACATCGGCGCGCCCATATTGAATGTCCAGCGCTTGCCGCACCCGGCCACCTGGTAGCTATCCCATGCCGTGTCGGTTACCGTCAGCCCGTCACCGGCTACAACACAACGCATCGCCAGCCGCCCTGCATGATTGGTAATCCCATCGCCAAGTTGTGGCCAGAGTTTGACCGCAGGTTGCCCCGCAACAACCCCGGCAAAAATAAATAATGCCATTGTTACCACCAGGCCGGCTTCAGTCCGCATCCATCTTTCTCTTACAACTGGCCGGTCATTCCGCCAAATGTTTGCCCCTGGGTTTTTCTGAATCATGTTGCCTCTAAATTTACGGCGCATAGTAAGCCCTTAATCTTGAACTGCCACATAAAAACAAAAAACGCATCAAGATAACCTGCCCACGCCGCCGGCCATCAAGCAGCATCCGGCCATGTTGCTTTCAGCAGAGCCGGCAGAATCACGCCTGAGGGGCCTTGCAGGAAAAAATCGGCATCGGCGGTCAAAGGCGTGCGCTGTGGATTAATCTCCACCAAAATCGCGCCGGAATCCAGCGCGGCGTGTGGAAGAGCCGCCGCTGGATATACCACAGCCGAAGTCCCGATCGAAAAAAATACATCGCACTTTTCGCTGGCCCTCTCTGCAGCCGACAACGCGGCTTCCGGCAAATTTTCACCGAACCACACCACGTCCGGCCGCAGAAAAGCCCCGCAACGCCTGCAACGTGGCGGGACGCCGCCGTCCTCGTCATACTCGGTGACAACAATGTTTTCAGCAGAACACTTCACACGCGAAATGTTGCCATGCAGCTCGATTACATTCCTGCTGCCTGCCCGCTGGTGAAGCCCGTCCACATTCTGCGTAATCAGGGTAAATTGCGTAACTTTTCGCTCCAACTCGACCAGCGCCAGATGTCCCGGATTTGGCTTCGCCGCTGCCACCATTTGCCGCCTCCAGGCATACCATTTCCAAACCCGCTCTGGATTCGCCGCAAATGCTTCGGGTGTGGCCAGTTCCTCCGGCCTGAATTGCGCCCAAATGCCCGTCTGGGCATCGCGAAATGTTGGAACGCCGCTCTCTGCGGAAACGCCTGCGCCGGTAAGGACGGTCACACACCTCGCCTTCCCAAGCGCGGCTGTCAACTCGGATGGAAACTCAGTCAACTTTGCTTATTTTCACGTCTGTTTTCACCACCTTGCCGTCATTGGCGGAAACGAAAATTTCTCCTATCTCAACATCCTTGTCCGGCTTTTTAAGCTTCGCCGCCCAGAGCTTTATCTTCCATGTAGGCGTCTCCTCGTAATTCTCAAGGTGCATTGATGTGGCAACAATCTTTACCCGCTCCAAAACCGGCTCTTTCAGCGCGATCTTCAGCGCCTTGTCCGAGTCCACATTCAGCGCCTTTGAGTTCAGCTCAACATCCCGGTCTCGTACCCGCGCCCAAATCCGCAGCGGCTGTTTTACGGACATTACCTTGCCCCCGCCAAACTTGACCTCCTGCACCTTCCCCTTCGCAAGGGAATCGTAGTAGTACACGTACCATATTGTCGGAACCACGCCATTTATTGACTTTTCAGAGCGTATCTCCACCACCCGATTCCGGCAATGCTCCGGCACGCTCTTGTTGCCCTCCTTTACCAACTCAAATGCAGTAGCGTCTGATGCACGGACGCCGCCCGCCAGCATTAGCAAACCAGTGGCGGCAAGAATTTTCAAAAGTCCAATCTTTGTTTTCATAAATCCACATTACTATTTTCCGGCCATATTGGCAACAACGAGGTTCTGCACACGCCATGCCACTTCTGCCACGCCGGGACTGCGTTGTTAAATCTGTCCGCCCTCTCACCAATCCGACCCGCAATCCCGCACCCGGCACAGCCAGTGGCGCGACTCAAGGCCGCTTAATTCAGTCCCTTCAAAGCCTGACTCGCCTTCTGCCGCGTGCGGTTGCTGGCGCTCTTGTCCACAACCATTTGCAACGCCCTCTTGCGCAAATCCTTCGATGCGTTTTTCAGATCATCCCGCGCCGCCAGAGTTGCAATCGTCGAAAAGGCATCCTCGGCAACATTCTGATCTTCAGCCAGAGCAAGCAGTATTTCCAGCGAGCCGCCATCCTGGATCGCGCCTGCCGCCGATATGGCAATGCGCTTTTCCTCCGCGCGCTGCATTAGTGGCAAAGCCGCCTTTATCCGCTCGATCTTCGCCGTGGCGCTCAAGTTCTTCGTCCCTTGAACATACTGAAGATAGCCGCGAAGCCCCAAAACCTTGTGCAAAGTCTTCTGGCCGGACTTCGCAAGCTCCAGCAACGCCTCACCGGCGGCGGCATCATCCGGCCAGTTGCTCGGCCAGGACGAAAGCGAGCGCACCGCGCCATCGCGCACCGATTCATCGGCGTCCTGCAATGCGCTTTTAAGTGCAGCCAGCGCCTCCGCCCCGCCTGCGGCAGCCAGTGCATGCAATCCAATCAACCGCAATGCCGGTTCAGCGGCCTTTGCAAGCGGCATCAATGCTGGCACGCATTTCTCCCTCTGCCGGTTGCCAATGGCCACAAGCGCCTTTTCAATATCCTCGCGGTCTGCCGCGCTTGATGTTTTCTGAGCCAGTGCAACAAGGCTGCCGACTTGTCTCTCGTCACCCATCGCGCCAATGGCGCCAAAAGCCGCCTTACGAACTGTGGCATCGGCCGAGCCGGCCTGTCGCTCTATCACAGGCAGCGCAGCCTCCAAACGCCGCTGGGCGGCAATTTCAATCAACAACGGCAGCATTTTGCCGGTTGCTTTTGCGAGACGTTCAGTCAGAAACGTTTCCACTTCACGGCCCGGCAGGCGCAGCAAAACCGTCTTTGCTGCCTTGCTTAATTCCGCGTCATTTTCCACGGCCACATCAAGAAGCGCGGGCAAATCGGCGGAAGTGCCAATGCGTTCCAATGCGCTCAATGCCGCCAGCCGCGTTGTTTTCGAACCGCTGCTCATGGCCTTCCGGATTGCCGGCAACGCCGCCGCATCGTTCCGGTCTGCCAGCGCCATTACCAACGCAGTCTGGCGCTCCGGCGCCGTCCGCTCCAGTTCAGCAGCAAGCGCCTGTGTGACCGCCGTTCCCGGCAGCTCACGTGCCGTCCGTAAGCCAATCTGGAAAAACCCCTTGTCAGGGGAACGCAGTTGCTCAAGCAAAAGCGCCACTCCATCGTTTTGACGCGCAAGTATTGCGCCACGCACCGCCTCCAATACCCTTTGCTTGGGAACCGGCGCCTGCCGGACGGTATCGAATAACTTGATCGCCGCATCCTTTTTGCCCGAAGCCAGCAACATTTCAGCGCATTTGATGCAGCCCTCCGCTGCCTCCGAACGCACCTGCGGCGGCGCATTGCTTAACAGCGGCACCAGCGCGCTGCTCGCCGCATCGCCCCCTATCCTCCCAAGCGCAGCCGCGGCTGCGGCCGCCACCTCTTCATCGGCGTCCTTCAGCTTGCCTGTCAGCGCGCTCACAGCCTGAGCATCGCGACGGCGACCGATTGAATTGATAACGCCGACAAGCAGCCGCCCCTGCACCTTGTTCAGTGCCGCACGCAAAGCCGCATCCGCCTCCGGCTCCGGTATCGCCTCCAGAGCAATCCGCGCCCACGATGCAAGTTTGGGATTTTCAAGCAGCGGCGCCAACGCCGGCACCGCATTTTTCCCGCCATAAATCGCAAGTTTCTTGCATGTGATTGCCTTTTCCGAATCAGGCGCGTTTGATTGCAAAACGGCGATTAATTCCCTCTCCTTGTTTGCATCGGCGGCAGCCACCTGACACACATAAGGCGCGACAACGGCCACCAACAGCCCGCACACCCAGCTTTTCAAATAGTGATTTATGTTTTTCATGGTATCGCTTCCCTGTTGAATTTCGGTTTACGGTTGCTTGTTCGGAATCATGCCCGCCACGGCTCGCGCCACGCCTCTGAACGAAGCCGGTTGGCCTCTTCATCGCCAATAAATTCATTCTTCTGCGGGTCATACATGACCTTCCGTTTCAAATAGAGCGCTATGTTGGCCGCATGACACGCGATGTGTGACCAACATGCAACATCCGCATTCGCTCGCGTCTGGCCTCGCGTCTTCACGCAATCCAGAAAATCCCGGACATGAAAATCTGCCGGATACCCCCCAATTTTCGCCCCTTTGCCAATCAACAAAGAATCTGAGCTGGCAACAATGTCGCCATTATCCCCGGTTTCCACCCATCCCGTTTCCCCCTCGAACCTGACCGGACACGACCCCAGCGGCAGCCAGCCGTCATTGCGCATTACAAGGCGCACCCCGCTGGCGTAGCGCGCATGCAACTCCTTCCCGACCGGCTCATACTCCACCGGCGCAGTCCCATCGGCATTGGCCGCCCACTGGCAAAGGTCAACACAATGCGAACCCCATTCAAGGCAGCCGCCTCCTACCAGGCCGCCGCCCTTCTCAAAGTTGAATCCATTCAACAATCCTTTGTTGAACGGCCGCCACGCCGCAGGGCCCAAGTACAAATCCCAATCCACCGTTTCCTTGTCCGGCTCCGGCTCTTCCGGCGCCCAACCGCTCATGCTTGTTCCCAGCCCCCCCGGATGCGCGTGAACCGTTTTCAATTTCCCAAGCTTGCCGGTGCGCGCCAAATCCACGCAGAACATGAAATTCGGCAGACTGCGCCGCTGCGTGCCCGCCTGGAAAACCCGGCCGGTCCGCCGGAACGTCTCCGCAAGTGCAAGGCTGTCCGCTATTGTCTTTGTGCATGGCTTCTCGCAATACACATCCTTGCCGGCGCGGGCGGACAAAATTGAAGCTGCGGCATGCCAGTTGGGGCCGGTCGCTATCAGCACCGCGTCAATATCGCTTCTCGCAAGCAACTCCCGCAAATCCCGATACATCTTGCAATCGGAATTCTTGTAATGATTATCCGCCATCTTCTTGACGGCCTCGCGCCTTGCGGCCTTTACATCAGCGATGGCCACAAACTGCACATCCGATTCATGCAAAAAACACCCGAGCACATACGAACCCCGGTTTCCGATGCCGATGGCCCCCAGCACTATCCGCTCGCTCGGAGCCACGCCACCATCTCGCCCCAGCACCCGCCCGGGCACGACAAGCGGCGCCGCCAGAATCGCCCCCGCTTTTGCCGCGGTGATTAAAAAATTCCGCCTGTTAAACAACGATTTTGCCTCTTTGAACTTTGTCTTTTTCATAAATCAACTCTTCCCATGCCGCCATGAACCAAGACACGGCTCGCGCATGGTCTGAACCCGGACTATGCGCACTATCCCATCCCATATCAAGCAGATATTTCCCCAACCCCTAAAATTAACAGACACCCCATCATCTCAAATCTCAAATTTGAAATCTCAAATCTCAAATCTCAAATTTGAAATCAAGCGAAGCGTGGCCTCTCAAATCTCAAATCTCAAATTTGAAATCAAGCGAAGCGTGGCCTCTCAAATCTCAAATCTCAAATCTGAAATCAAGCGTAGCGTGGCATCTCAAATCCAGCGAAGCGTCGGATGCGCACTTGCCGCACCATGCCAAACCTCTGAACAGCGAACTGGAAAGTTACGAAAGATCAGCACACACTGTAAGATTGCCCCTTTTCAAGGGCAGACCCCAAATATCCGCAGCCTGGTGGAGTAGTCGGAGCGGGGATGGGCACCAGTAACAAAATCAGCCACGGAACAAGTTCATGTCTAACTGCTTATGCTTCTGAACTAAGTGATTGACCGGCAGGGCATATTGTAATATTTTGAATGCACTTATTGAGATATGCATCCAATAAGTAACACATGGCTGCCATGACAAAAACCGAGCAGACGCTCAAGCTGGTGAAGCGGATGGGATTGGTGCGTCCGAAAGACCTGTCCCAGCACCGCATCCCGGTGATCTACCTGCGGCGGCTGGTTCAGCGCGGTCAGCTCGTCCAGCCAGCGCGGGGCGTTTATGCTGTCGCCGGGCACAAGCCAACCATGCACCACAGCCTGGCGGCAGTGAGCAAGCGGATTCCTCGCGGAGTGGTATGCCTGATTAGTGCACTTGCATTCCATGAAATCGGCACTCAACTTCCCTCGGTCGTATGGCTGGCGATCAATCAGCGGTCACGTCCACTGGTCACCAAGGGGCTGCCTGTCAAGATCGTAAGGTTCTCCGGGCAGGCGCTCACGGAGGGCATCCAAGAGCACAAAATCGAAGGTGCGACAGTGCGGGTTACCAATCCGGCCAAGACGATCGCCGACTGTTTCAAGTTCAGGAACAAGGTGGGCCTGGACGTGGCGCTGGAGGCTCTGAGGGACGCCTGGCGCAAGCGCAAAGTCACAATGGCCGACCTGTATCGGTTCGCCAAGATCGACCGCGTGACGAACGTCATGCGCCCCTACCTGGAGATGCTGACGTGAAGGGGAAGCGCATCCAAGCCACGTTCAAGCGCAGGAAGACGGCCCTGACGCCCACGATGCCACTGGCGTTGACCCTGGAGTTCAGCAGTGACCCGTTGAAGCAGACGCAGTGGAAAGCGTTCGTGCGCCGGAGCAGGCTGAAGCTGGCGACTAAGGGGCTGGAGCAAGTAATAGCCGAAATCAAGAGCTTCCTGGAAGCCCCGGTGGTCGCCGCCAGCCATGGGGAGAAATTGAAATCCGTCTGGCCCAAAGGCGGGCCGTGGAAGCCGCTGTAGGCGTCGCTGGTCGCCGTCGCCGGCGGCACCTGCTCCGCGGAAAATGGCCGGCTGGTCGGCGGACTTTTGGTTCATTTTACGCCTTTTTTTCGCGCTGCGGCATGTGGTTACGCCAGCGGCTACTTTGTATTTGTGTCTCCGTGTTTTTGTGGTGAGCCTTTGGATCGTAGCTGCCGCCGTAAGGCGGCAGAAATCATAATGGATTAATTAGCGTTTATTCGCGTAATTCGCGGTTAAGAAAGAAAATTGGAAACCACGAATGCACGCTAATGAACGCGAATTTATGAAAAGAATCCAGGCGCAATCGGTAAAGATAGGTGTGATTCATCCGCCAACTGACGCCAGCGGCTACGTTGTATTTGTG
>Ga0315298_1001909_pt1 | contig 37009 bp, 34 predicted proteins | sample WHS_1_MG_FD_203077 | JGI IMG/M metagenome (GOLD analysis project Ga0315298, IMG submission 203077) | Extremophilic microbial mat communities from Washburn Hot Springs, YNP, Wyoming, USA - WHS_1_MG | ecosystem: Environmental > Aquatic > Thermal springs > Hot (42-90C) | place: USA: Wyoming...
CACTTGGAGGGCCCCTACCTATCACCACGTCGGGCTGGAGTGTTGAACCGAAGTTGCTTTCGAAAGCCGAACATCGATGAGTTGGCCAACCTGGTAAGGGCAAGTGAGGGCACTGTGCGCATGGTGACGCTGGCCCCTGAACTCGATGGCGCGCTCGAATTGATCTCCTGGCTGAAAGAAGGAGGCATAGTGCCAGCAATCGGGCACTCCGATGCCACTTTCGAGGACGCAAGTCGGGCCATCGAAATTGGCCTTTCGTACGCCACCCACACCTTCAACGCCTTAAGGGGATTCCACCACCGTGAACCGGGCGCGCTCGGAGCCATTCTAACCAGCGATTCCGTTGTGGCTGAAATCATCGGCGATGGAGTCCACACTCATCCGGCTGCTGTCTCTCTGGCCCTTCGCACGAAAGGCTCCAAGAATACCTGTCTTGCCAGCGATGCCTCGCCGCTCGCCGGGTTGAGGCCTGGTGAGTACAGGTGGCTAGGCCAGAAGGTCATAGTGGACGAGCGTTCGGCACATCTACCTGACGGAACGCTAGCAGGCGCCACTCTCTTGCTGGACGAACAGCTGGCTTTCCTGGAAAAGTCCCTGCGCGTGTCTTACCAGCAACTGGTCGAGATGGCTACTAGCACGCCGAGCGCAGTGCTTGGTCTTCGGAGCGGGCTTCTGGCAGCAGGACGTGCGGCCGATATCGCCATTTTCGACTCTCAGCATCGCTGCCGGCTGGTCATGATAGATGGCAATGTTCTGTATTCGTCCTAAGGTTTGCCCCTAATTTCCTGTCGCGTCTGCAGGAATCTCAGGAGATGCCCTCTGGTAACGAAACCGATCACCTTTCCTTTGTCCAGGACTGGTAGCTGGTTGATATCCTGCTGACTCAGAATCCCGAACGCCTGAGCTACTTCATCGTCGGGGTGAAGCACGTAGAGCCTATCTCTCGGCGTCATCACATCCCGTACCAGAGTGAAATCCCATTCACTGCGAGGGACGTTCCGCACATCATACAGCGTTATAATACCCACCAACTCCGAATCTTCTACGACGGGGAGAGCACGGCGGTTATGTGGTAGTATGTAGTCATCGACGAGCTGGCGTATGGATATGTTAGGCTCCACCGTCTCCACATCGCGCGTCATCATCTGCTGAACGGAAAATCCCTTCAGCAACTCCTCTGTTCGTACTTGCCGATAGGCTGCCTCAGCGGCAGCGTTCAGAAACCAGCCGATGAGCACGAACCAGAGACCGCTAAGTATGTTTCCCGAAAATGCCCAGAGAATCCCCCCGAAGATGAACAAGTAGGCGAACCCCTGCCCAACGATCGACGCGATGCGTGTCGCCCGTGTCAGATCCTTGGTGATGGACCACACAATCGAGCGGAAAACCCGACCTCCGTCGAGCGGAAACGCTGGAACGAGGTTGAAGAACGCCAGCAATAGATTGATTATGGCTAGGTAGAATAGGACTGCCGTGAGTTGCTCGTTGAAACCGCTGACCGCAAACGCTGCCGCTCCTGCCACTATGCCGATGATCAGGCTGGAGAGTGGCCCGACGAGAGCCATCCAAAACTCCTCTCCCGGGCTACCTGGCTCCCTGGTAATGTTAGATACTCCCCCAAAAATGAATAGCGTAATGCTACTCACGGGCAAGCCTTCTCGTTTCGCCACGAGAGAGTGACTCAGCTCGTGAACCAGGACCGCCGCGAACAGCAGAATAGCCGATATTGCCCCAACAACCCAGTACGTGCCTGTTGGCCAGCCAGGGTACAGCACGGGGAAGAAGCCAACCGCCAGCGACCACGTAACGAGAGCGAAGATGATGAACCAGGAGTAATGGATTCCCACTTCGATTCCGAAGAGCCTACCCATTGGTATGGAATTGCGCATCGTGCCCCTCCTCCCAAACGACATGTATCGGCTTTTCTCGTCCGGGCGTTGAATCAGTTCCGCATACGTTTGGCAAGAATCGTGCCGGGGTGATTGCACAGGGGGATGGATGACTGGAGCAGGGGGATGGAGTGACGATGTGAACTGCGCGCAGCGGCCCTTGGCTTGCACGAGCGAAGTATTCACCCAAGCATCTCGGCAGACGTTGGAGATACGTGCGAATGCTTCGCCCCATATTATCTACTGCCGGTTGGCTCAATCGTACCTTATTTGTGTGTACCGCATTTATGAACCATCCCCGCGCAGGGGATACAAAGTGCCCTTGCCCTTGATTTGCTAGTTGGAATAAGTGGTGATAGTATTATTTCAGAGGGACTTCGCTCTTCAACTCCCGCAGCCAGTTCCCTAGTAGGTCGGGAGTCCGGAATGTCCCCCGAGGTTTTATCTTCCCAGAGCCAGTATTGGGAAGCTGCCTTGCTACAGCAGTCAGGTGATCACGCACCAGAGACGCGAGTGGAGACAACAGTGGATCGGCGTTGTACAGGTCCCAAGTCCGCGGTACCTGTTACACTGCTTGTGAAACAAGGTGGTGACGCTGCTGCGCGGTATCGGTGTCAGACAGCTTTGCCCAGCCTATGTCAAATGTAGGCAGCGAAGATGCGAGCAGCTGATACCAGCGTTGCCCAGCGCTTGTCGCTAGGTTTCGGCATCGTCTTCCTTCTGATGCTGATGCTAATAGGCGTGAACGCCTACGGCCAGCAGCGTGTAGATAGATTGCTAGGCCGCCTCACTGATGAGATAATGCCCGCAGCCGACGCTGCGATCCACATTCAAACGGCCTATCTACGCCAATCCGCATCTGTGCGCCTCTACGTCGACTCGGGCGATGATCGGTATCTTTCGGACTACACCAAGTATGTCTCACTGGCTCAAGACGCGTTGGGGCGCCTGGATGACCTGTCGAAAAACACGGGGGAAACGAGGCTTTTTGACCAGATTAAGGCGCTAGCGGACCGATACGACGAGGAGATGGGAAGAGCCATCTTCCTACGCCAACAGGGTGCTAGCTCTGCTGCGCAACAAGTTCTCGATCAAGAGATGGCACCAACGCGCGAGCAACTCCTCGAGGAAATGGAGTCCTTTGCTGATGTTCAGCTTCGTCTGAGGGATGAGGCGAAATCCGAGGTAGATGTGGCGCTGCACAACGTTGCCGGTGTCTCTTACGGACTGGCCTTTCTGGCGATCGTGGTCGGGGCGGCTGTTGCCTTCTTCGTGTCTATGTCTGTTAGTCGGCCTGTACAGTCTCTGGCTCTGGCCAGTCGATCTCTGGCGGAGGGCGACTTCGAGCCAGCCCTCCGGCTTGAACACAAGGCCGGAGACTGGGAGGAAGTCCAGTCCTCGCGAAACGAGTTGCGCGTGCTAACCGCGACCTTCGGCCGCACGGCCCGAGAGTTGCTGAAGCGGGAGAAGCGTCTCTCCGCCCGGGCCCAACTATCGGCGGTCCTCGCCTCCAGCATCGACGCGGAGAAAGTAGCTTGTGATGCGCTTCGGGAGATTGCCACTTACACGAAGTGCGAGTTCGGGCTAATCTACGTTCTCGATTCCGAGTTGAACGTGCTTAGGCGTATCGGCGCTTACTGCATCGCGAGTGCCCCAGACGACATCAAAGTCGGGGAAGGCATCGCCGGAGAGGCAGCCGCATCACGGCGGCGAGTGCTGGTCCAGGATATCCCCAGCGATACGCCCTTCAGCGTACGTTTTGGCTTCGATCAGGTGCCTCCGAAGACAATAGTGGCGGTGCCGGTTATCTGCCAGGACCAACTTATTGGGACAGTTCTGATGGGCAGTGTGCGTGACCTGACCGATGACGCCCTGGATTTTATTGAGGTTTCCGCTCAGCAACTAGGAGTGAGCCTCCAGGATGCGCTTGTGCATCGGCAGGTGACAGCGCTGGCAGAGGAGCTCCAGAAGAAGAACGAACTGCTTGCCTCTCAGAACGAGGAAATGCAGGTCCAGTCCGAGGAGATTCAGTCTCAGAGCGAGCAGCTGGCTGCACAGAACGAGGAGCTCGAGGCTCAGCGAAAGGAATTGATCGAATTAGACCACCTGAAGGATGAATTCCTGTCTATAGCTTCCCACGAGCTGAAGTCGCCTCTCACGTCGCTTAAAGGCTTCACTCAGATCCTGCAGGAGCGAATGCAGCTGACACCGTACTATGAGGAGTTCCAGAAGCCGTTGGCTGCGATAGATGGCCAGGTCAACAAGGTAGTGTCGCTGGTGAACCGGCTCCTCGACGTTTCACGGGTACAGATGGGTCGTCTGGAGATGAAACCAGAGTTGGTCCACCTAGGAGAGCTGGCACGACGACAGGCCAACAGAGCCCAAATTAAAGCTACGGAGCACAAGATAGTCGTGGACTCGGACAGCGAAGTGGTGGGATATTGGGACCCGGGATATATTGAGCAGGTGGTGACCAATCTGGTGGACAACGCTGTTCGCTACAGTCCTAGCGGCAGCGAAGTGCGAATATCGTTGCGACAGGTGAACAACACGGCGCTTCTCACAGTCACTGACCAGGGCATCGGCATATCTAGCGACGCTCTCCCCAACCTCTTCCAACGCTACTACCGGTCGGAGGAGGCCAAGCGCATCTGTGCAGAGGGCATGGGGATTGGACTATACGTTACGTATTCAATTGTAAATGCACACGGCGGGTGCATATGGGTGGACAGCGAGCCGGGAAAGGGAAGCACCTTCCACGTGCAGTTGCCAGTCCAGCCAGCTAGCTTTTGGAAGGAGGCAGAGGAATCCATCTATGCCAAGCAAGAATCCGAAGAGCAGCATACTGGTGGTTGACGACGATAGCACGATTGTCAGCTTCCTGGAAATGGCGCTGTCCTTCGAAGGCTTCAATTGCCTAACCGCGACTAGCGGAGAGGAGGCTGTAAAGCTAGTGCAACACTTCAAACCATCACTTATTCTCCTGGACATATCTATGCCCAGAATGGATGGTCGAGATTTCTGCCAGTGGCTGCACACTAACGGCCATTGTGGAATCCCCGTGGTAGTGATGACCGCAGGCCAGAATGCCGCCAGAACGCAGGAAGAGGTGGGAGCACAGGATTGCTTGGCCAAGCCTTTCGACCTCTCTGAATTGCGATCCTGCGTGGAAAGGTGGACAAGGAACACTTAGCATGCTGCCGTGATAAAGACGGCAGGTTACCGGTTCTCGTGGAAGAGAGCCACATAGTCCTTTATCTGGCAGAGGGTTTCTGTTAATATATAGCCGCGTCTCCTCGAAGCGGCTGTTGAGCTTCGGATGTAAGAGCTCACATTCGACTCGGGGGCGTACCACCTGATGCCCATCAGAGCGGGGATACCCTGCGCGGGTGCTTTGCAAAGCGGCTGGGTGGGGCGGGGATCGGGCAGGACGATCTCCAGAGGGTTCCCCGACTATGTACCAAAACAATGCCAAAATTATGCTATGAGGAAAGCGAGGGCAACCATTTATGTCTTCTGGACGAGAAGCCGTAATCGTAAGCGCAACCCGAACCGCTATCGGGCGATTCCTGGGCAGTCTGCTACCACTCAGCGCCACTGACCTGGGAGCGATAGTTGTCCGCGAGGCGGTGAAGCGAGCGAACATAGACCCATCGACTCTTGACGAAGTTATAATGGGCAACGTGGTTCAGGCCGGTTTGGGCCAGGCGCCGGCGCGCCAGGCGGCAATCAAGGGTGGCGTACCCGATACTGTGTCGGCCGTGACTATCAACAAGATATGTGGCTCGGGGCTGCAGTCAGTAATGTACGCTGCTCAAGCTATCAGGGCTGGAGATGGCAGGGCTTACGTCGCCGGTGGAATGGAGAGCATGAGCAACGGCCCTTACTTGCTGCCCAAAGCGCGAACGGGGCTTCGCATGAACAATGCCGAGGTCGTGGACGCGGTTGTGAACGATGGCTTGTGGTGCACGTTCGAGAAGAACCACATGGGACTAAGCGCTGAGATAATTGCCGACCTGTACGAGCTCACGCGCGAGGAACTCGACGAATACGCCCTAAACAGCCACCGCAAGGCCGTCAACGCCATCAAGGGCGGCAAATTCAAGGCCGAAATCGTCCCGGTCGAAATCGCGCAGAAGAAGGGTCCGCCAATAGTTTTCGATACCGACGAGATTCCCCGGGCCGATACCAGCTTAGACGCGCTGGCCAAGCTCGCACCGGCCTTCAAGCCCGGCGGCAAGGTCACTGCCGGCAATGCATCGCCGCTCAGCGATGGAGCGTCGGCGGTCGTGGTTGTGGACAGCGAGTACGCCAAAGAGAACGGGCTCACGCCATTGGCACGCATAACTGGATATGCGTCGGCGGCTATCCAACCTAGGCTAATATTCGCTTGCCCGCCATACGCTATACGCAAAGTATTGGCTCAGACAGGCCTCTCCATCTCCGATTTCGACCTCATCGAGGTCAACGAAGCTTTCGGCTCCCAGATAATGGCCAACGGCAAAGAACTGGGCTGGGACTGGAACAAAGTCAACATCTACGGTGGAGCTCTGGCTCTGGGACATCCCATCGGAGCCAGCGGCGCGCGCGTCCTCACCACGCTCATCTACGCTCTGCGTGATCGCGGGTTGAAGAGAGGACTGGCGGCGCTCTGCCTTGGTGGCGGCGGCGCGGTGGCGATGAGCATCGAGGCGATGTAAACTAGACTGTAGAGGGAGCCGGGTTCCGCTATGTCGTTGGAAGAGAAGATTGCAAAACTCCGTGCTCTTCGCGAGGAGTCTCGCTTAGGCGGTGGACAGGAGCGCATCGAGCAACAGCACGCCCGAGGGAAGCTAACTGCTCGTGAGCGAATTGACCTTCTCATGGACGAGGGCACATTTGTTGAGCTTGACGCCTTCGTGACGCACCGCTGTCCAGACCCAGAAGTGGTAAACGAGAAGTACCTCGGAGACAGCGTGGTCACGGGTTTTGGCAAGATTGACGGGCGTCTGGTCTACGTGTTCTCGCAAGATTTCACCGTCTTCGGGGGATCGCTGTCGGAGGTTCACGCCGAGAAGATCTGCAAAATAATGGATCTGGCCGCGAAGAACGGTGCGCCGGTAATCGGCATCAACGACTCGGGCGGCGCTCGGATTCAAGAGGGTGTCGTCAGCCTAGCAGGATACACGGATATCTTCCTGCGCAACGTGTTGTGCTCAGGCGTCATACCTCAGTTATCGGCTATTATGGGTCCTTGCGCTGGAGGAGCGGTGTACTCCCCAGCGCTGACCGACTTTATTGTGATGGTGAAGGGCACGAGCCATATGTTCCTCACTGGCCCGAACGTCATCAAAGCGGTGACCCATGAAGATGTCACCTTCGAGCAACTGGGAGGAGCTATGACGCACAACTCTCTCAGCGGCGTGGCCCACTTCGCCTCCGATAACGAGGAGCAGTGCCTCTACCTGCTGCGCAGGATCCTCAGCTTCATTCCGCAGAACAACGCCGAGGATCCGCCAGTTATCGAGTGCACCGACGATCCTATGCGCATGGATGAGGAACTGAACAGCATCGTTCCCGACAATCCTAACAAACCGTACGACATGAAGGACATAATCCATCGCGTGGTAGATCACGGTGATTTCCTGGAGGTGCACGAACATTTCGCTCAAAACATAATCGTCGGTTTCGCCAGGCTGAACGGGCACCCTGTGGGCATCGTAGCGCAGCAACCCAACGTGCTTGCCGGGGTGCTGGACATCGATTCCTCAACCAAAGGGGCACGCTTCGTCCGCTTCTGTGACTGCTTCAACATCCCGCTGGTCACTTTCACCGACGTGCCGGGCTTTCTACCAGGAGTTGCCCAGGAGCACGGCGGGGTCATCAGAAATGGAGCCAAGCTGCTCTTCGCCTATTGCGAGGCCACCGTGCCCAAGATTACGGTCATCACTCGCAAGGCCTATGGAGGGGCATACTGTGTTATGAGCAGCAAGCACATGCGCGGCGACATAAATTACGCCTGGCCCACAGCAGAGATCGCCGTGATGGGGCCAGAAGGGGCAGTAAACATCCTCTTCAAGCGTGAGATCGAGGAAGCATCCGATCCCGAAGCACTGCGACAACAGCTTATCGCCGACTATCGAGAAAAGTTTGCCAACCCATTTATCGCAGCGGCCAGGGGATACTTGGACGATATAATACTGCCCGCCGAAACTCGCCCGAAGCTAATTATCGCGCTGGAGATGCTGAAGAACAAGCGTGATACTCTCCCCCCTAAGAAACACGCTAACATTCCTCTGTAGGATGCGAAAACAGTGTTCAAGAAGGTACTAGTTGCCAATCGCGGTGAGATCGCCGTAAGAGTGCTCAGGGCCTGTGAGGAACTTGGCATCAAGACGGTTGCCGTGTACTCTGACGCCGATCGCAACTGCCAGCACGTTAGATATGCTGATGAGGCTTACAACATCGGTCCCCCACGGGCACGACAGAGCTACCTGCGGATCGATCGAATAATAGACGTAGCCAAACGTTCGGGAGCTGAAGCTATTCACCCTGGATACGGATTCTTAGCCGAGAACCCGGATTTTAGTCAGGCCTGCCGCGAAGCTGGCATCGTTTTCATCGGCCCATCTCCTGAAACCATAAGAGCGATGGGGGATAAGCTTACCGCTCGACGAACGGTCGCCGAAGCCGGCGTGCCGGTAGTGCCGGGGACATTCCACGGCGTCGAGGATGAGGAAAGCGCCGCGTCGATAGCCGAAGAGATGGGCTATCCAGTCCTGATTAAGGCCGCCGCCGGTGGCGGCGGCAAGGGCATGCGTGTAGTCCAGAGCAGGGACGAACTGGGCAGCGCCCTGCGGGGAGCCCGAAGTGAGGCTACATCGTCGTTCGGCAACCCCACAGTCTACATCGAAAAGATGCTCGACCACGTCAGGCACGTCGAATTTCAGCTATTGGCCGACAACTATGGAAATATCGTTCACCTCGGTGAACGGGAGTGCTCCATACAGCGCCGCCACCAGAAATTGATCGAAGAGGCCCCGTCTACGGCTCTTGATCCCGCTTTGCGTCGACGTATGGGCGAGATGGCGGTAAAGGCGGCGTCTGCCGTGAACTACTCGAGCGCAGGAACGGTGGAATTCCTGGTAGACAAAGATAAGAACTACTACTTCCTGGAAATGAATACGCGCTTGCAGGTCGAGCATCCAGTCACAGAGATGGTCACCGGCATCGACATCGTCATCGAGCAATTGCGAATCGCCGCGGGTAGAAAGCTACGCTACAAACAGGACTCGATCAACCTGAAGGGGTGGGCAATAGAGTGCCGGATATCGTCAGAAGACCCGTTCAACGATTTCCTTCCGTCGGTTGGGAAGATAACCAGCGTCAACGAACCCGGGGGACCGGGAGTGCGGGTGGATGGCTCGATTTTCGAGGGATTCGAGGTTTCCCTGTTCTACGATCCCTTGATCGCGAAACTGATAGTTTGGGGCGAGACAAGGGGCCACGCTATTCGACGCATGCGCCGAGCGCTTACGGAGTTCCAGATAGTCGGCATCCAGACCAACATCCCCTTCCACTTGAAAGTGATGGACACAGCTAGCTTCATCGCCGGGCAGATTGACACGGGCTTCCTGGACCGCCAGAATGTCATCACCAGCGACGAAGCGGGAGAGCTAAGTGAAGTGGCCGCCGTAGCTGCAGCATTGGTCGCCTATCACAATCGCCAGGAGGCAATGGCTCGAAGCGTGGGAAGCGGTCGGGCGACGGGCAGCATGTGGAAAATGATAGGCAGGCGAGACCTGTTGCGGAGGACCCGATGAAGTACTACGCCGAAGTCGGCGGACGCACCGTGCAACTCGAAATCACGGAGCATGGCAAGAGCTTTTTGGTGACCATCTCCGGACGAGAGGTGATAGCCGATTTGCGGCAAGTGGATAATCTCGCTCTCTACTCGTTGCTGCTTGACGAGCGCTCGCATGAAGTGTTTATCGAGCAACGCCGGGACGAGTTCGTGGTCGTTATCGCGGGCGAGCGCTACCGCGTGAAGGTGCAGGACGAACGCGCCAAGCGCCTGTCTGAAGTGGCTCCCCAGGCGATGGCACACGAAGGAGAGACGGTAATCCGGGCACCTATGCCCGGGCTGGTTGTCGCGTTGGATGTGCGCCCTGGAGATAAGGTCAGGAAGGGCCAGGGGTTGCTCGTGCTGGAAGCCATGAAGATGGAGAACGAAATGAGATCACCTCGGGATGGCACGGTAAGAACAGTCTATGTGAACAAAGGCGATCGCGTCGAGCACGGCCGGGACTTGATGATCATAGCGTGAAGTACAAGACCAGCGTGATCATAGCGCCAGGGGGAGGTGCGAATGGGCCACACAAACAGGAGACAGCACGCAACATCCGACGATCTGAAGGAATCGAAGGAAAGATGGGAATCCAGCACGCTGGCCGATTCCCTGCGCAAGTTGCCCGAGCGGCAGCCCGAGTTCCAAACCACCTCGGGAATAGCAGTGCAGCCGCTCTACGGTCCTTGCGAGATTAGCGGCTTCGATTACGCGGAAGACCTTGGATTCCCAGGGGAGTATCCTTTCACCCGGGGCATACAGCCCACAATGTATCGTGGGCGCCTCTGGACCATGCGTCAGTACGCCGGCTTTGCCAGCGCGGAGGAATCGAACCGGCGTTACCGCTACCTCCTGGAGCAGGGGCAGACCGGACTTTCTATAGCTTTCGATCTGCCCACGCAGATAGGCTACGATTCAGATCATCCCCTGGCCTTGGGCGAGGTGGGAAAGGTCGGAGTGGCTATCGACTCACTCGAGGATATGGAAGTTCTATTCTCGGAAATCCCGCTGGATCGAGTGAGCACATCTATGACCATTAATGCGACTGCCCCGATACTCTTGGCGATGTATGTCGCGTTAGCTCGCAAGCAAGGAGTAGCACTTAAGAAACTCAACGGAACCATTCAGAACGACATCCTCAAGGAGTATATCGCTAGAGGCACCTACATCTTCCCGCCAAAGCCCTCGCTGCGGCTGATCACCGACGTGTTCTCCTACTGCAAGGACAACGTGCCCAACTGGAACACGATATCCATAAGCGGCTATCACATTCGAGAAGCAGGGGCGACAGCCGTCCAGGAGCTTGCTTTCACCTTTTCCAATGCCATCGCCTACGTGGAGGCCGCTGTTCAAGCGGGGCTAGACGTCGACGGCTTCGGCCCTCGCCTGTCATTCTTCTTCAGCTCAGACAGAGACTTCTTTGAGGAAATAGCCAAGTTTCGAGCGGCGAGGCGGATATGGGCCAGAGTAATGCGGGACCACTTCGGCGCTAAGGACCCACGATCGTGGATGCTGCGCTTTCACACTCAGACCGCCGGGAGCACTTTGACGGCGCAACAGCCAGAGAATAACATCGTCAGGACGGCCATTCAGGCCCTCGCGGCGGTGCTGGGAGGAACGCAGTCGCTGCACACGAACTCAATGGACGAAGCGCTGGCCTTGCCGTCAGAAAAAGCCGTGAGGATAGCCTTGCGAACCCAACAGATAATCGCTCACGAGAGTGGCGTAGCCAACACCATCGATCCACTGGGCGGATCGTACTTTGTAGAGTCGCTCACCACACAGATCGAGGACGGCGTAAACCGCTACCTGGAGGAGATCGAGAGGCTCGGAGGCCCTTTGAAGGCGCTGGAAAGCGGGTTCTTCCACCGGGAGATACAGGAGAGCGCTTACAGATTTCAGAAACAGGTAGAAAGCGGAGAGACAGTAGTTGTCGGAGTCAATAAGTTCACCACTGGGGAGCGAGAGCCAGTCGAGTTGCTTCGGGTGGACCCCACAGTTCGGGAACTTCAATGTCGCAAGCTGGCCGACCTGAAAGGCCGCCGAAACGCGGAGAGAGTGGAGAACTCGTTGACGCACCTCCGAAGCGCTGCGCAATCGGATGGCAATCTTATGCCGGTGCTTCTGGAATGCGTGGAAAGCCTGTGCACACTGGGGGAGATATGCGATGCGCTCAGGTCGGTGTTTGGCGAGCACAGGGAGACGGTTGTAGTATAGATTATGATTGGGAGGACTATGAAGGGCCGACTTGACCACATCGGCATAGCCGTGAGAGACGTTGTTGAAGTTGCTAAGCTCTATTCGGAAGGGCTGGGACTGGAGGTCTCCGAGCCTACGGTAAACGAGGAAGAGGCAGTGAGGATAGTCTTCCTCCCCGGCAAAGACCATCTGGTGGAATTGCTCCAGCCGATGCACGAATCCACGGCTATTAACAAGTTCCTGGATAACAGAGGAGAGGGCCTTCACCACATTTGCTTTGAGGTAGAGGATATTGAGGCGACGCTCCGTTCGCTACGTGCGTTTGGAGTCCAGCTGATCGACGAAACCCCTAGGCTTGATCCGAAAAGAAAGCGCAAACTGGCCTTCGTGCACCCGAAGTCAGCTCACGGGGTATTGATCGAGTTGCTGGAGTACGAGAAGGTGTAGGTAAGTGAACGAAACAGAAACCGTGGCATTGGGTCGCGCAACATCCTACGGATGTGCGACACTTGAGGTAGGGCGAGTCCTCCGCTGCGCTGACAAGGATAGGGGCAGATATGCACGGAGGTATTGATGTAGGGCAGGGGCTGGTCCCCCGCCGCCCGAGTCGTTCACGCGAGCCGTTGGAACGGAAGCTGCGAGATTGGGAGCGGAACACCTTCAACCCATCGCTTAGTCGTGTTTCCGAGCGCCTTAAGGAGTTCGTGACGACGTCGGGCGTGCCTATCAGGCGGCTTTACACGCCCGTGGACATCCCGGAGTTCGACTACGAGCGAGACCTCGGGTTCCCCGGCGAGTTCCCGTTCACTCGCGGCATTCACCCCACGCTTTACCGCAGCCGGCTGTGGACTTTTCGCATGTTCTCGGGGTTTGGCTCGGCCGAGGAATCCAATGCCCGCTACAAGTACCTTCTGCAACACGGCGAGACCGGTCTATCGGTGGCATTCGATATGCCTACCCTGTACGGGTACGATACGGACCATCCTATGGCACTGGGCGAGTTCGGCAAGTGCGGCGTGGCTATTTCCTCACTGGCTGACATGCAGGTTCTTTTCGATGGCATTCCTGTGGACCAAATCACTACCTCGATGACTATCAACAGCCCGGCAGCCATTATTTGGGCTATGTACATCGTTGCCGCTGAGAAACGCGGAATCCCGCCGAAAAAGCTGGGCGGGACCATCCAGAACGACATCCTTAAGGAATACATCGCCCAGAAAGAGTACATCTTTCCCCCTGAGCCTTCGATCCGCCTAGTTGTGGACACAATTGAGTTCGGAACCGAGCACCTGCCCATGTGGAACACAGTCTCCATTTCCGGATACCATATCCGCGAGGCCGGCTCCACTGCCGTCCAGGAACTGGCCTTCACACTGTACGACGGGTTCACCTACGTGCAGGCGGCGTTGGACCGTGGTCTGAACGTGGACGATTTCGCGCCAAGGTTGAGCTTCTTCTTCAACTCGCACAACGACTTCTTCGAGGAGATAGCCAAATTCCGCGCAGCCCGTCGCATTTGGGCCAAGGAGATGCGCGATCGGTTCCAGGCCAAAGACCCTCGCTCCTGGTGGCTGCGATTTCACACTCAAACGGCAGGATGTTCCCTGACGGCGCAACAACCCGAGAACAACATCGTCAGGACGGCTATTCAAGCCCTCGCGGCGGTGCTGGGAGGAACGCAGTCGCTGCACACGAACTCGATGGACGAGGCGCTGGCCTTGCCCTCGGAGCTGGCTGCACGGGTAGCCTTGCGAACCCAACAGATCATCGCCTACGAGACGGGCGTAGCCAACACCATCGATCCACTCGGCGGCTCGTACTTCGTCGAGGCGCTGACGAACGAGACCGAAGCCGCAGCCCGCGAGTACTTCAAACGTATAGACGCCTTGGGTGGAGCCATTCCAGCCATTCAGGTGGGCTTCTTTCAGAAGGAGATAGCCGACGCTGCACATCGGTATCAAATGGAAATCGACGAGAAGCGGCGGCCCATCGTGGGTGTGAACGACTATCGGTCCGACGAACCGACCAGCATTCCTTTGCTGAAGATGGACCCCGAGGGTGAGCGAAGGCAGATAGAAAGGCTGAAACAGGTCCGCCGCGAGCGAGATAACCGCGCAGTGATGCGAAGGCTAGCGGATTTACGAGCAGCCGCGAAGGGAAACGCCAACACGATGCCAAGTATCATCGATGCTGTACGCGAGTACGCGACCTTGGGGGAGATAACCGACGTGCTACGCGAGGTGTTCGGAACATACACAGAGACACCGATCGTGTGATAGCAACTGCTCCCGCACATGCCCTATTGTGCTGGAGCGGGGCTTTGTGGCCGCACGTCTTTGGCCCACGCCAGTGGAAGATCACGGGCCACGAGTCAATGCGAGAGGTATAGGGGGTGCGTTTTGGCTGAAGAGAAGAAGATCAGAGTCTTGGTGGCAAAACCTGGCCTGGATGGCCACGACCGCGGAGCGAAAGTCATTGCGCGCGCTCTACGCGACGCGGGAATGGAAGTAATCTACAGCGGGTTGCGCCAGACGCCGGAGATGATCGTGGAAGCGGCAATGCAGGAAGACGTTGACGTCATCGGCCTCAGCATTCTTTCCGGTGCGCATTTGCCCCTTTTCAAAAGAGTGTGCGAGTTGATTAGAGAAAAAGGGCTGGAGGACGTTATGGTGCTGGCCGGAGGCATAATTCCCGACGAGGATCTCCCGACAGTAAAGGCGATGGGTATCGCCGAAGTATTCGGTCCGGGCACGTCCACGCAGCGCATTGTCGAGTTCATTAAGAACAGTTGCAGCAGGGAGAAGTCTTAGCGGTGGATCTGGCAGAGGAAGTGCTCAAAGGCAACCGACGGGCAGCAGCAAAGCTGATAACCCAGGTGGAGAACGGTTATCCTGAGGCGGCAGCAGCGCTAGCAAGAATATACCCACACACTGGCAGAGCGCACGTCATCGGCGTGACCGGGCCGCCCGGCAGCGGGAAAAGTACGTTGGTCAAGCAACTGGCGAAGGAGTTCCGGGCTCGCAACAAACAGGTGGGCGTGGTCGCCGTGGACCCGACTAGCCCGTTTACTGGAGGAGCGCTGCTGGGGGACCGCATTCGAATGCAAGAACTGAGCGGCGACACGGGGGTATTCATTCGCAGCATGGCCAGCCGCGGGAACCTCGGCGGGCTGGCCCGCGGAACAGCCGACGCTGTTCGGGTGCTGGATGCTCTGGGATCCGATGTCATAATCGTCGAGACCGTGGGAGCGGGCCAAAGCGAGGTGGACATCGCCCGAAACGCGCATACAACCATAGTCGTCGAGGTCCCTGGAATGGGAGACGAAATCCAGGTAATAAAGGCAGGCATACTGGAAATTGCCGACCTGTTCGTCGTCAATAAGGCCGACCGTGATGGCGCCGATCACGTCGTGGCTGAACTGGAGACAATGTTACTGATGGCCGAGAACTGCCGCCGCTGGACTCCCCCAGTGCTCAAAGCGATCTCCACAACCGGCGAAGGCGTCGAAGAGATAGTCGACGTGATCGAGGAGCACGCTAGATTCCTGGCCGAGAGCGGCGAGTTGCAGAAGAAGAACGAGGAGAACTTGCGCCGCGAATTGCTGAAGGTCCTGAAAGCCGAGTTTGCCGATGAACTGGTCCGCCTCGTCTCCAAAGACAAGATCGAGCTCGTCGTCAACCGCGTCGTCCAGCGCCAGATCGACCCTGCCTCGGCCGCGAGAGAGCTTCTTCGAGCATTCCAGGAAGCGATTCGATGCGCGGGCAGCAACTGACGTCGCTGGAGCCCTCCTATGCCAAAATGGTATAATTCTTCGTTGCTCAATATAGAATCGCTGGCTTACTGGCCACGAGGGATTCGATGGATCGATTTGGCAAGGCTGAGGCTCGTCCACTCCTGCCTATGGAGCGAAAGGACAAGGCTCTGCTAGTGGAGATGGCTCGACGCCTCGCTCCATATAAGAATGAACTAGTTAGCAGATGGCGAAGTTCATTTGCCTCCACGTCCGTACAACTGCCAGCTATGACGGACAAGCTAGTGGCGGAGATGGCGAATAAGTTCGTTGATGCGCTGCTTGATCTAGGCAAGGGCGTTGACTTTGACCGATACTTCGATGCTATGCTTGGACTGGGCCAGGAATACGTCGGTCGGGGGATTCCTTACTCTTCTCTGATATTCGCCATACATCTTTATGAAGAGACCAATTTGCCATTCCTTGCTCGGGAGTTCACGCCCCTTGACAAGCTGCAAGAGGTCCTGACCGCGCAAGATCACCTTTTCCACAACGTGCTCGCACTCTTCTCGGCAGCCTACTACGAGGGCATACTTCAGGAACTCCAGACGCGCACCGACCAGCTTGAGGCTCGCACGGCGGAGCTCGAGGAAGAGGGGCAGAAGCGCCAGGAGTTTATATCGATGGTCGTCCACGAGTTGCGCGGGCCGCTTACCGCAATGAGTGGCTTCACCCAACTTCTGGCGCGAAGAATAGCCAGAGGCGAATCGTGCGACCCTGACATTACCGAGAGGATTCAGTCACAGATAGCACGCTTGGAGCGACTAGTCGGGGATCTGGCGGATGTCTCACTTCTCGGTTCCGGCCAGTTCAAGATAGCTCCGGAGAGATGCGACTTAGTAACGGTGGCCAGGAGCGTAGTTGAGGAGCAGCAATTGAGCACCGCCCATCACCGCCTGATCCTTGAAGCAACCCCTCGATCTATAATTGGCGAATGGGATAGCGACCGGATCGCCCAAGCCATCTCCAACCTCGTAAGCAACGCGATTAAGTACTCGCCGGGCGGAGGCGAGGTAAAGGTTTCAATGGGTCTGCAGGATGGCGAAGCTTGGATCGATGTCTCGGACCAAGGCATAGGCGTGGCCGCGCAAGATATACCTCAGCTCTTCGAGCCGTTTTCAAGACCCTACCGCGAGCGCAAAATCAAGGGAACCGGGTTGGGGCTGTACATCACCAAGGGCATAGTGGACGCGCACGGCGGACGCATCTGGGTGGATGGCCAGGAGGGAAAAGGAAGCACTTTCCACATCGCACTGCCGCTGAAGCGGAGTTGTACCGTGACTAGTCCGACACGTAGTGCGTTGGGGCATTGACTTCCGACGTGATGCATATATACTTGTTGGCATCAGTGCTTAGCTGAACGCAAATTGGCAACGGACCCGTGGTGGGGGGCAAGAAGAGATGACTGAGGGCTACGGATGCCAGCGCGACTACTTGGGGTGGGTGAAGGACGCTGCCGACGCTCGGCAGCAAATGGTTGAGGCGGCGTTGCGCGAGGCGTTCTCCCGCTTCATTGAGACGCGCGAGGTTGAGGTAGTGGTGTTCTCCGCAATGACTGCCCTTGACCTGGCCAACGCGATAGTAGCTCAGCCGCTAATACTCAAGCCGACCCTGGCGTGCTGCAACATTGCCGCCAGAGCAATCGAACGAGACCTCGGCATCAAGAACCTGAATACCTACAGGCCACGATTGAGCGAAGATGAGGCAAAGGTCGTTGCGGGCTACATCAGGCCCTTTCTCCCGCCGTATTTGGAGCTCCCTGCAATAAGCAGCGTCGATCGCGTTTACTACATCGATAAAGAGATTCGCAGGGAGAAAGGCGGCTGGGAACGCCGGGTTCTGGAGGCTCTCAACTGCTTTGGAGGAGGGCGATTTCGGAAACGCAGGTTCGAGGTGGGAGGGGACGAGTTTGAGCTAGATGCGGCTACCCCCGAGCGGGGCGAGATCGAGGTGGGCGTGGACATAAAGCGAATCGAGGCCCGTCGCGACATTCACAAGCGCTGCGACGAAATTGTTAACAAGGCGGCCAAACTGAGGACCGTGCTTCCTCGAGCCAGATTCGGTGTGGTAGTGTATTACCCATTCATCGATGAGCACATCAATATTCAGAATCGCCTGCGCTCTCCAAACATCCACGGCATCGTTTTCGCGTCGGAATCAAGCGAGTCGATCGAGACTGCGGTGAGGCTGTTGCTCTCAACGCTGAAGGTGCTGGAACAATGAACCAAGGTACTTTCCATCGTCTCATCCAGGGCGATGCGCGTGATCTGTCGCTTATCGACGACGAGAGTGTCCATCTGGTGGTCACGTCGCCCCCGTACTGGACCCTGAAAAGGTACCGGGAACACCCGGGCCAACTGGGACACGTGGCAGACTACGAGACCTTCCTTCAAGAGCTGGCCAAGGTCTGGCGGGAATGTTATCGCGTCTTGGTCCCGGGAGGGCGGCTTGTCTGCGTTGTGGGCGACGTGTGCTTGTCTCGCCGCCACAACGGAAGGCACGTCGTCGTCCCTCTGCACGCAGATATAGCCGTCGCGTGTCGGAGGATCGGGTTCGACAACCTCAACCCGATTATTTGGCACAAGATTGCCAATGCCACTTATGAAGTGAACAACGGGACGAAGTTCCTCGGCAAGCCTTACGAGCCCAACGCGATTATCAAGAACGATATTGAGTTCATACTTATGCAGCGTAAGCCAGGTGGATACAGAAAGCCGACTCTTGAGCAACGTCGCCTGTCTATGATCGACAAGAAAGACTACGACGAGTGGTTTCAGCAGTTCTGGAACATCACGGGGGCTTCCACTCGTGACCACCCGGCCCCCTTCCCCCTGGAACTAGCGTATCGTCTGGTCCGCATGTTCTCCTTCGTCGGGGACACCGTGCTCGACCCCTTCTGCGGGACGGGCACCTCGATGTTGGCGGCGATAAGGGCGAATAGAAACAGCATTGGGGTGGAGATCGATCCCGCGTATTGCAAGATGATCGTGGAGAGGCTCAACAGCGAAGCACGCACTCTGTTTGACGACATCAACCTCGAGGTGCTGAACGCAAGCGACCTGAGCCGTGACGAGACGGTGCCCATCCATCGAGAACGGCTCCACCTAGCAGTCAACGAATAGACAGGGCACAAGATGGCTTGTTTCGGTGACAGAACTGGACGAGGTTGCTGACATCCCGGCGGCACTGGAGCGGGCGCGCACCACGGACAAGAGAGCAGCAAGCCCAAGATTATTCACTTCTGTTAAGCAGCTAGAACAAGCCCCTGATCACGAGAGAGAACCCGAGCAGAACCAGGGGGATGCCCACCAGCGCCCCGACGATTGTTAGGGTCAGCAGCACTCCGGCGACTATGAACACAACCCCCAGCCCTATCGCTAGCAATCTGCCAGCCAGTCCGATAATCAGTGCCGCAAGACGCCACAGCACCTGGAAAGGCCACAAAAACACGGTCATGGTCTCCTCCTACAAAAGGAGTTGGGTGCCATCCACTTCCATCGACGCTCAATATGTGTCAGAAGGCACGGTAGCGTTGCCATCTACTACCTTCGCCAGTCAAGGCCTTGTCCTGTGAGCATACTGCCTCCGGTAGTAATCAGCGTACTCGCCGCTCTTGATCTTCTTCCACCACCACTCGTTGTCTACGTACCATCGTACGGTCTGTTCGAGGGCATTGTCAAATTGGTGGCGAGGCGACCAGCCCAGTTGCCGGATCTTCGAGCAGTCTAGAGAGTACCTTCGATCGTGGCCCAGTCGATCGGTAACGTGCTGGATGAGCGTCGTCGGCTTGTCCAGCAGTTCCAGTATCTTCAGGGTGAGTTCGATGTTAGTCTTCTCATTCCCGCCGCCGATATTGTATATTTCGCCCACTCTGCCTTCGTGTAGGACCAGGTCGATGGCCTCGCAGTGGTCCAGCACATAGAGCCAGTCGCGCACGTTCTTGCCGTCGCCATACAAAGGCAGAGGCTTATCCTCGATGGCATTTGTCACGAACAGCGGAATCACCTTTTCTGGATACTGGTAAGGACCGAAGTTGTTCGAGGCACGGGTGATAATCGTGGGCAACCCAAAACTACTTCGGTATGCGCCCACCATCAAGTCAGCTCCGGCTTTGCTCGCAGCATAGGGGCTGCGTGGTGCCAGATTATCTACCTCTGTGGACGAGCCCTGTTCGACTGAGCCATACACTTCGTCGGTCCCGACCTGCAGGAAGAGGCCAGTGCCCAGCTTCTTCACCGCTTCGAGCAGGACATAGGTACCAAAGACATCGGTAAGAATAAAGCCTCCCGGCTCGATAAGCGAGCGGTCGACGTGCGTCTCGGCAGCAAAGTTGACTATGACATCGACACCTTTGATAGTTTCCTCCACCAGAGCGGCGTCGCAGATATCGCCGTGGACAAACCGAAAGCGCGTGCTATCGGCCACATCTTTCAGATTGTCCAGGTTGCCGGCGTAGGTCAGTTTATCCAGCACGATTATCTCGTAATCCGGATGCATCTGCAGCATATAGCGGACAAAGTTGCTGCCGATGAAACCCGCCCCGCCCGTCACTACAATCTTTCTCATTCTCCTCTATCCTTTTGTCCTTTCCGAACACGAGGCTGTTGCGTGACTCTACTCTTCAGTCTCCCGAGGCCTATCGCCAATCGTCCTTCCCTAACAGTGTGCGGCGTAGCTTGCGCGCCACTTTGGACGGAGACGCGTATCTCTTGACAGCTACACGAGCGGAGCGCCGGAGCCTGTTTGTCAACGTTCGTTTCTGCGACTCCTTGAGCACGCGCTGAAGGAATTCGTAGTCGTGTCCTTTTATCTTCAGTTCCGTCGGATTCCGCCGATAGCTGTCGTGGTCAGTAATCAGCGACAAATCGTTTTCGATGCAGTACGTGTACAGATCACTGCCAGGATGCGGCGTATAGAACGCCGGGCTGTAGTAGTCCGGGTCGATCTTCTTAAGCATCCGAACGGTGTCCATAGCTTCCTCAGGTGTCTCGGTTGGCAACCCCAACATGTAATTCGCCCATATCTGAACACCCAGGTTATGGCATATCCTCCCGGCCTCGATGTTCTGCTCTACAGTGGTCCCCTTGCGCAGGAACTTCAATACGCGCTGGTTGCCGCTCTCAAAGCCTATTAGCATACCTCTCAGGCCGACGTCGTACATCAGTCTCACCATATCCTGATTCTTGACAATGATATCGGCGCGGCTTTGGCAGAAGAAGGGCTGAGTGAAGCCGTTCGCCTTATAGGCCTGGCAGAACTCGATGACCCAATCTCGATCCTCTGTAAGACAGTCATCGTGGATCAGGAGGCTGTTGAATCGGTATTTGTCCCTCAAGTACTTCAACTCGGCGATGACGGAATCAACACTGCGTCGTCGCACTCTCCCACCAAAAAGTATACGCTCTGCTGGCTGGCAGAAGCTGCAGTTGTACTTGCAGCCTCGACCGGCGATAATGGTTACGAACGGTATGGGCAAATCGCCCATGGGAATTTCGGGGGAATTCAGGGTGTAACCAGCCTTGCGCCATTCCTGCAGGAAGAGGTCGCGGTCGCCGAAAGGCAGCGAATCCAAATCTGGCTTCTGTCCCCTGATGATTCTGTCGCTGCTTTGCCCAGCGGCGATTCGAGATAGTAAGTCCACGAAGGCGATCTCACCCTCGTGGGTTACGATATGATCGATCTTCGGATTGGGCTCGACCTCCGCCAGAGCCAGGGTTGGATGAGGTCCCCCGACAACGGTAACTGTTTGTGGAGAGACTTCCTTGATGATGTCGATACATCTCATCACCGGATTATAATCGACGCTCATCATTGTTAGCCCAACCACATCCGGCTTTCGAGTGAGGATTTCGGACCGAAAGTGATCCCAGCCACGAAGAGCACGAAGGTCGATTAGATCGACATCGAACCCGGCCCGTTTGGTGCAAGCCCCAAGAAGACAGAGCGAATGGCTAATCCAGCCGGAGTCCATTCCTTTTCCGGCACTGCCAAATCCGTGTGTAACGATACCCGCGTAGACCAGTGTAACTCTCACAACACGCCCACTTTGCTGTAATCGCCCAGCATGAGCTTATAAGCCCTGGGCTTGGCGATGGATTTCGATATCTCCACGTTGCGGCCTATCAAGCTGTCTTCGATCCGCTCGTGGATGTCGATGATCCTGCAGTTCTCAAGCACGATAGAATGCTCAATCTCGCTGCCACTCACCTCGCAATTGTAGTTGATCGACGTGAACGGACCAACGTAGGCGTTTATGACGCGCGTGTTCTCGCCGATAATGACCGGCCCCCGAATGACACTGTTCCTTATCTCGGCACCTTTGCCGATAACCACTTTGCCATACACCTGAGAATGCGCGTCAACAGTACCCAGTATCTCGGTCTCCAAGGTATCCAGAATGAGGCGATTTGCCTCGAGCATGTCGTCTTTCTTACCTGTATCTATCCACCAGCCAGTAATTATGTGCGGCCTGACATCCAGGCCCGCGTCGATCAGGTATTGGATCGTGTCGGTGATTTCAAGCTCGCCACGAGCTGACGGTTTTATGTTCTCCACAGCCTCGAACACATGATGATCGAACATATAGATGCCAATAACAGCCAAATCGCTTTTGGGCTCTCGGGGCTTCTCCACAACACGAGTGACTCTGCCATCCACCAACTCGGCTACCCCGAAATCCTGGGGATTCTTGACCCGATACAGCAACACCTGGCAGTTCATACTGGAGTTCGCGAACTCGTCCACCAGCGGGACTATTCCATCGCGCAAGAAGTTGTCGCCCAGGAAGAGCACGAAGCGATCGTTTTGGATAAAGTGGCGCGATATCTTGATTCCGTGGGCAATTCCGAGCGGCGCTTCCTGCGGCACGTACGTCACACGGCATCCGAATTTGCTGCCGTCGCCTACTGCTGCCTTGATTTGATCGCCGGTATCCCCGACGACAATTCCTATATCCGTGATTCCGGCTTCGACGAGGTCCTCGATAGCGTAGAACAGCACCGGCTTGTTGGCCACTGGGACGAGTTGCTTCGCGCCGGTATAGGTTATAGGACGCAGACGTGTCCCTTTGCCGCCGCTAAGAATGAGTCCCTTCAATTCGGTTCACCTCCTGCGAGTTCGTTAGCTCCCGGGGCAATCGACTCGTCTCTGGGGAGCATCATTCGTTTTGACGTCACTCATCTCCAGAGTGCCCACCGCTTCTTCTGTTTGACAGGTAGAGGTTCAGGTAGGTGTGGTGACTGATTGTTGATGATGGCCTCGGGCACCGTGGTCACCATGTCGAGAGCTGCTCCTTGCCCGACCATCGCGGCCGCGCGCTCCACGGCTTTAGAAAGGAGAGGTGCCCGTATGTCCGACGAATGTGCATCGGAAGCAATAACGTGCACGAGGTTGTGCTCCAACATAATCTCGGCCGTACGCTGCACGGTGCGGCCAAAATCACCGATTATGCTACCAGCGGTCACTTGGGATATGACCCCTCGTTCAACCATCCGGCACAAGACGCCGATATCGTTTTGAACCGCTCTGTAGCGCTCAGGATGCGCAAGCACCGGCACGAATCCATTCACTTGTAGCTGGAAGATAATCTGATCCGTATAGCTAGGATACGAGTGCAGTGGAAGTTCGATGAGCATATAGCGGCTCCTGTTGAGAGGGAAGACCGTGCCCGCGCGAATCTGGTCGATTATCGCCGGGCCAACATAGACTTCTATCCCAGGTAGCACGCTCAGTTGGATTCCCTTCTCCTGAAGAATCTTGCGCAGCTCCTCCACGCCGTTTTCCACCAGCGTCTGGGACAACTCGACACCCCAGACGCCCCCGTGTGGCGTCGCGACGAGGCAGGTTACCTGGTCTGAAACAGCCGCGCTGGCCATGGCCACGGACTCGTCCATAGTCTGGGGGCCATCGTCCAAGCACGGAAGAATATGGACATGTATGTCGATCATCTGGCCGAGTTTAATACTTGTACAGCGCGTTATCGAATTTCGCGTTATTGAGCACCACGCCTACAACGTTGGCATTCACTTTGTCCAGAAGTAACTTCGCTTTGGAAGCGTGCTCGCGCTTGGTCTTGCCGGCACTAACCACAAGCAGAACTCCATCCACCTTGCGGGCAAGAACTGCCGCGTCAGTTACTGCCAGAATCGGCGGACAGTCGAAGAGGACAAAGTCAGCCCCGGACTTGAGCATCTCCAGGATCTTATCCATCCGCTTTGACCCCAACAGTTCGGAAGGGTTGGGAGGAAGTGGACCGCTAGGGAGAAGGCGAAGATTGGGCACCGAAGTATCCTGCAGAGGAATCTTGTCGGGAAGGTCACCTATCGCCAAATTGGTCAGTCCAACGCCGTTGTCCACCCCGAAAACCGTGTGCAGGCTTGGACGGCGGAGATCGCAATCTACCAGAATCACCTGATTCCCCGCCTGTGCAAAGGTCACGGCCAGGTTCCCTAGCGTAGTGGATTTCCCTTCTGCTGGGCTGCTGCTAGTTACCAGCAGGGTTCGTAAGGATTTGTCCAGTCCAGAGAACTGGATATTCGTCCGAAGTGTCCGGTACGCTTCGGACACCGGTGATTTGGGATTCACCACTGTAATCAGTCCACTTTCTTCGCTCGGCACCCGTTTGCCTCCTCCCTGCTGTATCAATCACGTTCGCTGGCGCGCGTCACCCAGTTTCGTTCTCCCCTTCGCCGCCTTTTCCCTACCAGTTGTGACGGCTTCGACAGACTCCACCGTGGGTATGGCAGCCAGCACCTTTACTCCCGTATAACGCTCGGCCTCCTCGGCAGTTTTCAGCGTGTCGTCCAAGTACTCGAGGAAGAAGGCGATGACTGCCCCGATCACTATTCCCAGGAGGCCAGCAGCCATGGCATTCTGTCGCGTTTTGGGCCGGTTCAGTTCGCCTGGCCTGGGATCATCGTGAATCGTCACGTCTATTCTGTCCGGCGGGTCAATCGGAGCCATCCGCTCCTGATGCTGCTTGACGAACTCGTCGGCCCACGCGTAAGCTATATCCTTGGCTCGGTTCGGGTCCGGGTCGTCAACCTCGATCTGAATGGCATAGTCCTCGGAAATAGGGCTGACCTTTATGCGTGACCGAAGTGACTCCGGCGACAAATCTAGATTCAGCCGCTCGTTCACTTTGTTGGCGAGTTTGTCAGTTTGCAGTTGTGAACTATACTGACGCAGCAGGTTTTCGATCACCATGGTAAGGCCGTAGTCATAGCGGGCAGGCGAAACATCGAGCCTGACAGTGGAGCGGAATATAGGCTGTTCGAACTTGCTGTAGGCCACCGTCACAGCCACGGCAGCTACGCACACGATCACCATTATCCACCACCGCTTGCTGATTACCTGCCAGTAGTCCCGAAACTGCAAGTGATCCTCCTCGTTGCAGCAGTTGGCGTATTCTTCCTGTGGGGAGCGCCTTCCTGAGCACACGTAAAAGGCTTAGATCTGTTTCCCCGGCTGCATAATTACAACGATTGAGCCGGTCACTACGTTGCGCACTCTAGCAGATAAGGGCTACCATTGTCAACGTCGATCACTCACGGGGATCTGAAGTAGATCGCAGCCTTGTGACAGAGCCGAATTCGACAGGATGGCGCGTTGGCCGCCCCCCAATGGTGGCTCCGTAACTACAGTTGCAGCGGTCTCAGTGCTGTTCCACTTCGAATGCCCATGAAACGGCACGAGCTGCCCGCTAGTCCCTTGACATTAGAACACATGTTCTGATAGTATGGTGACACGTTGGGAAGCAAGTGCTAGCTGGCCCTCCCAGATATGGGTGAGTCATATTGATACCAGTGATTGTTGTAGAGGCGAAGATGGTAGGGGCAAAGCATTCGCACAGGCATCTCAGTGAAGCGTAGGGGTTTCTGCGAATGCTTTGCCCTACTACTTGTGGGGCTCGCCTTCGCCTTTGCTGCAATCGCTCTTGTAAGTTTGACTCACGCATCAGAGAGGAGGGGGGAGAGGTTTCTGATGCGTGCCAAGAAAAGAGAGTCGAAATTCGAAGCTCTGGAGGAGGTTATCCGCGAGTTGGAGCGGCGATTCGGGTCAGGAATCGTCTATCGCTTGGCGCAGGCCAGACCCAAAATAGGTGAGCGTTCGGTTCCCACTGGCTCGCTGGCCTTGGATTACGCCACAGGCATCGGTGGAGTTCCTCGTGGGCGCATCACCGAGATACTCGGTCCCGATTCCTCAGGCAAGACTTCCCTGGCCTATCACATCTTAGCTAATGCGCAACGCGATGGCGGCCTAGCTGTGCTTATCGACGCGGAACAGTCGGCGGATGCCGAGAGTATGGAGCGCTGCGGAGTGAATCTGGCAGACTTGATAGTGGCAACACCTGCTTCCGTGGAAGAGGCCCTGAAAATGGTGGAGATACTCGTTCGTTGTGGGGCTTTGGACGCTTTGATGGTATCTTCCATATCTGCGTTATTGGGCCTACCCGCGCGTACTCGCCATGGCGCCTCTGCCGTGAACCAATGCAAGGAGCCAGGCAGAGATGTCTTTCCCTACGTTTCACGGGGGCTGGATAGAATAAACACCTTTCTCAAAGGGTCTCCCACCGCCCTCGTCTTCACCAACCGTGCTAATCTGGTAAAGAGTAGAGAGGTCAACGGTTACTCTCTCGTTCCCGCATGGGCTGTCCCATCTCTGCCCTTCTATGCCAGCCTGAGAATCGAACTGGTGCCCCTTTTCCCGATCCTACGTTCGGCTGGAGATGTTGGCGGAGTTCACGTACGGGCGAGAATCGCCAAGAACAAACTGTCTTCGCCTTTAAGAGAAGTGGATTTCAGCATTCTGGAGAACAAGGGAATAGACCGCGAGGCCGAGTTGTTCGACCTCGGATACGCTAACGGGCTTATCCAGAAGTTGCCCCTGGGATTCGCCTTTCTTGAAGGTCGCCAGTTCTTGGGCAAAGGCCGCGAAAGAGCTATTGCTGCGTTGGAACAGGACCGAGGCCTGGCTGAGCAGTTGGAGCATCGCATTCGTGAGGCTATGGGCAAAAACGAGGTTGTGCAATGCGGATAGGCTATGTTCTTAGTCCCCTTCTCCCGATTGCCGTCGAGCGCAGACGCAACCCCGATCTAATCGATAAGCCGGTGATCATCGGGGGCCATCCCCACGAGCGCAAGCCCGTGCTTGTTTCTTCCGCTGAATGCCTCGAAAGAGGAGTGAAGGTAGGAATGCCCTTACGGCAAGCCTATATGCTCTGCCCGGAGGCTGTCTTTCTTACTGCGGATTACGAGAGCTACGAATCGAGTTACGAGGACATCCTCGCCGTTCTTGATTCGTTCAGCCCAGCAGTGGAGAGGGACGACCTGGGCTCCGCCTACATCGATGCCGAAGGGCTTACCCTTCTCTTTGGAGAGGAACGTGTGCTCGGGCACAGAATAGTTGAAGCAATTCAGAAACAGTTGAAGCTTGGCGCACGCGTGGCATTTGGTCCGGGCAAGTTCGTAGCGAAGGTTGCAGCGCAGCTTGCGCCTGATGCGGGCCACGGTAAAATGCATTGTATCCGGGTCGTTGCCAAAGGAGAGAGCTCAAGGTTCTTACGCGATCTTTCCATCGACTGGCTAAGGTTAGGTGAGTTCAGCACCAAGAGACTGCGAGTGCTGGGCATCGGGACAATTGGCCAGTTCATGCGACTTCCCGCACAGTCGCTTCTGGAACAGTTCGGCCCTGACGCAGCAGCGGCTCGTAGAGCCATTGACGATGAGGAAAAGGATACGGTCGTTCCTCGTTCTGAGCCCTCGTTTCTGGAACGCTCTGTAGCGCTGGATTATCCCATCGTCTCGATAGATAGTTTCTTTGCGCTTGCCCATGCTCTAGCAGCTTCTATGGTGGCTCATCTGCGTCGCCATTGCCTGGCTTGCCAAACAGTGGCACTGTACGTCGAACTCGAAGATGGCCAGAACGTAGAAGCCTCCGCTCAACTCAAGGAGCCGGCCGATTCGGAAAGTGATTTGCTTGTTGCTCTCCAAAAGTTGGTAGCTCGTATGAGGTCATCAGCAGATAACGAGGGTGACGCTGGGATAGTCTCGGTGCGGATAGTCCTCGGGCGGCTTACACGTCTCGTTCTCCGGCAGGATGGATTCTTTGATGGCCATCGCCGCAGGCGCGCCTACCTGGACCGCGCGCTAGACGAGATCAAGGAACGCTACGGCGAGCGGGTGCAATCCGGAATCACTCTACCTCGAACCACCACTCGCACCACAAACGGCCACGTGGCTTATCCGGAGGGCTGAATCCGCAGGAGACCTTGATACTCGGGTCTACAGCTCGAGCGAAGCTCCCCAGATACCTCTGCTCCATGTCGCGGCAAGGAAACAGGCCGATCTTCTGCTCCATCCGCGCCTTCTGAGGAAGGCAATCCTGCACGCGAAATACTGCTCGCTTCTCGTCCACCTGCTCGACATACGACTCCGCAGCGAAGGACATCCAGCACATGCTGTTTTCCAGCGCTTCCACCAGGCCAGGGATACCTTGCTTATCCAGATGCAGCACTCTCCTCAAGCGCCGAACCTCGAATGGGGCCATACGTTCCCACACCTTGGTATCCACTTCCGTAGCGGCATCGACGCCGTGCGCATCCTCCACCTCCAGGAACCACAGTCCATCGATGGTCCTGAAGTTCTTATAGGCCATATCTAGAAGATCAAGCAACGTTTCGCGGGGCAGGTCTTTGAATTTATCCAGGTTCACGTTCGTACTCCATCGTCGTCAAGAAGTGGAACGAGGTCTCACCGTGCTTCCTCCCATCGCCTGGGCTGCCACAAATACTACTTGTACGCACACACCACGTCAAGCCCCGTCGACAGCTCCTTTGACAACCCCACGTATCTCCCCAAAAACTCACTTCACCTTCCCCTAGAAAAGACCTAGCGCTATGTTGTATACTTGGATAGTCACGAGCACCCGTCTACCTCTCGCCCGCCATCGCGGCCCATAAGTTCTCAGACGGTCTCTTCGACTAGTGCACAGTTCGATATATGCATTTTCATTGCTAGCATTGCCAAACGCTGGCGCAGCCCTAGCCACTGTACAACTTAATTTAGGTCTTTCTTGCGAGAATAGCGAACCCGTTTCGGAGGATTCCAGTGAAGGTTTTGTTAGTCAAGGACGTGAAAGGTCTCGGTAAAGCTGGCGAAGTCAAGGATGTGGCCGATGGGCACGGCCGCAACTATCTTCTTCCCCGTGGGCTTGCTGTGCAGGCAACTCCTGAAGCCCTTAAGAGGGTTTCCCAACTGAAGAAAGCAGCAGAGAAGCGCGAGGAAAGGGTGGCTGAGGAGACTCGCAGGTTATCCGAGACAATCGAGTCCACTGAGTTGGTTCTGAAAGCCAAAGTGGGCGAACAGCACCGGCTATATGGATCGATCACCAGCGCGGACATCGCGGAGGCACTTGCCGAGAAGATCGGGCGGGAGATTGACAAGCGCAAGGTAATCCTCGAGGAACCCATCAAGCATACGGGCACTTACGAAGTGCCCATTCGGCTGGGACACGAACTAGAGCCAAAGGTCAAGGTTATCGTGGAAGGGGCATAGGTAGTGGTGACGTCCGCCGTGGACAAGACTGTTCCTCACAACATAGAGGCAGAAGAAGCGGTTCTCGGCGCCATCCTCATCGACAGCGACGCCATCGCTCGGGTAGCACCGTTCCTGAAACCGGAAGACTTCTATCGCGACCGAAACCGCATCATCTACGCTGTTAGGCTGGACCTGTACGAGCGACACGAGCCGGGCGACTTTGTTACAATCTGCGACGAGTTGGAACGCCGCGGAAAGACAGAAGAGGTAGGTGGCCCTTCCTATCTGTCCTCGCTGATCAACGCCGTGCCCACCGCGGTCCACGCTGAATACTACGGACGCATCGTGGAGCGATGCGCCATCATGCGTCGCCTCATTGATGTTGCCGGTAAGATTGCCGCTTTGGGCTACGCCGATTCGAGCGACGTCGAGGGAACGCTGGACAAGGCCGAATCGTTGCTCTTCGGAGTATCTGAGCGGCGGGTGACCCAGGAGTTTATACCCCTTCGCACCGCGCTGAAAGAGTACTTCGATCGCATAGACTTTCTCCACGAGCACAAGGGCGAAGTCATAGGCGTGCCGACCGGATTCCAGAAACTGGATGTGATGATGGGTGGCTTGCACGCCTCAGACTTGATCATCATCGCAGGACGCCCCGCTGTTGGTAAGACTGGTTTCGCTCTTACTATCGCACGTAATGCGGCGGTAAAACACGGCGCACCCGTAGCGCTTTTCAGCCTCGAAATGTCCGTAGAGCAATTGGTGCAGCGTTTACTTTGCAGCGAAGCAAACGTTGACTCCCAGAGACTGCGCACTGGCTACATAGACGAGTACGAGTGGCATCGGATATCCGAGGCCTTCGGCGTCCTATCCGAGGCGCCAATCTTCATAGACGATACGGCAAATATCACTACGATGGAACTTCGGACCAAGGCGCGGCGGCTCAAGGCCGAGCACGATCTTCAGTTGGTGATTATCGACTACTTGCAGTTGATGCAGGGGCGAGGATTGGAGAACCGTGTGCAGGAAGTCTCGGAGATTTCGCGGGGACTGAAGGGACTGGCGCGCGAACTGGACGTTCCGGTAATCGCCCTTTCGCAACTTTCACGGGCCATCGAATCACGCCACGATCACCGGCCACTGCTGAGCGACCTGCGGGAGAGCGGCTCCATTGAGCAAGATGCCGACATTGTTATGTTTATCCACCGCGAGGAGCTTTATAACCCGAACACCGACAAAAAGAACATCGCCGACGTCATCATTGCCAAACATCGCAATGGACCGATCGGGGAAATACCGCTCCGCTTCTTCCCGTCGCAGACCAGGTTCGCTGACCTCGAGGTCTATCGCCAGCCGGAGTACGAGGAGTAGCTACGCCAAGAGGGGATGGACGAAGCGCTATGAGAACGTTTGTTGGTTTTCCGGCTGGCACTGTGAAGTGCACTCCGCTGCCGAACCTCTTCTTCAGCGCAATACTCCCGCAGGTAGAGAACCTGAGCGAGTTGAAAGTCACGCTTCACATCTTCTGGCTCCTTCATCAGAAGAAGGGCTTCCCACGCTACGTCACCTTAAGCGAGTTGCGGGAAGACGGCATTCTGACATCAGGACTGAAGCGGACGGGACAGCCGGCAGCGGATGCCCTGCGCGAGGGCCTGGAGCTAGCCGTGCAAAGGCAGACCTTGCTTCATTTGTCAGCAGAAATTTGCGGCACACAGGAAGATATGTACTTCTTAAACACAGACAAAGGCCGCCAGCTAGTCAGTAAGCTGCGGAGCGGAGAGGTTGACATAGGCCAGGTTGTGCACCCACCAGTGGATACAGTGGTAGCACGGATGGATCGCCCGAATATCTTCGTCCTCTACGAACAGAACATAGGTCTCTTGACACCGATAATAGCCGACGAACTGCGCGAGGCCGAGAAGACCTATCCGCCTGACTGGATCGAAGATGCATTCAAACAGGCCGTGGCCTATAACAAGCGTAGTTGGAAATACATACAGCGCATCCTAGAGCGCTGGGCAATGGAGGGAAAGTCCGATGAAGAGAGTTGGAGACGTTCCCATAAACCGCGTGGTTTCTTCAAATAGGAGAAAAGTGAACGAGGCTCCACTCGATGACGATACATGTCCCATTTGTAAGGGTGCCGGGTATCTTCAAGCTGACGTCCCTTTTGGCCATCCGTTCTTTGCCCGGGCCATTCCCTGCGAATGCCTTATGCACGAGCAGGAGGAACGTGCTTTTGCCGACCTTCAACGCCTGTCGCAATTGGATCCGTTTCGGGATAAGACATTCGAGAACTTCGATCCAAAGGTACCAGGCGTGGATGCCGCCTGCCGCGCGGCCAAGACATTTGCTCGAGACCCGAGCGGTTGGCTCATCCTGTGCGGAGGTGTGGGCACTGGCAAGACACATCTAGCCGCAGCGATTGCCAACTGGGCTGTGAACAATCACATCCGGGTTCTCTTCGCCGTGGTTCCGGACCTTCTTGACCACCTACGCTCGACGTTTGCTCCGTCGAGCAACATTCAATACGACGAATTGTTTGAAAGCGTGAGGGCCACGCCCTTGCTGATACTCGACGATCTGGGGACAGAGAACTGCACACCTTGGGCCGGAGAGAAGCTATATCAGATTTTCAACTACCGCTACAATGAGAGGCTTCCAACTGTGGTTACCACAAACCGCCCGTTGAGCAGCATCGACGAGAGGATACGATCGCGCCTGAGAGATGACTCACTGTGCGAGGTAGTGGAGATCAAGGCCGAGGATTACCGTCCTAGGAAGAAGGGCGAGCGGAAGTACGCAAAGGTCTCCAAGCCACAGTACCGGAGATAGAGCCACCCTATTCCGGGACCAGCGAGACATCTCCAGTGACGACGCGAACGAGCGCACCGTCTCGCCGTCGGACGATAAGAGTGCCCTCGGTATCAACGTCTTCAGCAATTCCCTGAAGCACCTGTCCGCGATCAACAACGCTCACCGATCGTCCCAAGTGCGCAAGCGCTGAGCGCCACTCCTGGTGAATCAAGTTAAGCTCCCCGCGCTGCGCCCAGCCGTATCTAATCGCAATCTGGCCCAGAATCTCGCCGAGAAACTCGCCCCGATCAAGAGGCCGCCCAAGTTCCGCGCTCAGACTGGTGGCGATGTCAGAAATGTCCGGATATTCGCGCACATCCAGATTGATGTTCAGACCTATCCCGACGATCGCGTAGTCGATTTGCTCGCCACGAAAGCTGGCTTCGGTCAGTATTCCTCCCAATTTCTTGCCCCTGAGCAACAGATCGTTGGGCCACTTCAAGTCGCACCGGAGACCACAGACGTTGCACACGGCCTCGCGAATCGCCGTGGCTGAAAGCATAGTGAGGGCAAAAATCCTTGAGGGAGGAAAAGAGGGCCGCAAAAGCAGTGACATAAGCAGGCTACCCCCGGAACCGTGCCACGTTCTTCCCATTCGACCCCGCCCGGCGGTCTGCCGATCAGCCAGAACAACCAGCCCTTCCTCGGCACCATCCTGTGCCGCGCTCTTAGCTACGTCGTTCGTGGAGTCGGTCACCGGCAGGTGAATGATATTCCAGCCCAGCCCGCTCGCTTTCAAGTGGTGTTGAATACCGATCACTAAGTCATCCGACATGGGATTCCTCCATACTAGGCATCGTCAGTTCATCCATCCCGGCACCAATAACTCCTGTCCCGGGACTATGAGGTTAGGATTGCTGATCTTGTCCCTGTTGGCAGCCACTATGCGCTGCCAGGCATTTGGATCGCCATATGCCCTTGCTGCGATGCTGCTGAGGGTGTCTCCCGGCTGAACTACGTAGAGGCGGTCCTGAGTAACTCCACCTGGATTTGCGGGGGAAGGCGATTCTGTGCCCTCCACCTCGCCGACGCTCCTCTCTCCGTTTGTCCCCGTCTGCTCAGAAGGTGTCGGCGTGACAGCCAGAGAGCCAGATGGGACAGTAGGGGTCGGCCTAGGTATCGGCGTACCCCAGGTTGAACTCTTCCTGCTGGATTCGGGAGAGATTGAGCTTGGCTGTTCTCCAGGAGAACCAGTGTCCCCGCTGACAGTAGCCCCGCCGTTAGCGTCACCGTTCCCACCCCACTGCACTGTTGCCCTCGGCGTGTCACCGCTCCGCCATTCCACTTGAGCGACAACGACCCCGAGAGTTGTGATCAGCACGAGTGCGACTACCCCAATAGCCATGGCTGCTAAGAGGCTAACAGCCACAACCCGACGTGCCCGTGGGGCGTGAGCACGAGCTAACGTGCGCGTCGGAGCGTTCCAGTGGTTGTCGGCGACGCTGGGGATAGCCTTCTCGCTATGCGACCTTCGCAGCGGGATTTCCCTCAAGAACAGGCAGGTGAGCATCGCCAACAGCATTACGCCTGTGCTAACGGTGAAGACGCTGGCGATAGCGGACGCGAGGCTGACACGAATTGTCTGCAGAAGCTGTGCGAACAACTCATTCCCCTGCGGCCCAAAAGCAGCGAAGCCCTGCTGGAGACTCGCTGTTGCCTCAGGCGCCAGGAGCGTTTGTGGATTCTCCAAGGCTGCTAGCTGAGCGGGCGGCAGCATCCGCTTCAATGCCTCGGGCAGATTGCTCTGGAAGCTGCTCTGGAACCCGTTGGTCACTATGGTGCCCAAGATTGCAACGCCAATGGTCCCACCCACTGAGCGGAAAAACTGGAGACTGGCCGTCACCTGCCCAAGCTGGCTGAAAGGAAATGCATTCTGAACCACGATCGTGAAGAGACCCATCATGGTGCCCATGCCCAGGCCGGTCACGATCATGTTCCGGACGACCAACCCATTAGTTGCATTAGCGTCCATACGCGAAAGCAGGAACATGCCAGCTGAAGCGATAGCAAAGCTGACGAGCGCCAGCACCTTGTAGCGGCCAGTGCGGGACAGGATCTGGCCACCGATTACGCTGCTAGCCATGAATCCCAGCATCATCGGCGTCAGCACGGCGCCGGAGTTCGTAGCGGTATCGCCGATCACGCCCTGCATGAAAAGTGGCAGATACATGATGGTGCCGAACATCCCAACGCTGGTGAGGAAACTGGCGATGACCGACACCGAGAAGATGCTGTTCCTGAATAGTCTGGGGCTGATGATCGGCTCGGCGACGTGGCTTTCCACGAGGAAGAAAGCAATAAACGCGACTGCGGAGAAGGCTAGTAGCCCCACGATTTGCGGCGACCCCCAGTCGTACTGTGTACCCGCCCAAGAGAAGGCAAGCAGCATCGGCACTGCAGCGGCAACCAGGACAGCTGCGCCGAGATAGTCAATCTGATGTTGGCGGCGATAGCCCTGAGAAGGAATAGTCAGCCCGGCGGTGACAAGAGCTAGCGCGCCTACCGGCATGTTCACGTAGAAGACCCAACGCCAGCCCCAGTTGTCTGTGATCCATCCTCCCGCCACCGGACCAACGATCGAGGCAAATCCAAAGACTGCCACCATCATCCCCTGCCACTTGCCACGCTCGGCGGGAGGAAAGACGTCGCCAACGATGGCTTGAACGATAGGCATCATCGCACCCGCACCGAGACCTTGCAGACTCCTGTAGAGGATCAGTTGGGTCATGCTCTGACTTGTGCCCGACAGGGCAGAACCAGCCAGAAAGAGAACCATACCCGCGAGGAAAAACGGTCGGCGCCCGTAAATGTCGGAGAGCTTGCCGTAGATAGGGACCATTACAGTTGAGGCCAGCATATAGGAGGTGAAAGTCCACGCGTAATGCTCAAGGCCATTCAGCTCGGCAATCACCCTGGGCATAGCCGTGCCGACGATCGTCTGATCCAGCGCCGAAAGCAGCATCGCGAGCATAACGCCAACCATGACCATGACCAGCTGTCTTCGACTAAGCACCGTGCGCAGGGTCTGTGGCTCTTGTGTTGATGGCTGTGGTTCGTTAATTGCTCCAGGCATCTGTATCCTCCAGGATGAGACCCTATTGCCCCGGCGTCCATCGATTGAGAGAGGCCGCTGCTGCCAGGGCGCTCAATCCCCTCACTAGAGCAGCCAGGTCGTCTTCAGAGAGTCGGCCGAGCCATTCGCGCAAACGTTCTCGTCCATCCTGGCGCAGCTGCGCAATCAACTCCTCGCCTCGTGGGCTAAGCCGGACAAGAGTCCTTCGCCGGTCCACAGGGTCTTCGGCCCGCTCGACCAGCCCCAATTCAACGAGGCGCTCTACTAGTATGCTGGATGCCGGCCGCCCTACTCCGAGCGCCAGCGCAATACGGCTAATCGTGCTTGCCTCTTCACGAGCGAGCAAGAACAATCCCTTGATCTGAGCCAGCGTCAGATCAGTCTCCAGCCATGCGGGACCGGCTGCCGCGTGCATCAGCAGATACACTCTCTTCTGCGCCTGCATTGCCTGTTCCACAAGAAGCTCTCGCTGTGATTCCATAGCCCACATCCCCCTTGTTTGATTGACGTCATTCTACCGAAATAATTTGCGTCTGTCAAACTATTTCACGAAGTCATCGTATAGTACGCAAAATACGTGCCGCGGGCAATTCCCGCCAGCCTTCGTATTCCTCGTGGAACAAACACAAGGTCACCAATCAAGGCTCTTCGTATGTTGCATCAGCAAACGTTCCATGGTGGCCTTTCGCAGGCCGACTCGGTCTTTAGGCTTAGCAAAACTACCACATACGAGCGGCCACAGGGTATAATGGAATTGCGGCTGCAGACGAAAGCGCTAGGCGCACCAAGCCAAGACAATAATTACAACGGAGGAGACAGTCATGCACAAGATGACCGAGGAAAACCTGAAGGCGGCCTTCGCCGGCGAAAGCCAAGCGCATATGAAGTACCTGATATTCGCCGAGAGGGCGGAGAAGAGCTATCCGAACATCGCTCGCCTCTTCCGCGCCATAGCGTACGCCGAACAGGTTCACGCCACGAACCATTTCCGGAACCTTAACAGTTTAGGCAACGACGTTGCTAATCTCGACGCAGCCATAGCTGGGGAGACCTTCGAGGTTGAAGAAATGTACCCGGCCTATAAGGCTGTAGCGGAGCTACAGGAGGAGAAGACAGCGCTGCGGGGAATCCTGTGGGCACTGGAGGCGGAAAAGGTGCACGCAAACCTTTACGCCACCGCTAAGGCCAGCGCCGAGACCGGCAAAGACACCGAAATTGGTGCAGTGTACGTCTGCGAGGTCTGCGGCTACACCGGGGAAGGCGAAGTCCCAGAAAAGTGCCCTCTCTGCAACGCAGCGAAAAGCAAGTTCCGCACTTTCTGACACGCTAACAGCTATCGCGACGTCTCGTACAACGTTTTTGGTACCACTGGAACGCTAGAATCGCAAACATCGCGGCAAAGGAGTCGATGGCGACGTCGGTAAAACTGGCCGTTCGATGGGGGACCAGGGACTGGTGGAACTCGTCGGAGATCGCGTAAAGCGCAGCGATCACGAAGGCCGTTTCCGAGGCGTAGGGTCGCTTTCGGTTGGCGAATAGAAGCAGCAGGGCCAACAGAGAGTAAACGGCGATGTGAGCCGACTTCTTCAGGACAAAATCGAGCGTGCTGTCTGGAGGAGTGGGAAGATTAGACTGAGAGGACAGGGCAAAGATGACCACCATCCATAGCGCGGCAGGTAGCCACTCTTGCAGTGTGCGTCTCATTCTCTGGAGCTACCTCCACACGCTGTCTGGAACATTCTGCTAGCTAATGGATGAGCGAGTCATCGCGTAAGGCACAGCATATTATGGGGCAGGGCTTGTCCCCCGCCCCATAATATGCTTGGCGGATGGTTGCGCCTC
>Ga0315298_1001910_pt1 | contig 36992 bp, 41 predicted proteins | sample WHS_1_MG_FD_203077 | JGI IMG/M metagenome (GOLD analysis project Ga0315298, IMG submission 203077) | Extremophilic microbial mat communities from Washburn Hot Springs, YNP, Wyoming, USA - WHS_1_MG | ecosystem: Environmental > Aquatic > Thermal springs > Hot (42-90C) | place: USA: Wyoming...
AGCATGTTCCCATTTAGAGATTTTAAACCTTCAAAAAGAGGAGGCCTCTCCATTAAAGTGAAGGTCAGCTTCAAGCTGGGAGAAGACAAACTTCTCATAGAAAAACAGGAAGAATAATAGCAGCTGAGTGGATGCCGAGTGAGGGATGCCGTCATGATTTACCGTTGGATGTCAAACGCCTCCAGAGCCTCTTTTAAGTTCTAACATCCAAAAACTTAAGTTTCACCCAAAAAGATTAAATTAAAGTTCACTAACAATAATTTTCCAGTAAAAAGGGATGCGGAATGCAAAAGGAGCCTATACTCGAGTATTTAGAGTCTTCTTCCATGCATGTTGGAAGGCTTTATCCAGTTCTTATGGACAAATACGGCAATATCATAGACGGTGTGCACCGCCTAACAGCAGACAAGAGCTGGCCTCAAATGAGACTTGAAGGTGTTGAGACCGAGGAGCAACGACTAATAGCTAGGCTTGTAAGCAACGTTTGCAGACGTAATGTGCCGGCAAAGGAGAAGAGGGAAATTCTTGGCAGGCTTGGAGAAATCTACCTAAAGGAGGGGGTGGAGCCGGGAAAAATCGCCTACAAAATAGCCGAGAAAACCGGAATGAGCTACCAATGGGTCATGAAATATCTGCCAGAAAAGTTCAAGGATCCACCGCAATCTGAGCGAGCAAAGTCGGCTCTACGCCGTAGAGCCGGAGAAGATCCTAGCGTGCGAACGCTTTTGAAGGAGCTGTTGACGCCTCCTCAGAGGAATGGAGTGTTGGAGATAAAGAAGTACGCGAACACCCACTTTGTGAACGTCGTAGTGGAGAAAACCTTCTACGAAGAGTTCGAGAACACCTCCTCAGAACTTGGAGTATCAACGGAAATCAGCATGCTAAAAGCCCTAGAAGACCACCACGAGAAGATGAAAAAGGCATTAGCACTCAAGAAGCTGGAAGAGAAGACAGGCAACAAAAATGAGAAAAGGCAAAATCCACCTTGATGAACCTCCAAAAGGAATAATAGAAATCCACAAAAACCCATGTGTACGACGAATACCGCTAATCTAATCCTAAAACTATAAGGGAAAGTAAAAATTTCGTGGATTACCCGATGTCTTCTTTGTGATCGACCGTTATCTCCATCCCGCATTTGGGGCATTTTATTATATACCTAAATGTTCTAGCAAATTCTTTTATGACTTTCATTTGAACGTTGCATTTTCGACATAAATATTTAGTCAATTTGGGTCTCCAAGTTTAGGTGAGATTATACTTTTTAAGGATTTCCTTGAAAACTTCATCGGGGATTGGCGATTTTCTTTTTACGGATTCTTCCTTAACTTCTTCAAGTATCCTGTCTACGTCAAATTTTGATGGGTCTTGCCCCATTTCCTTAAGCCTTTTTATGATGGAGTCTCTTCCACTTTTTTTACCTAAAAGTATTTTCACAACTTTTTGTCCTACTAGGTCCCATGTGTATGGGAACATGATTAATGGCTTGTTTACTTCCTCTAGACGCGCCCACCAGCCTGCTATTATGCCCGATTCCACTCTGAACGCTCCGTTTCCAACAACTGGCTTATGCGGAGGCATCTTTACGCCAGAAAGCCTCTCCACAAGTTTTGACAATTCGTATAACTTATCGTATTTCAGGCCCAGCTTCACCCCGTACAACGCCTCAAGGGCTAATGCCACTTCGGCCAAGTCTGCGTTGCCCATTCTTTCACCTATACCATTAACGGTTGTGTGAACTATTTGCACTCCTTCCGTTACGGCTGCCAGCGTATTAGCCACGGCAAGTCCGAAGTCGTTGTGGAAGTGTGTCTCGATTGGCTTGTCAAATCGTTCTAGGGCTTTTCTGGTGAAGTAGCGTATTGCTTCTGGTGTGCAGACGCCAAATGTGTCAACTAAAACAAGGGAGTCCATGTGGCCCTCCGTTGCTACTTTCTCTATTATTTTAAACCACCAGTCGAGGTCAGCTCTCGTAGCGTCGATTGTGAAGAAGGCCACATGTAGACCGTGTTCGGCGGCATACTTAGTTGCCTCGATGGATAAATCTATAGCCTTCTCGAGAGGCCATCCGTACCCATACTTTATCAAGTGCTCACTGGACGGGACCTCCATCTCAACTCCGTCAACATCGCATTCCAAAGCGAGGTCCACGTCTCGTTTCATGCAACGGGCAAAGCAAAAGATCTTGGCGTTTAACCCTTCATGTGCAATAGCCTTAACAGCGTCTTTATCCTCCCTAGAAACAGCTGGCATGCCGACCTCAATTCGATGGACACCAACCTCATCAAGCATCCTTGCAATCCTAATCTTATCCTCTTTGTTAAACACTAAACCAGCCTGTTGCTCACCGTCCCTTAATGTAATATCGTGGATAGTCACTTTCTCGGGTAATTTGAAATCTTTCCGTACCTCATCAAGAAAGTTTAGGTAACTTACCCACCACTTATCAGTTAACCAGTTTTTTACCATATGTTTTCCCCCATTTTTTTCCTGTTTTTAAGCAATAAACTTTTCTGCTATGGAACCCAAACGGTCAAACGCACTCTTATCATCCTTAGGCTTACTTCAACTGCTTATTTCCCCCGTTTTGAGGGCACATCAAACTCTAGAGTTTGTTGGCGAGTCATAAGGGATGGAGCTGGGTTCCCAGCATCGCGGCACTGGCAAATGAGAAGAGGGAAATGCTAGTAGGCTTGACAGATCTTGTAAGCGATCTCTCCATGTTCCACTCCTTCTTTTAGGTAGTCTCCTAGAAGACTGGAATGAGTTGCACTTGGGTGATGAAGTAGTCATTGGCGCGCTGCGCCTTTGGATGAATTTTCCAAAATCTCTTTTGCCACGTTTACGCTAGCCTGGTTCTATGATGGTGTATCCTGCTTGTTTGAGTAGTGGTATTGCTTCTTCTAGGGCTAGTTTGAGTGTTTCTTTCCTTGATTTTGTTATTGTTTTCTTTACGTAGCGTTTGTCTATGTATTCTTCTCCTGTTATGAGTAGGTGCCATATTATGTCTAGCAGCTTCCTTGCTGTTGCTACTATGGCTACATTGTGTCCCCTTCTTCCCCCAATTCTTAGGTAGAATAGCCTTATTTGGCTGTTTCTGGCTTTTATTGCTACTTTTGCGCATTGGACCATTATCCTCCTTATCCACTTGTTTCCCTTCTTTGTTATATGTTCAGACTTTGGCTTTTTTCCAGCTGTTTGGTATGTTGATGGAGCTAGTCCAGACCATGAGTTTGTCTTCTTATCGTTCTGAAATCTTCTTGGGTCGGCTATTTCTGCTATTACGGCTGAGGCTGAGACTTCTGCTAGTCCTGGAACTTTGCTTATCCTTTCGACATCCTTCTTGTTGACCAGTGTGGGATTTTCGCGCTTAGTGTCTTATTTGTTCTTCAAGCCTGTTTATGTTTTCTAGGCATATTTTCAGCTGGATTATGTCTGTTTCGTTTAGAGCTCCTAAGATTGATAGAAGAAGTCATAGAGAAGTACGGCTCTAAAAGGCTTAAGGCGAAAAGGGAAGAGGTGAAAGCATGCTTTCCCGTTTCATTAACGCGTTTAGGAGCATTTGCCCATCCTTTCCGAATATGTTGGATAGTTTTGAGGCTAGTCTTATGTTGCATATTTGTAGTGTTTTGTGGGCTCTGTTTTTGAAGGCTGTCTGCTCTTCCAGCAGCGAAACTCTTAGTCTTGTTAGGTTTCTGAGCTCCATATCTTCTTTTCAGGTATGTATGATGGTTTTACTAGTCCTGCGCTGAATGCGTGCTAGGCTAAAGGAGAAAAAGTGCCTGAAAGGCGTAATGGAGTCCTCAGGCATATACTGGGTTCCAATATACGTGACGCTAGTAGACAACGGGTTCCAAGTAACAGTAGCCAACGCCCACCAAGTTAAAGCCATACCAGGAAGAAAAACAGACGAATTCGACTCACAATGGAGGAAAGCCTACTTAGCTATGGTAAGATATAAATAATGTCGCTTTTAAGTAACAGATATGACCTCATTAGAGGGTTAACTTGGATATGCTCAACGAAGGAGAAGGTGAACTATTAGCTTGGTGTGACCCTGAAGAACACCGTGAGTGGGTTCGTAAAAATAAATGTTTAAGCATGGAAGACAAAGTTATTGGTCTCAGCGAAGCTGTATCAAAATTTGTTCATGATGGCAATTACCTCACAATGGGCGGCTTTGGACATGTAAGAGTCCCAATGGCAGCAATTTATGAAATTATCCGACAGAAGAGGAGGAATCTGATTGTTGCTGGAAAGACAGCGGTTCATGACCTTGACTGTCTAATAGCCGCTGGATGTGTAGGCAAAGTTGAAGTGGCCTATTCTTTTGGGCATGAATTACGCGGTTTATCTCCAGCTTCCAGAAGAGCTATTGAAACAGGTCAGGTTAAAGTTGCGGCAGAATGGAGTAACGCTGCATTTCAATGGAGGTTTAAGGCTGCAGCCTCGGGTTTACCTTGGATTCCAGCCTACACTATGATGGGTACGGACACATTCAAACGCAGCGCAGCAAAAGTTGTTAATGACCCTTTTACTGGCAGACCTATATGTCTAATCCCGGCTTGTTTTCCAGACGTAGCCATTATCCATGTTCACCGTTGCGACAAGTACGGTAACTGTCAGATAGATGGCATCTTAGTTGAGGATTTTGAACTTGCGAGAGCCGCTAAAAGGCTCATAATAACAACTGAGGAAATAGTACCGAATGAAAAAATCAGGGAGGAACCTTGGCGAACAAGTATACCGTACTTCTATGTGGATGCCGTTGTTGAAGTACCCTACGGTTGTCACCCATGCAACATGCCCACATGCTACTACTTTGACGAGGGGCACATAGCAGAATACCTAGATGCTACGCGAACAGTTGAAGGTGCAAAACAATATTTCGATAAATATGTGTATGGTGTTGATGACTTTAACCAGTATCTAAAACTCATAGGCGGCGTCGCAAAACTAAATTACCTTAAAAAACTTGAACAGGGAAGGGCAAAATTTGTTTATCCGTGGGTTTCAGTTGTGATGGGAGGTTAACGTGTTGTCTAAACTTGAATATACACAAACCGAAATGATGATCGTTGCAGCTTCAAGATTGCTAGAAGACGGAAAAACAGTGTTCACCGGAACAGGTATGCCAATACTTGCAGCACTTCTAGCCCAAAACACGCGTGCTCCCAAACTAGCCATAATCTACGAGGCCGGAGGTATGTGTCCACACCAGCCCTCCACAATACCGCTTTCCGTCGGTGACTCTATGACAACCTATAAGGCTATTATGGCAGCAAGCATGGACTATGTAATGTCATTCATTCAAGCTGGATATGGAGAATACGCCTTTCTCGGAGCAGCACAAATAGACATGTACGGAAACATAAATACAACAGTCATAGGTCCTTACGATAAACCGAAAGTCAGACTCCCAGGTAGCGGTGGAGCTAACGATTTCGGCTCCCTCTGCTGGAGAACAATCATAATTATGAGACAGGATAAACGAAGGTTCGTCGAAAAATTAGATTTTCTCACGACGCCAGGATACCTAACGGGGCCTGGAGCTAGAGAGAAAGCTGGACTGCCACGTAACACGGGACCCTGGAGAGTTGTCACACAGCTTGGCATCTACGGCTTTGACGACGACAAGAAGATGACCCTGCTATCAATACATCCCAACGTAGAAATCAAAAATATACAAGAAAACAGCTGTTTCCCAATAAAAATCTCTGACAAGGTCGAAACCACACCTGAGCCAACCGATAAAGAGTTAAAAATACTCAGAAGCTTAGACCCCTACCACATAGTACTCCCTATTAGAAATTCCAATAGAAATTGCGCGCACTAAGACTATTACCAAACCTTAAAAGTACTTTTCATCTACTGGGTTTAGATTTAGAGAAAGCTATATAAACAACCTTCTCATAGACGCATTAAGTTGAACAACGCATTATTGATGAAATCAACGGTGACCTGGATGGTGCTTCTATGGAGAAGTCAATAGGATTTAAAGGTGAGTTTTTAACTCTTAAAATAGATCCTAATCGGGACCTTAGAAAAGAAATTGAGCTCTATTGTAAAGAAAAACACGTGAAACTGGGAACAGTTTTCAATGCTTTTGGTACATTAACTAAAGCTCGGTTAGGTTCATCAGGGGAACATACGGTTAAGTCTTTAGAATTTAATGATCCGGTTGAATTACTAAGTTCGTCTGGGCTTATCAGGGAGAAAAAACGTCAATTAGATACTAACATAAATCTTGTAATCAGCAAAAATGGAAAAATTTACGCGGGAAAACTATTGTATGGGTGCATCACATCCAAACCAGACGGCGTGAATGTTCTCCTTTTTGTTATTGCAATAGGACTTTAAATATTGGAATCAGACTGATTCATAAATTAAATTCGTAGAAGGTTGCAAAAGGTCAAGTGAGCGAGGTAAGAAAATGAGGGTGCACGCGCCTATGAGCGCCCATATAGGTTTAGATGTTCATAAGGGGCGTTAATTTTAATAAGTTGATCATGGAACAATACAGTAAAATTATTTATCACAAAAGGTATGCGAGGCAAAATAAGATGAAAATAAAGGTGGATTTAAAAAAATGCATCGGCTGCGGAGTATGCGAATTGGCTTGCTCCTTAAAATATCACGGTGCATTTAGAATAAGTATGGCAAGGATTCAAGTGGATAAAGGTCCAGAAACAATCTTAATAAAGAAAACGTTTGAGGTGCATGTTTGCAATCAATGCGACGACGCCCCATGCGTCTCAAGGTGCCCTGAGGGAGCATTATCCAAAGATCCAAAATCAGGTGTAGTTAAAGTCGACGAGAATAAATGTATCGGGTGTTCACTTTGCATCCAAGCATGTCTCTACAATGCGATTTGGGTTGATTCTACAAAAATGAAAGCGTTTAAATGCCAGCTGTGCGACGAGACACAGCCTGTTTGCATTAATTTATGTCCAAGAAACGCATTGTCCATAGGAGGGATACAATAATGTATGGGTATGCAGGCTACATGTTAAAGGTAAACTTAGGAACAGGTAAGATTTCAAAAGAACCCCTAAATGAAGATTTAATAAAGGGGTACATTGGAGGATTCGGAGTCTCTACTAGGATTCTCTACGATTCTTTAGCACCCATGGTAGATGCGTACTCTCCAGAAAACATAGTTGTGTTTGCCACCGGACCAGCACAAGGCACCCTTATACCCGGCTCTGGTAGAGGAGTATTCGTCACAAAATCTCCACTCACCAAACGTATCTTCAATTCAAACATCGGAGGATATTTATCCAGCGAGTTGAAGTACGCTGGTTACGACTTCCTAGTTATAACCGGAAAATCTCAGAATCCTGTATACATCGCCATAGACGACGGCAACGTTGAAATTAAGGATGCATCGAAGATATGGGGAAAAACAACATATGAAACTCAAACGATAATAAAAGAAGAGCTTGGAGATAAGAAATTCCAAGTCGCATGTATAGGCCCCGGCGGCGAAAATTTAGTGAAGTATTCAGCAATAATTCATAATTTTCACGCTGCAGGTAGAGGCGGAATCGCGTCTGTTCTCGGTTCAAAAAATCTAAAAGCTTTCGCAATCCGTGGGGATAAAAGCGTCGAGGTTCCCAATACAGGGGAAATGATCAACTTCTATAAGGAAATAGCGGAAAAATGCGCAAAACATCCATCCCTCCCAGCTTATGGAACCACCGTTGCCTTAGGAACAATTAATAAAATGGGATGCTTAGGAACAAGAAACTGGCAAACAGAAGTTTTTGAAGGGGCCGCCAACATAGACGGCTATACAACCATACCAAAATACAAAATACGCGACATCGCATGTGCAGGCTGCCCCATGGGATGCGGAAAAGTGCAAGAAATAAAAGAGGGCAAATATGAAGGCGCTCTTGCCAAAGGTCCTGAGTATGAGACTCTTTACGCGCTGGGGTCAATGGTGGGCGTAGATGATTTTGATGCTTTAGTTTCAGCTGCAAGACTCTGCGATGAATATGGACTAGACACCATATCAACGGGAGTCTCAATAGCATGGGCGATGGAATGCTTTGAGAAAGGAATTCTCACCAAAGAAGAAACGGACAGCATTGACCTGAAATTTGGAAACAGAGATGCACTAAACGAAATAATAAAGCGAATAGCGTATAAAAAAGGATTCATGGGAGATTTATTAGCGAAAGGAGTTAAGGAAGCATCTGAAATAATAGGATGTGGCTCTCAATACTTCGCCATGCACTTCAAAGGGTTGGAACTTGCCGGGCACTCACCAAGAGGTGTTAAGGGCTGGACTTTAGGATATTCGGTTGGATGGAGAGGCGGAAGCCACCATGACGGAAGAGTTCACGATATTGATTATCCAAAAACATTCGAAGAAAGAGCTCTGAAATTTGAGGATAAGCCAGAAATAGTTTACAAAACAGTTCACAGAGTACTTATTGAAGAAAGTCTAATAACCTGTCGCTTATTTGGAGGATATTACGGCCCGCTAGAACCAAACGAGAATAACCTAAAAATACTAAAGTTAACAACAGGCTTCAATCTAACTTTAGAAGAGTTATGGAAAATAGCGAGAAGAATCAGAGCTCTGATACGATGCCTAGAAGTAAGAGATGGATTTAACAGAAAGGACGACATAAACGCACCTCCGTTAAGGATATTAAATGAGCCTATCCCTGAGGGGCCCTCAAAAGGAGCCTACACCAAACCATCAGAATTCAAATTTATGGTCAACAAGCTCTATGAGTTAATGGGATGGGAAAAGGACACCGGAAAGCCGAAAAGCCAGGTATTAAAAGAATTAGGATTAAGCGAACCGAAAATTAGGAAAAATTAAGACGGGGAACAGCTTCATGACTTTTGTGACGCTGGAATACACCCTAAAGTTCAGAAACATTACAAACAAAGATGCAGAAAAAGTAACGTTAGAAAATAAGGCGACAATTGAGCAGCTTCTAAAATATTTAAAAGACAAGTATGGAGAAGAATTTGAAAAAGAGTTTACAAATCCAAGCGGAGATAAAGTATCCGGAACACCTCTGATACTTTTAAATGGACGAGCACTAAATTTTTCGGGAGACCTAAATATTTATATTAAAAATGGTGACACTATAACCTTCACATACGCCATAGTTGGAGGCTGATTAAAACGTTAATAGACAAGAAAAAATGTGTAAGTTGCGGTGCATGCATTCCCTACTGTCCCGTAGGAGCAATAAAGTTCCAGAAAAACGTCTACTTTATTGATCAGAATACATGCGTGGAATGTGGAGTTTGTATTAGGTCAAATGTTTGCAAAGCCGAGGCAATCTACCAACCAAAGCTATACTACCCCAGAGTACTGAGGTCGGTATTCAGCGACCCATTGATAGTGCACCCTCAAACTGATATTCCTGGGAGGGGCACGGAAGAGGTAAAGACCAATGATGTAACGCATAGATTTAAGTTAGGGGAACTTGGAATCATTGTGGAAGTTGGCAGACCGGGAATAGGAACATGCTTCGAAGATGTCGAAAAAATCACAAAAGCTTTAGCTACTCACAACGTAGAATTTGAACCTAAAAACCCCGTCACCTACTTGATAGATACCGAAACAGGGGAATTTAAAGATCCGACGGTTAAGAAGGAGAGAGTTCTATCCGCAATTATAGAGTTTAAAGTAAAAGAAGGAGACTTACCAAAAATCGCTGACACATTACAGGACGTTTCGAAAAAAATTGATACGGTTATAAGTGTTGGGATAGCAACGGTTTGCAAGAACAGCGAAATTCCTCTATCCATCATTAAAAAAGCCGGTTTGACTTCACGAGTTAACGGAAAGACAAATCTAGGACTTGGCTTGGCATGGTCATATAAATAGGAGGGATTTAATGACTCACACATTACATAGAAGTGGCAGCAAAGAATCCTTGAAAAACGACTATGTTTTTCTAGCCATGGCGTCTAGGGAATTCAACGTGAATGGAGCAGCACCAAAACTGAAGAAAATTGCCGAGATTTTCGCCAAATATAATCCGGTTAACATGGGGGATATGTCCTCTGGACAACCTCTGACCATGGCTCGCGGGGTGTCCCCTGAAAGCATCATCAAAGGAATTTCAGATAGGTCCATAATTCATGCAGTTTACACAGACAAAGATACTGTAAGGAAAGTTTTAAAAGAGTTGAAAGACGCTGACCTCGGCATATCCGTTGTTGTAAGCGGAATATTTGATGATGTATTCGGTTTATGCAAAGAAGTCTCTGTTTGCGGTTCATTCGCCGTTGATTTATCGCTTGGCATATTGGGTAAAACTCAACTTCTGCCAAAGGAGGAGATTTTGGATATAACAACCATGTGCGGCCACGGATTAATATCAAAATACTTGGTTATGCATCAAATCGAAAAGATAAGAAAAGGGGAGACCACCGTAGAGGAGGCTGCGAGAGAGCTAGCTAAACAATGTGTGTGTGGTGTATTCAACCCGGTCAGAGCTGCAAAGCTAATTAACGAAATTCTAAAAAGGAGAGATAACTAAAACCCAAAATTTTCGGTACAAACATTAGATTTGTCTCAGAACCAAACGTATTTGAAAAGACTTATATGGCAGGCTCTGTTACCATCTAAAAAGTAGTTGGTGACTTTATGGGCGAGGTTCGCTATAAGGCTGCGATAGGCCAGATTGGTCGCGTCATTGCAGCCCGACTATTACCCGGAACGGATCTAATAGAAGGAATTGAAAAAATATGCGAGGATTACGGGATTAAGTATGCGTTTGTTGGCTGTTCCATTGGGAGTCTGCAAAAGGCAACCTTTATGTATTTAGTGCCGAAGCCAGAAGCAAAGGTTAAAGCTGGATACACTGCACCATTTGAACTGCCGGGGCCAATAGAGTTTCTCGGGGGGCTTGGCGTGGTGTGCGAAGGAGAAAAGGGGGAAAGAATAACGCATTTCCACGGTACCGTTAGTGATCAGTTAGACCATGTTTATGGTGGACACTTTGTTAAAGGGAAAAACGCGATCCTTGTGACTATGGACTTAATTATTGTTGAAGTTGAGGGTGTGAAACTCCTACGGAAATACGATAAAGAAACTGACCTCGTAAACTTTGCACCAGAACCAAGTAAGAGATAAAATGAGTACACTTGCTTTACGGCACGGGTAGTGGGCTGCGTTGTTAAATGATTAGCATCTTAAATAGAAATTATAAATGACTGAAAAATCGCGTGAAATTGTATTGAAAGTGCACGTTTACTTTCATAATTCAAATAAGCAGATTCAACTGTGATTAAAAGGGTTGATGGGTGGAAGGGTGGAAGGTTTTATTAAAGGCTCGTTAAGAAGTTATATTAATATAGTAACAGGTGGTTTTACAGCTCTTTTATTTCTTAGTATGGTAGAGTCCGCACATTCAACTGTTCTATCTTTAATTAAAAATGAATTTTCGCTTAACTATACATTAAGCGGAGCTCTGACTTCCTCATATTTTTTAGGATATGCCTTAGGGCAAATCCCTTGGGGGTATATAGCTGATAGAATCGGGCCAACGCGTACTATATCTCTTAGCACTTTCGGTACCGCTTTGTCGTTAATATTATTCGGTCTTATAGGAGAGATTTGGCAAATAATCATGTTAAGATTTTTATCTGGATTACTAGGAGCGGGCATATTCGTCTCTACAGTAAAGTTGACTTCCATATGTTTTTCTCCTCTCGTAAGAGGAACTGTTCTTGGAATCTTAAATATTGGAACAAACCTTGGTTTGGCAATAGCATCATGGTTTTTCCCTCATTTATCTCTCATTTTTGGATGGCGACATCCTCTGATATGTTTTGGGATGGTGGGTGGTATATTCGCAGGTGTGGCGAAACTGAGTTTGGGAAATCGAGATTTATTTCACTATACACAAGTAAGTAATAGTCTAGGTGAAATATTCAAATCCAAAAACTTTTGGATCTTGGCATCGTTGAATTTTATTCGGCTCGGTGTGTATAACACGTTCGTAGCGTGGCTTCCGGTTTTCTTGCATGAAGGATGCGGTCTTGATCTGCTCACCGCTGGTACAACCTTCACTTTCTTTAGCTTAGCGGGTATTATATCCAGCCCATTAGGCGGTTTCGTTTCTGACCACACAAACGAAAAATTCACAATTTTTTTCTCTTTCATATCCTTAGCTTTAGCCTTATATTTGGTTGAACTGGAAGCTTTTCCGATTCTGGCTATTATCATTTTACTTGGTTTATTCACTAATTTCATGCGCAGTCCTATGTTCACTTTAATTTCTAAGCTATGGGGAGACGCCTTAACGGGTGTGATAGCTGGGACTCATAATACTTTCGCAGCTATCGGTGCATTTACTCTGCCACTATGCTTCGGGTATTTGATAGACCGTCTAGCTTCCTACTATTTCGGTTGGATATTTCTTTTATTACTTGTAACTATTGGAGCTCATGTAAGTTTATTTATAAAACATAGTAACATAGTCAATTGTTAAAAATAAGTAATTATGTGAGAGGCATTTTAGAATAATTGTTGGAGACGCTACTGTTTGGGTGGTTAGATTAGCCTTCAGCTCTAAATCAGGTCCGCGTGCACGGGGGATGATATAATTTAAGGGATTCAACTTCATTAACGACTTTTCAGGGATTGAGGGGATTGCTCGGAACTTTCAGTTGGCACACGCGTTGGCAAGCCTGTTTCTTTATTCCATCCTCTTAATATTGGAATATTTCCAACTTTAATTGACTTCCTTAGTAATGCAGCCTCTTTTAAGTCATAGGATTCTAGCGTGTGACTCGGGCACCATTTGATGCATTTCTCTTCTCCATTACATAAGTCACATTGTACATTTACGATTGGAATGAAAAAGCCCATTTCCGTATTTCTGAGAACCCTAATAAAGGATTTTTGGGTTGTATTCTCTATGATGCGTGAAAGAACATATTAACTCGCATAAGCCACAGCCTTTACACTTTTCTATATAGGCAAAATTTATCTTTTCCATGCTTATCGCGCGCCGCGCGCCGACGTAAAATTTATAAAGAGAGATGTTTAAACAGTAGCTATCCAAGGTGAGAAATTTGAGTGAGAAAATAATCCATATTGGTGAATACGGACGCACCATATCATCGTACGCTCGTATCAATTTTGAAAAATTGCTCAGAGATAAACTTAAAAGAACTAGAAGTTTCATGAAGGAATACAACCTTGGATCGCTTCTATGCCTAACACCCGCGAATGTAGAGTACGTTACCAATGTTCAACCCATGTCAGGCACCGCAATCGGAATAGGGGGAAACGTTTACGCGTTGCTACCTATTGAAGGAACACCAATATGCTTTTATGACTGTGATGGTGCATTCCATCTTAAAAACTTATTACAGGACATAAGAGTCGAGTATTCTATTCCACCTTTTGGCGGACCATGGTATAGTAGCAGTTCTGGGGCACAAGAATATTTGACAAGAATGTTTGCTGGTCAGATATATGATGTGCTAAGGGAACTTAAACTCGACAGAGAGCCGATGGGAATAGATTCTTACCTTCCTCACGTAATAAATGAGCTTAAACGCCACGGGGTAAACGTTGACCAGAGGGGAGGAAATGCTTTGCTTGAGGCGAGAACGATTAAAACGCCTGAAGAACAAGAGTTAATAAGATTGCTAGCAGGCATCATAGATGCCTGTTTCGCCGTAATTGCAGATAAAGCTAGACCGGGGGTATCGGAACGTGAAATATGGGCCGAAGTTATACGCTACGCAATTAAGCAAGGTTTGACACCGGAGGGGGGTCATATACAATCAGGTCCACACACTTGGCCGAAAGACACAAGCCGCACATGTTCGGATAGAATTATTAGACCCGGTGACATTGTATATGCCGACCTCTTCAACTTCGGATGTTTCGGTTACCGTTCATGTTATTACAGAACATTTAGCATCGGTCCTGCGCCAAAAGATGTTAAAGAGACATATCAAAGAGTTGTAACATGGTTAAAGGAAGCAGAGGATCTTTTAAAGCCTGGCGTAACAACTAAAGACGTAGTTGAAAAGTGGCCCGATGAGATCGAGTTATGGTCAAAAAGACCTCCATATATAAACGACAAAAGAAAAGCTTTGTCAACATTCTACAAAAATATGGGACATGGAATAGGATTGACAAATTACGATCCACCTTTCTTCTGGAGACAGTTATCCCTTAAATGGCCACAAAAACTTGAGGCAGGAATGACGATTGCTTTAGAAACGGAAGATTGTACACCCGATAATAGATGTGGCGTCAGAATTGAAGACATGATAATAATAACTGAGAGTGGTTGTGAAATCATCAGCCGTTGGCCTAAAGATGAAATAACTGAGCTACCACTTTACTGAGTAAAAACTACCTTTCATTTTTTATCTAATAATGTGATACTCCTGCGACGCAGTAACTAGTGATCCATTTTAGGTATTCAAAATAATACAAGTAGTAGTGCTTTGAACGAGGTTCAGGTGTGTTCGCTAAGTTAGCGTTGGAGGAAAAACTTACATGCGCGTGCACTATGATAACTTTTTTATACATGATTTCTTCGTCTCAATATTATGAGACGCGCTATTAGGATAAGCGATAGAGATAACGTAGCTGTGTGCTTAGAATTTGTGAAAAAGGGGGAACTTATTAATTATGGAACTGATGAGAAGGTAACGGCAATCACGGATATTGAGGTAGGACACAAAGTTGCGATTACACCCATAAAACGAGGAAGCTACATTATTAAATATGGTGAGGTTGTCGGAATAGCGACAGAAGACATTCCAAAGGGCTCACATGTACATGTTCATAATGTGGATAGCTTACGATTCAAAAGGAGATAATTTTTGATGTATTCCTTTTATGGTTTTGCTAGATCTAATGGAACTTATGGTATTAGAAATCATATTGCAGTTATACCCTCAGTTATTTGTGCTAATAAAGTAGCTCAAAGAATAGCTGAAAGTGTGCATGGAGCAATTGCGTTGCCACATAATTGTGGTTGTGCCCAAGCGGGAACAGATAGAGATCAAACTTTTAGAGTTCTCACAGGCCTTGGGATGAATCCTAATGTCTACGGTGTACTCGTTGTCGGATTAGGATGTGAAACAATATCTCCGGAAAAACTTGCAGACAATATCTCTAAGTCCGGAAAACCAGTATATTGTATAACCATTCAGAATGAGCGGGGCACTCTAAAATCAATTGAAAAAGGTGTTAGAGTGGTAAGAAAATTAGCTGAGGAAGCAAGTAAACAAACAAGGCAAACTGCAGATGTTTCCAATTTGGTCGTTGGCACCGAATGCGGGGCGTCTGATTGGACTTCTGGCTTAATTGCAAATCCTTCAGTTGGTGTTGCAGTGGATTTAATTATAGAAAATGGTGGTAGCGTAATTTTATCGGAAACTACAGAATTTGTGGGAGCCGAGCATATTTTAGCTAATAGAGCTATCAACACGGAAATTGGGGGAAAAATTTTAGAGATCGTCAAACGATATGAAAAGGAGGTGGTGCGGATTTATGAGAATATACAAAATGGGCAGCCAACACCTGGAAACATAGTTGGCGGGATCACTACAATAGAGGAAAAATCGCTAGGTGCTATAAGTAAAGGAGGTGCATCAAAAATAGTTGATGTCGTTGAATATGGAGAAAGAATAACTAAAAAGGGACTTACAATAATGAACACTCCCGGATACGATGTTGAATCGGTTACTGGCATGGTTGCAGGCGGTTCACAAGTTATTGTCTTTACTACTGGAAGAGGCACTCCTACTGGAAATCCAATTACGCCGGTCATCAAAGTAACAGGTAATCCTTTGACCTACAAAAAAATGGAAGAAAACATCGATATAAATGCTGGAAAAATAATTACTTTCAGTAACTTATCAATAAGAGATGTTGGAAAAGAAATATTCGAAGAATTACTTTCAGTATCTTCAGGTAAACTAACGAAAGCAGAAACCTTTGGAAACGCAGATTTGGCGATATGGAGGGTTGGAATAAGTTTATAGCCTTTAAAAGTGACTTAACGCTTAATGAGAATACTTGTGGTAGTTAAAGTTATTTTGAAAAGATAGGAATTAATTCAATGTTGGAACTAATGGTGCTAATTTCGTCTTTTCGTCTAACGAAGAGCTAGGCTTAAATGCAAGCTTGAGCCTAACTACATATGACTACAGTGAACTTGACTTCAATGGCTGGTTATATGGACGAATTCTAGGATCTCGTTGTTTTTAGCCTTTAGACCCCTGCCCTCACACGTAATTAGTGTTGCCCGAAGGCGAAGCCGTAGTACCGATTGGGTGGTATATATGCGCGTACCCTTCATTATTAAAGGAATTTAGGTTTGAAAGTGATTTGTTAAAAAGAAGAGTGTACGTGTCTTCTTTTTCTACCGTATAGAATTATGAAATGCTACCAAATCAGCAAAGTTAGCTGAAGGGCTCTAAGAAAGATTCTGAAGCTATAAAAAGACGCTATTAAGTTTTAAAGGGAGGTAACCCTAGCTCTTTAAGTTTCCCGTCTGTTGGAATCCCTCCTTTGTCCCAGCCCCTTAGTTTATAGTAGTCATCTAGCATCTCGTTCAACATCTCGTCAGAGACTAATCTCCCTTTAGCAATTCCGGAAGGGAGGGGTTCCTTACGCATTCTTATTGGGATTGTATCGTCTTCTCTTGTGAATCCTTCTCGTAGATTAAAGAGCCTTATCAGATTCCATGTTCTCTCGCCTACCATCATAAGCTCTTCTCCTGAGAGATCCCATCCAACTGCTAAATTGAGCAATTTAGCGTATCCAGCTATACCTATTTCTCCCTTCGCAAAATCGCACGCAACTAAGCAGTCTGTTGCTGTGTTAAAATCTTGTTGGTATTTCACGATAGTTGCTTTTCCTTCAGCTGAGTACCTTTCGATCGGTTCACCCTTTAGTCCCTTCCCCGCAAACTCCGCCCCGATCGGCCACGCCCTTTTATGGCACCCCCCTCTATCAGCTGTGGCATATGCAAGCGCCATACCTGGAGAAGACCTTATGCCCCATGCTGGAATCTCAAGTCCTTTCACATGGATAGCAAAGTCTTTTGACCCTTTTCCTATTTTTTCACTTGTCCTCTCGACTCCTTCAGCGAGAAGATCGCCTATTCCCTCTCTTTTGGCTATTTTTTCTATTAAAGTGAACAAGGCTTCCTTGTTTCCAAAGTTGGCTTTTATACCTTCTAACTCTTTCTCGCTTAAGATTCCCCTTTCGTAGCATTCCATTGTGAAGCCGATAACATTTCCTGTGGATATCGTATCTAATCCGAGTCTATCGCATAGCGCATTTGCATGTATGACAGCCTCCAAATCGCCTATACCGCAGTTTGAACCTAACATTCCAGCACTTTCGTACTCCACACCTTCCAGAATAGTTCCAGCATATGGTCCTCTTCGTAAGACCCCAATTTTTCCGCAATTTATTGGACACGTTGAACACGCTTTATGTTTAACCCAAAAACTTTTCTCCATAGCTTCAGCCGCTAGGTTCTCCGCCTCTTGAAAGGTCGCTTCTTGGAAGTTTCTGGTTGGAAGTAAATCTTGATCACTTGCTACCAGCATTACCCTAGGGGTCCCCCATCTGCGTCGGTGGTATATCACATCGCTCTCGATGATCTTTTTAACTGTTTCCTTAAATATTTCTAAGTATTCTTTGGTTTTCTCAACATTAATAAACCCGTGTCCCTTAACGACTATCGCTTTCAAATTTTTAGAACCCATCACGGCCCCTAACCCGCCTCTTCCGGCCTGTCTATACAATTCGGTGTTAATATGTGCGAATTTTACCATTTTTTCCCCTGCTGGTCCGATGCAAGCGACGTGAGAACCAGAATATTTACGTAGAAGTTCTCTTTCAGTCTCAAAGGTGTCGAGACCCCATAAACGCCTAGCGTCTTCAATTTCCACATTTTCATCTGAAATTCTTATGTAGACTGGTTCATCAGCCTTTCCCTTAATTATTACACCATCATATCCAGCATATTTTAATTCGGATGCTATATGGCCTCCAATGTAAGAGTCAGCAAAGGTTCCAGTAAGCGGAGATTTACTCACCACGCACATCTTAGTGCTTGGGCATATGCCGTTCAGCGGGCCGGTTAAAAAAATCAAAAGGTTCTTCGGGCTCAAAGGATCAATGTTCGCTTCTAATTCGTCGTATAGAATATATGCTCCTAGTCCCTTCCCCCCAAGGTATTCACGAATGCGAAAGCTATCGGTATTTACAGTGAATACTTTGTCTGCCGAAAGGTCTATTCTTAAGATTTTTCCAGTATATCCCCCCATTATTAACCCTCTAACCGAATAAGCGCTTACGGAGACTTTTTACTATGTCTTCTGCTTTTTTCGCATACGCTCGTGTGTCGAATGGGACATCTCGGTAATCGAGCGCATTATTAGGGCAATAATCTACACAGTTCGGTCTTCCGCCACATAAATCACACTTAAAAGCTTTTCCAAGTTCGGGGTGAATTTTTATGGCGCCAGCAGGGCATGCCTCAACGCAGCGAGCGCATCCGGTACATTCTTCGCTGGCTATTTCGACAAATCCTTGTTCGTTCTTCCTTATCGCATTGACAGGGCAATTATTCATGCAGGATGCTTGGTCACAATGCACACATAGTATAGGTATGTCTAAGCCAGGAGCAAAGGAAAACACATTGATGCAAGAATAATAATGAGATACTTTACCAAATTTGCTTAAGCTACATATAATTTCGCAAATGTGACATCCAGTGCATTGCTCGTACTTGACAGTTAATTTCCTGGCCATATTACGCACCAATTAACGAAAATTATTATGCCAAGGGCACACTTTGCGTTAACGAAAATGTTTAAAGTATTCTTTTGCAATACTTATAGCTTCAGCAAAGTATCCTGTTGGCTTCATAGGTGGGACGTAAAAGCATATCAGTTTTAGTGTTTCATCTACCGTATTTTTCACTTCATGCTTTACCAGTTTCGGCGCAAACAGTACAGTGTCTTCTCTGAGTTTTCCTTTTTCTTCGCCTACTATACATTCACCACGACCGGTTGCTACATACATGATTTCGTCTACATCATGTGTGTGAAGACCTGTTGTTTTCCCTGGACTTATTATTGAAAATAGCAAAGTGAGTTTCTCGGTATTTCCAATTTCAGGCGAAAGCAGAACCTTAAGGACACGTTCATTAGGCGCCGGCACCTTAGCCCCTGGTACTTCCATACCGTCAAACACGTACTTCACAGACCAACCCCCTAAAAGTTTATATTTTTCGTTGATTAAGCATGTCTCACATGTATTTAAGCTTTAGGAGTGAACTGAAGTGAAGGAGGAAGAAATTTACGATATCGAGAAAGACTTTAAGATGACTCTAGGAGTAATGAGGAAGGAAAGTCCAAAGGTAATGGAGGCTTTTCTAAATCTTCTGAGAAGCGTGAGTCAAGGAGGCATATTATCGGCTAAAGAAAAGGAACTTATCAGTTTAGGGATAGCGCTCTACGCTAGATGCGAGCCATGCATAATTCTTCATACGAAATCGGCTATAGAAGCTGGGGCAACCAAAGAGGAGTTGATAGAGGCTTGTGCTGTGGCTCTAATGATGGGAGGAAGCCCTACTACTACATACATGGCGACATTTCTTAAAGCCTTCGAGACGTTTTCCAAAAAACCAAGCAGCTTCCGGTAATCTATTTAATCTCATTTTAGGAGGCGACTGTGTGAACAAGGAAGAGCTTGTTTCAATGTATAAGAAGATGATGGAAATACGGCGTTTTGAAGAAAAATGCTGCGAACTTTATGCGTTGGGGCTTATTCCCGGTGTTTATCACCCATATATCGGACAAGAGGCCGTTGCTGTGGGAGTTTGCTCGGTTCTTAAAGATGATGACTACGTATTGAGCTGTCATAGGGGTCATGGTCATTGTATTGCTAAAGGGGTTCCAGCGAAATATATTATGGCGGAGCTTTTCGGTAAAGAAACGGGAGTCTGCAAGGGAGTGGGAGGTTCTATGCATAGCGTTTATCTTGAAAAGGGTGTGCTGTTTTCAACGGCTATAGTTGGAGGAAACATTCCCATTGCAACCGGAGTTGGTTTGGCAATTAAGTTGAAGAAGGAGGATAAGGTGGTCGCCTGTTTCTTCGGTGATGGTGCTACTAACACAGGGGCGTTCCATGAAGGAGTTAACCTTGCAGCGCTATTGAAACTCCCTGTAATACTTGTCTGTGAAAACAATTTATACGCAGTCTCAACTCATGTAACAAAATCAGTGTCGGCCAAAAACATTGTAGATAGAGCTGTGGCGTATAACATATTAGGTGAAATCGTTGATGGAATGGATGTTATAGCCGTTAGAGAGTCTGCTTTAAGAGCTGTTGAAAGAGCAAGAAAAGGAGAAGGGCCAACGCTACTTGAATGTAGAACCTATAGGTTCAAGGGTCACGGCATGTATGATCCTGGATACGGAGTATACCGAACCAGAGAGGAAGTTGAGGAGTGGATGACTAAATGTCCTATCAAGAGGTTAAGAGAGAAAATACTAAACGAAGGTATATTGACGGAATCTGAACTTGGTGGAATAGATAGAGAAGTGGACGTAATCGTAGAAGAAGCAGTAAGATTTGCTGAAGAAAGCAACTATCCGTCATGGGAATCGATGACAAACTGCTTTATGTTTAACGATAATGAGAGGTAGCGATAATGAGAGAAATAACCTATGCACAAGCAATCAATGAGGCTATGAGGGAAGAGATGAGACGAGATGAAAACGTAATTTTAATGGGGGAGGATATAGCTATCTTCGGAGGGATTTTCTCAATAACTAAAGGACTGCTGGAGGAGTTTGGTCCTGAAAGAGTTATAGACATGCCAATTTCAGAGAATGCCATTATCGGGGCCGCACTGGGTGCGTCACTTTTAGGGCTTCGCCCCGTTGCCGAAATAATGTACTGGGATTTCCTCAACGAGTGCAATGACCAGTTAGTAAATCACTTACCGAAAATACGTTTCATGTCTGGAGGTAAACTTAAGACTCCGGTGACTATTAGAACCCAATACAGCTTGGGTAGATATACGGGTGCCCAGCACTCACAGTTTTTCCCTGCCTTCTATATGAATATTCCAGGGTTATACATAGCCGTGCCGTCGACGCCACACGACGCCAAAGGCTTGTTAAAAACAGCCATTAGAGGAGATACTCCAACAATATTTGCGGAATGTGCACAGCTTTACAGAGTAAAGGGTCAAGTACCGGATGAGGAGTGCCTTGTCCCATTTGGTAAGGCCGACATTAAGACAGAAGGCAATGACGTCACAGTATTCGCTTTCTCTTTTATGGTTTCAAAGGCTATGGCAGCAGCTGAGAAGTTAAGGAATGAAGGGATAGGTGTTAGAGTTGTTGACCCCCGAACTCTGAATCCGATAGATAAAGAGTGCTTGATAGACTCCGTCAAGAAAACAGGAAGACTTGTAATAGTGGAGCCTGATTGCAAGACCGCTGGCGTGGGCGCAGAGATATCAGCGATAATCGCTGAAGAAGCAGTTGAGTATCTCGATGCACCGATAATAAGGGTAGCCGCTCCTGACTTTCCAGCCCCCTTCGCTCCACCTCTATTGGACCAATACATACCGAGTGAGGAAACTATCATTGAAGCTGTTAAAAAAATAGTCATTTAGATTATTGAGGTGATCAGATGCATAAGGTTCTAATGCCGAGAATGGATGCAGGAATGAAGGAGGGGACAATTTTAGAATGGCTTAAGAAAGAGGGTGATCTCGTTCAGAAGGGTGATCCTCTAGCTAAAGTGGAAGGAGAAAAGCTAGTCTTTGATGTTGAAGCACCAGTGTCCGGCGTTCTGATAAAAATATTAGCGACGGAAGGCACGACCATATCTGTGGGCCAACCAATAGCTATTATTGCGGAAGAAGGAGGAAAAACCCCTGAGGAAATAGAAGTTTTAGAGGAGTTTCCTCTTGAGAAACGTATAAGGGCTTCTCCGACTGCACGAAGGATCGCAAGGGAACATGGTCTTGATCTTACCAAAATCAAGGGGAGCGGTCCTGAAGGGATGATAGTGGAGAAGGATGTGCTACGTGCTATTAGTGCCGAAAAACTCGAAACTACTCCATCTTTTGAAATAATGGAAGTGATGCCCTTAACGGGAATGCGAAAAACCATAGCGGACCGTATGGTTTACAGTTACCGTACAGCCCCTCACGTAGCAATAACGATGGAGGTTGACATGACTGAGGCTTTAAAGCTTCTCGAAACCATTGAGAAGATAAAGTGTATAGATATCCCTCTCACAGCTTTATTAACCATCGTTACAGCGTTAGCTCTGAAACATCACCGGATAATGAACTCAGTCATGGAGGGGGATCAGATCAAGATAGTTAAGAACGTTAACGTAGGGATAGCTGTGGCTTTAGAGGATGGCTTGATAGTTCCGGTGGTGCATAATGCAGATAAGAAAGACCTCATCGAGATAGCATCAATGGTTAGGGAGCTTATTGAAAAGGCTAGAAAAAGAGAGTTATCTATTGAGGAGCTGCGGGGCGGTACATTCACTATTACTAATTTAGGGGGATTTGGAGTGGACATATTTACCCCAATTATAAATCCGCCTCAAACTGCCATACTTGGGGTAGGAAAAATTATGGAAAGAGCCAAAGTTGTAGACAAGCAAATTCAAGTTGCTCCCATTATGACCCTGACCCTTGTCTTCGACCACAGAGTTGTAGATGGAGCAAAAGCCGCGCAGTTTCTTAAGGAGATAAAAGAGCTACTAGAGGATCCTCATAAACTGTCTGCTGGATCCGAATCTAAAACTTTGTAAGAAGGACCAAAGTCCCACCTTTATGTGAGATAGCCTTTCTACCGAATGTTCGTTTTTGCCATACGCTCGTGAAATACATTAGCACCTAGACATATTCGAGGAGATGTTTGTCTGATTTTTGGAGGTTTTAAAATCATGAAATGCTCCGCGTGACCTATTTTATGTTGAAGCGTAATGAGCCCTATCGTGGCGAGAGGCGTGAGCTTTCGAGGAGAAAGTTTATGAGGTTGGAGCGTAAAGCTTTATCTGGCTTGCAGGAGTGATGTGCTGCCCGTCATCTGCAACGCTTCCCATTGGCGTTTTCCATAGGAGGAGCGCACGTCACATTCTCCTTCTCAAAATTTTAATGTACGAAAGCAATCAGATAAATAATTTTCTGTTTTCTGGAATTTAAATAAGGGCTTTAACTAGTTTTATGCATCATGCAAATCTTTCGTGAGCCTTTAGATCTTATTTTCATGAGGGAAAATTTCAGACATGCCCATAGAGATGTGATGCTCACGTCACTTTTTCTAATTGATGTATCACAATATCAAATTATTTGGGAGCACACTTACATTCTCATTTTTAATTAACATAAGTTCTTTAAGGACTGGGATATCTTTATCTTTCTCGGGGCATTCCCTACAGGAAGCAAAAGCCCATTGAGGCTTAGAATACTTATCTTCATACATTTTTTGTGCAAGTTCAAGTTCATCAAGCATCAGTTTTCCAGGAGCGAGATTCCATTGGAATACACTTTCAAAAGATTTAGCTAATATTCTCTCGACTTTGGAAATGGCCACTCTTTCTTCGAGCTCGTTCCTAATTGTTGTAACTCTCCTCGGAGAGGATGGAGTGAACTTACCTCTCACCCTTTCCTGATTGAAATTCAAGAGGTGATATAATGTTTCAAGATCCGAGTCGACAAGTAAACAGCCATGGACGAGGGACCCTCCCTTCACAACAGTCCCAGCCATACCGCAAAGTTTCTTGCCATTAACATAAACACCCCTTTTATCCAATTTTGCTGGGATCCCCAAATCCCACAGAGACATAGTGACCGCTAGACCAACATTTTTAAAGGTATCTGGCATAGTATTGATTCCCGAATTTGTATGTATAAAGATCGAGAAATTTAGATTTCCGCTATCTTGATAAACAGCCCCACCCCCAGTGAAACGTCTGACGACTAGTATATTGCACTTAAGACAGGGATCCAAAATAACTTCCATTTTTGGGCATTGGAACCTCCCAATGATGATAGCTCTTTTATTTCTCCAAAATCTCAAAGTGTTAGGGGCTGACCCTTGAGCAACTTTTTTTAAGATGGCCTCCTCAACCGCCATAGCCCACTGCGGATTTTTATATTCTTCATCATTAAGCAATCGCTCTACTTCAAACTTTTTCATGACAAAGCAAGACTTGCCGAAATGTTGCATTTATATTTTTCTCTCCACGCGACTTACCTCATGAGCTACAGCCACAACAGCCTTCTGATGACCCTTCCTACTGGCATATCTTTCATAGAACATGTTGAACCTTTCATCGCTGCGTATGGCAGCCTGGGCAGCCTCGACCAAAACCCAACGCGCAAGCCTCAATCCGCCTAACCGTACAGTTTATATCCAAACACTCGAAAAGTATCTTCTGGGCGTCGAGGGCGGAAGAACCACCTTTCGCCAAGGGTTCACCTCCTTTACTCCTTTAGAACCTACTCGACGCCCAAACCATATAAACATGTCCATAAAACCAACCAAAAACAGAAAAGACAATTATTCACGCCTTATGCGCGCGCAGTTGAAGGCGACAAGGAGCCGGTGAAGAGCCTTCTGGCTATTCTGGAGAGTTTGGACAGGCAGATAGGCATGGTTGACGCTAAAATTGCCGCTTTAGCCTTCAACGACGGGAGGGTTAAGCTTTTGATGACTATGCCTGGACTTGACTATTTTGCGGCTTCGCCTTTTTGCTGAGATATGCGATATTAACCGTTTCAGCAGTGATAAGAAGCTTGTTGGATGGGCTGGTTTGGCTCCAAGCGTTCACCAGTCTGGCGATAAGACGGTTTATGGGAGGGTTGGAAGGGGCGGTAATAGGGAGCCGCCGAAAGGCGTTGTAGCAACAAAAGCCTACGAAAAAATTCGTCAACATAATGCTAGAAAAACAGTTCTATAAACAGTTGGAAGAAACCGCCCAAAAGCTAAAGACAACATTAGACAAACTAATGCAATGCAATACACTCAAATGAAAAACCAAAAACCTAAATCGATAGTCCTTATCATAGCACCGAAAACGGGTGTTCCGAGCCTCGTGCTCACAGCCAGAAGAGTACAAATGTATCGACTATCTCCCATTTGTGCCGACGCCGACTCGTACCCGTACCAAAAAATATAAATCTTTGATTTTTTGATAAATAAAGCGCGGGTCAAAGAATGGTGAAAGATTATAGGAAATTAGGTATCCATGCAATGTCTCAAGAGCCGTACGTCTGGGATCCTCATCGAATGTATGGTCAGTATGGGATCGATTGTGATATGCGGATTAACTTCGATAGGCTTAGAGAATTGAGGACTCAACGAGCAATTCAATGTATGAAAAAACATGGTTTCGGAGCGCTCCTTTGTTTCACACAAAGTAAAATTAGGTATATAACTTCAACATATCAGTTCGGAAGCAAAGGTGATGCGCTTTTACTATATCGATACTGTCTACTTACAGAAGATGGACCAATTTTGTTTGAAACAGTGGGTACCGACCTGATGTGTGTCACAAACGCAGCGCCTTGGTTAACAGATATAAAGCCAGCCATTGTATTTAAAACTGGTGCTGGATCGGCTAAAGAACTTATGGTAAAAAAATTTGCAAAACAAATAAAACAAACGTTGGAGGAACATGGTGTTGCAAAAGAAAAATTAGGTGTCGATGAATTCGGAGCGTATGTAGCTTATAAAGCCTTGGAAGAAGAGGGTATAAACGTTGCTGATGGGACACCAGCTTTAGATGAAGCTGTTATGATAAAATTTCCTGAAGAACTGGAAATATTAAAGCAAGCTAACGCAATAACAGACGCAGCTTTTGAAACGGTACGTCAAATTCTGAGACCGGGTATTAGAGAATGCGAGATCGCAGGAGCTATATCAAATACCTTATACTCCCTTGGTTCAGAAAAGTGGGTTCATATGACATTTGCTAGTGGTGGTGATACAAATCCGTTTAGGCGTTGGGGCCCTACCGACAAACTGATTAGGTACGGCGACTTGGTTATTATTGATATTATTCAACAGTATGCAGGATATTGGACATGTGTGTATCGAACATTTGTTTGCGGAGGTAAACGTGCAGCTACTGAAGAGCAAAAAGAAATTCATAAGCAATGCTATGATGCGTTATATGGAGCAATAAAGAAAATAAGACCTGGAGTTACAACGGCGGAAATTGCAGAAACATGGCGCGATTTAGAGTTTTACGCCGCTGACCAAAAGTACAAAACAGTCAGTTTGCTCAATTTCGGACATGGATTGGGGACTTCAGATCATGAAGCTCCGTACATTACATTAGCCTACTCATCAGAATACCCTGTTGAGATAAAGAAAAATATGTTTCTGGCTGTTGAAACTTACGTCGGCAAACCGGGTGGCAGGTGTGGCGTGAGACTTGAAGAAAATCTAGTTGTTACGGACTCGGGAGTAGAGGTGTTTTCTCTCGCACCGTTTGACGAAAACCTTACTGAGTAAAACTTATATATACTGAGTCGCATTTAAAGGTATGCGTGGTGAAATGGTATGGAAAAAGCAATAGCCAAAATATATGCAGTGGTTGCTGCGGTAGTCATAATTATTGCGTTGGTTGCTGGCGGAATGTATTACTACCTCAGTATACCCGGACAGGTAGTCGAGAAAACTCCAATAAGAATAGGGTTTTCTCAACCATTAACGGGTTCTCTTGGAGCTGGAGGACAAGCTACACTATTGTCCTTAAAAATATGGGCAGAAGATGTCAACGCTAAAGGGGGTCTACTTGGAAGACCCATAGAGCTTGTATATTATGACGACCATAGCAATCCTGCAGATACTGCTGCAATATACGAGAAACTTATAGGAGTCGATAAAGTAGATCTAATATTGGGGCCATATGCAACCATTCCTACGGTTGCAGCATTACCCATTGCCATGAAATATAATAGAACCTTGATATCTGTGTTTGCAACATATGCAAATGAAGCATATCATTATCCCTATTACTTTTCAGTAATGTTTGCCGGTCCTAAACTAACGGATTGGAGCATAGGATTCTGTGAGATTGTAAATTCGGTTTTACAAAGACCAACAGTAGCCGTTGTAGCAATAGCAAATGAAGTAGGAGATAAGATATCGCGTGGTTTTAAAGAGAATTGTAAAAACTATGGTTTTAATATAATTTACGAAACATCATATCCACCCACAACTGCGGATTTTACTTCTGTGTTGCTACCAGTCAAAGCAGCGAATCCTGATGTGGTATTCTTTGTATCCTATCCAACGGACTCAGTTGGCCTAATCAAGGCTGCCAAGGAGATAGACCTAAGACCAAAGATTATCGGTGGTTCAATGACGGGACTACAATATGCTTTCAATCAATTGACACTTGGCAAAACCTTGAACGGTGTAATCATACATCACTCTTGGATACCTGCGCCTGCTTTGATGTTTAACGGGACAGCTGAATTCATATCAAAATATCAAGCTTTGGCTCCAACCTATGGCGTAGACCCTCTGGGATACTATTTAGCTCCTTGGTCTTACAGTGCAGGACAAGTGCTACAACAAGCTGTTGAAGCTACAGGAAGCTTAGACCAAAAAATAATAGGGGAGTACATAAGAACACACAAATTTCAGACCATCGTTGGCGAATTGGAGTTCGACCCTGCCTCAGGAGAGTTGAAAGAATCCAAGCTATTATATATACAATTTCAGGGTCTCACGAGAGGAGACCTCTTAGATTTCACAGGGCCGACCCACCTAAAAGTGCTGTATCCGCCTAAGTACAAATCTGGAGATCTCATATTCCCATTTCCTGGGTGGGACTAAATGATTCCCGCTGAAATGCTACTGAATGCTTTTGTTTTAGGGATTCTAGTGGGCGGTTTATACGCTATTATTTCTCTTGGGATTTCAATGGGCATTGGGCTACTGAATATCTCGAACCTAGCACATGTAGGGTTTATGCTATTAGCTTCATATGGTGCATACACGCTTAATGCAGAAATGAATTTGGATCCAATAGTAGCAGGTGCGATGCTCTCCCCCTTTTTTTTTATCCTCGGATACGCATTATACGTTATGTACTATAAGGTTTTTGAACGGAGGATAGAATTACCTGGAACAGGTCTCGTTTTCCTTTTTGGACTGCTTGTTATTTTGGAGATGGTTATGTATGCCCTGTTTGGTATAACTGAAAGGGGGATTTATACTTACTATTCCATGCAAACCATAACAATAGGTTTTCTCAGATTACCATTAAGGATACTTTATCCATTTATCTTATGTTTTGGTCTAGTAATTGCAATTTACTTTTTCCTAACCAGAACTAGACTGGGCATAGCTCTCCGGGGCGTCGGATTAGATGAACATGTTATAGCATGCGTGGGATGCGACCCCCTTAGGGCAAAGTCAATTATATTTGGATTGTCACTAGCCACTGCATCCTTAGCTGGCGGCTTTCTCATAGCAGCTCAACCTATAAGTCCTTACAGCGGCAGACAATTTATTGGTATTGCATTTGCGGTGGGTGTCATCGGAGGGATGGGCAATATTTTTGGTACTTTTCTCGCTGCACTACTTTTAGGTGTGTTAGGAAATTTAGTAACAGCGCTGTATGGTTCTATCTGGGGGGCAGCGATATCCTTCATGATTGCTCTTTTAGTGCTATTAATCAGGCCGAAAGGGCTCTTACGGAGATGAGGCAATGCGCCACAAAAAGATCCTTTTTTTAATATTTGTAGTTTGTTTGATTGAGACTGTAGCAGCGTTTTTACCGACAGTTTTTAAGGAGTGGTACTTTTATTATGCTGCCTATCGTGTACTATATTTTGTCATTTTAGCATATGCGTGGAACATGCTAGGCGGGTACTGTGGATTTATGAATTTTGGTGTCGGCGCATTTGCAGGTGTCTCAGCGTACGCTTCAGCATACTTATTAAAGATAGGTGTGTCGGATTTTTTAACGACGCTTCTCTTTGGTGTTATAGTGTCGACTCTTTTAGGCTTTGTGTTGGCTTTTTGCACCGTGAGAGTTACTGGGTCATACTTTAGTATTGCGTCACTAGCATTGACTTTTATTTTACAAGCGATAATTCTCAGCCAACCTGAATTAGGTGGCGGAGGAGGATTATATATACCCGAACCAGCCCCGCCTGCGCCATATACGGATTTCAGAGAGTTCCTATTTGTACTGGCAGTGGGTACAGCTTTAGTTGCGCTTTTGACATCGTGGAAAATGGAAACGGCTTGGATAGGCAAGGGATTATTATCGATAAAAGACGACGAAATAGCGGCTGGAACTTTAGGGGTAGATGTGGTTAAGCTTAAGCTATTAGTTGTGCTAATAAGCTCAGCTTTTATGGGTTTTATTGGCGCTACACTGCCCTATTACGTGCTATACTTGGAGCCTTATAGCACAATGTCTATTGAAGTTACAGTTACCACAGTAGCATCAGTTTATTTAGGTGGAATCGGAAATTTTTTAGGTCCTCTTATCGGGGGAGGAATTTTGGGGACAATTATGCAGACAGTTACGGTAACAATAAGTTCAGAGCTCAACATGCTAGTAGTGGGAATATTGCTTGTTGTATTAATAACATCGGCACCTACTGGAATAATGGGCATAGTTAAAAGAATGCAAGGAGTTAGACAAAGCAATGACTAAACCGATACTTGAAATACAAAATTTGACGAAAAAATTTGGTGGTCTTCGAGCATTGGCGGATGTATCCCTATCCGTGGATTACAATGAACGGCTTGGGCTTATAGGGCCGAATGGTTCGGGTAAAACAACATTAATTAATATAATTACAGGCGTTTTGGATTGCGACGAAGGCAGAATAATCTTCGACGGCAGAGATATTACAAAATTAGTTAACCGCAAGCATGCACATAGAATAGCGCGCCTAGGAATAAGTAGAACTTTCCAGATTCCTAGACCCTTCAAAAGTATGACTGTTTTGGATAACGTAACTGTTCCACTACTATTTAGTAAAAGATACGCTATGCAAAATTGCGAGGAGACTGCATTAAATATTCTTCGGATGGTGAACCTCGAACCTCATGCTCATTCTTTTCCCTCTAAGCTAACACAAATCGAATTAAGAAAACTGGAGTTGGCTAGGGCATTAGCAGTAAAACCGAGGCTTCTTCTACTTGATGAGGTAGGGGCAGGGTTAACAATGGACGAAATAAGCGAACTACTGACTTTATTGAAGAAATTAAATGAAGAAGGTTTAACAATTATTATGGTTGAGCACGTGATGAAGGCCGTGTTCTCCTTCTGCGAAAGAGTAGTTGTGCTATGTAATGGCGCGGAGATAGCGTGTGGCAAGCCCGGCGAGATATCATCTAACGAAGAAGTTGTGAGGTCTTATCTTGGCGGTTAAAAAGAAAATTTTGATAATCGATGGCGTTCATGCCAGTTACGGTGCAGCCAAAGTACTAGAGGGGGTATCATGCGATCTTACTGAAGGCGATATAGTTGTCGTCCTAGGAACTAATGGTAGTGGTAAAAGTACTTTGTTAAAATGTATTTGTGGAGTTGTGCGTCCTAGTAGTGGAAATATTGTTTTGTCAATTGGTGGCAGAAATACGTCCTTAGTAGGTAAAAAGCTTTACGAGACAGCTCGATTAGGCATAATATTTATCGCGGAAGGGAGAAGAATATTACGTGATTTAACTGTAAGAGAAAACTTGCTAATCGCAGCGTATACGAAGCGCGCGCGTCAAAGATTTAAAGAAAATTTGAAGATAGCTTATGATCTCTTTCCGGTGCTCCAGGAGCGTGAGAATCAGATGGCTGGAACCTTGAGTGGTGGACAGCAACAAATGTTGGTGTTGGCCATGGGATTATTAAGCGACCCAAGGATACTGTTAATAGATGAGCCTTCTCAAGGTTTAGCACCAATACTTGTAAGAGATATCATGAAAAAGGTTAAAGAATTGAGAGACGATTATGGGTTAACAATTTTAATGAGCGAACAGAACTTTGTTGAGGCAGCAAAGATTGCAGATAGGGGATATGTGCTTTCCCACGGGAAAATTGTATTAGAAGGTGAGGTATCCAAAATAGCTGACCTAGACGTTGTCAAGAAATATTATTTTGCGCTAGATTAAATGTTTAATAAACGTTATGAGCTGGTGGTTAATGTGAGGTCTATGGTTCTTTATAGTTTTTCTTCACCGTTGATGTTGTCAGACCTTAAAACGCCGCGGATAGCCTCTCACGAAGTATTGGTGAAAGTTAAGGCTTGCGGAATTTGTCATACAGATCTTAAAATACAGAATGGTTTGGTTCCAACGGTAAAGTTGCCCCGCGTGTTAGGACACGAAATCGCTGGGGAAGTGATTAAAATTGGTGAAAAAGTGGCCAACATAAATAGAGGTGATTTAGTTGTTGTTTATCCCTATGTTACATGTGGTGTGTGTCATTTTTGTAGAAACTCGATGGAAAACTACTGTACAAGTTTGTTTCTTTTAGGGCGTTTGGGCTTCGAATTGAATGGTGGTCTAAGTGAATTTGTCAAATGTCCGTCAGATAATGTTTTTAAGTTCTCTAGCGATGTTCCTTTCGAAAAGGCAGCGGTCATACCTGATGCTGTAGCCGTTCCCTTTCACGCTATAAAGAGGAGGGGAAGAGTTACTGTTGGTGAGGACGTTGCGGTTATTGGTTTAGGCGGGATTGGTGTTCATGCGATACAAATAGCTGGGGTTTGTGGAGCAAATGTTTATGTTATAACAAGTTCGCCGCAAAAGTTGGATATAGCAAAACAATTTCACGTGAGGGACATCATATGTACAACCAAAACAAACATGGTAGAAGAGGTTAGCAAAGCCACTGGTGGCAAGGGATTTGATGTAGTTCTAGACACCGTTGGTACGCGAACGACGATAAATCAATCTTTAAAGATATTAAAAAGTGGAGGAAGACTCATTATAATCGGTTACGAGTATGGCGAAAACTTTGAGTTGCCAGTGCAACAAGTTGTTTACAACGGGATCGAAATAATTGGGTCCCGTGGATGTACAAAGCAAGATATCGTTGAAACTATTCGACTAGTCGAAGCTGGAAAGCTGAAGCCGACAGTTTGCAAAATTTTTGATTTGGAAGAAGTCAATGTAGCTATGGAGTGTTTGAAGAAAGAAAAACCTGCCGGCAGAATTGTAGTGAGAGTGACGAGAAATTAGAAACATGACTCGCTGGTAGGAATCCGAGGTGCCAATTCTATCTCTTTACTGATATATGTCGAGCATTTACGTGGGCATTCCATCCAGAAAGTTTAATGCTACCATCAATCTTCCTATCGATAGAACCGTGTTCATTTTAGCTAGAATTGCGCCGGCGAAATCTTCGAATAAGTTGTCTCCAACGTGCAAAGCCTCTCCGGGATGACTATTTAATCCGAAAGACTTTCCTAAAATTTCAGGTTAGGCTTCAAAACTTTAATTTCATTTGGATAAAACTGTTTATTAATTAATTTTGATATTCAGACAAACTTTTAAGGCTTCCATTAGGGCTCTGCTATCTTCAGTTATTATCCCCTTCAACCCTTAAGGCATCCATGGAGTTCGAGAAGGGCGGGCATGCAGAAAGATAAGGAGAACTTGCGAACCCAAAATGCCCGAAATTCCAAGGAGAATAAAAATCATTAAAAACCAGATCTTATGGCTACTATTGCGTGCGAAGTGAAAGTGCTCATTTGGTTAGCTTTTGATAGGGCTTTCAGCAAAAAGACAAAAGCTTAATAGGCTTTCAAATAAATGCATCTTAAGGGTGATGTAAATGCCAATTATTAAAAGCGGAGATGGAGAGTGCGATGCAATTCTTGAATCGTCGAAGCTGATGCTTGTCGCAGCTAGAACAGCTCCCAAAACACTTGGAATAGACGATGTCATAACGCTAATTGTTTACGGAGAAGAAAAGGAGGCGATAGCTAAAAAAATGTATGAAATAGCCGTGGAAAGAAATGATGAAGGCTTTAAGCGCGATGCAAAGAACGTGGAGGATTCTGAGGCTATCGTTCTTATCGGAATCAGAGGGGGCAAAAGTGCGGGTATCAACTGCGGAGCATGCGGTTATAAGAATTGCGTGGAATTTGAAGAGAGGCAAAAGGTGATTGTACGGGACTTCATAGGTCCCACATGTATTTTTAAAGCCTTAGACCTAGGAATAGCCTTGGCTTCAGCTGTTAGAACAGCCAGCCTATTAAATGTTGACAATAGAATAATGCGAACCATCGGAGCAGCGGCATTAAAGCTAAACATGATGCCTGAAGCGACAATAGCCATAGGAATACCACTGTCGGCTAAAGGCAAAAACATATACTTTGACAGACAGTACTCAAGGTTGCCTGCGAAATAGTGTGCATGCCGCTGATGCCGGTTTTGTTAGAACGGATGAAGATGCTATATCTATAGGTGGCACTTCGAGAGGTGCGGATACAGCCATCGTCTTAAGACCGAGTAACACCCATACATTTTTCGATGTATGTAGGATAAAGGAGATCATCTGCAAACCGCGATTTTAACACCTTCGCAGTACCGCCTACCTTACAACGAGGCTATGGACGCTCTTCTTTCGGTACCTCGTATAAGACTCCTTCTTCTGACAGGATTAGAACGCTGCCACACTTCAAACATCTATAGTACCTGTTCGATCCTCTCTCCCCTTTCTGCTCGCCTAAAAGCTCAACTTCGCCATGAGAACATTCCTTTTTCACTAGCATCTCCACACGTACATTATTTATAATAGAAAATTTTAGCTTTTCTCCAGTTCTGGCTTCAAAAACTGGAAAATGAGCTTTTAGTGGCTAAAGCCTTTATTGAAAAACTAAAAAATAGCGTAGTCACATTGAGAAAACCTTCAGACTTCAGATCAGCTCGAAGACCGGAAAGATCAACATTCTCCAAGAAGAGCCTTTCTAGCTCTAGGTTCGGATTAGCTTCTCGATGGTTTCTCTTATGAGCCTTTTCACGTCTCCTTCTGGCGCTATCCTTTTCAAGGCCTCAAAGGTTTCCAAGTCCAACCTTACGGGTACAAGCTGCCATTTAAGCTTTTTACCAAGCATTTCCCTTACACGTTGCCTTGTTTCATGAACGCTTAGCCCCTCATCCTGGGCTTCTTGGGCTATGGCAAGCTGCTTTTCCGGATCCTTAAGCCTCATCAACGCTTGAGCATGGTCCGGTGTGAGTTTTCCACTCCTCACAGCCTCCCTAAGCGCTGGATGAAGCCTAAGCAGCTTCACCCTCTGCGAAACATACGGTCTACTCTTCCCAAGCCTTCTGCCTATTTCAGTCAGCGAGTAACCCAACTCCTGAAGCGCCTGGTAAGCCTCAGCCTCATCAAGCGGATCCAAATCCTCACGCTGCAAATTCTCAATAAGCCTAGCCTCAATGGCCTCGTCAGGCTTCAAAGCCTCATCCAAAACAAGCGCCGGAATACTCTCCAAACCAGCCTCCCTAGCAGCCAAAAACCTCCTAACACCAATAAGCAACTCATACCCCCCATCACGAGGCTGAACAAGAACCGGCTGAAGAACCCCATGCTTAGCAAAGGAAGCCGAAAGCTCCAAGATGGAATCATGGTCAACGCTTTTGCGAACCCCCTCACCAACCGTAATCTCTTCAAGCTTAAGATTTACAAGCTTCGCCATTTAAATCCCCTTTGAGAAAAATCGTGCACGCTTGTATAAATGCCTTATATTAGGAAGTAATATCGTGTTTTGCATCCCGCCTCATAAGCTGACGAACAGCATACTCAACAGCATGACTTCTGCTCGCGAAAACGCCTTCATCCACCTTCCTCTCAATCCACTCAAGAACCTTCCTATCCAAAGTGATGCACGTGATGCTTTTAACCAAACCCTTAACCCCGCAAAGCCAAAACAAAATTGTTTCAAATCCTTAATAAGTTTTTCCACATAAAACCACAAAAATCGTCAGACGTCAAACGCCAATCAAAAAGGCAAAATATTTTAACCCTAACTAGGATTAGCCTTCCTTTCACTTTTCTTCCACGAACATTGTTAGTGTTGCTCTTACATTGTTTAGCTTGCGGATACGCCCTGCCACTATTTCCTTTAGTTGATCCATAGTGGCGGCTTTAACCCTCACAACAATATCGTAGACTCCACTAACGGCGAAGGCCTCTTCAACCCCTTCAACCTGCCTTAAGTCTCTTAGCACCTCTGCCTCAGAACCAGCCTCCGCGGCTATCAACACAAACGCTGTAGGCATAGGCATATGACTCCAAATTAATTTACTCTTTCTGCAATAAAATGTTTTTGAAGCTTAGAAGATTATCTTGGCTGAAAATTTATTAGGGAAGAAACGATATTAAATCTATGAGTCTAAAACGTGCCCTCCGTAAAGCGTTCTTTATTCTTTTGGGAACAGCCCTGTTTATTAGGTTTTTTAGGGTTGTTTTCGTGGGCTGTAGTTGCAAGCTACTTCTACACAGTAAACACGTGTCGTTTCTGGATGGTTGTCGGGGGCGGCGTTATGGCTGCTGGCTTTCTGGTTTTAATAGTTCATGAAGACATTTTTTAGGGGTTGGTAGTTCACGAAAGCCATTGTCATGGTTGCATTGACGCTTCTCATAGTGGGAATCCTTTTAACGTTTTCAATACAAGAATTACGTTGCGAAGAAACTGTGTTGGATGAGTGGGATCCCTTGACACCTTCAACGTTATATCCGGGGAACGTTACAGGCTGGGCTTTTATGGCTTTAACGCAGAATGGAACATTTTTGGAATTGAACATATCAGCTTCAGGCGATGTGAGAGTTAGAATAGGAGCTCCCACCTTCAATGAAGTTACCGGAGAACTAGAATGGAAAAACCCCATCTTTGACCATGTTGGAACGCGTTTCACCCAAAGGGTTGCAATTGCTGGAACAGACGCTGATTTTTTAGAAATCAAAAATGAGGGCGCGGCCCCTGTCAACATTTCAGGCAACATAAAAAAGATCGGGAACACTTACCGAACATACTATCCCTACGCGTCTTTAGGAACCTTAACAGTGCTAGCGGGATTATCCCTGTTACTCTACGGGGTTTTCACTAAGCCCAAGAAAAGGCGCTTAAGAAAAAGGGGGAAAGTTTTAGGCTTTTTCGCCCTCAGACTTTCTCTTACCTTGAGCACGTTTAGGTTCCCCATGCAACAATGTTAGGGCTCCGAATATCAAAACCAAAATTCCCAGAACAATATTCGACCATTCGGATGGACACATGAACGCTGCTGCCACTAAAACACCCAGAATAACCTCGACGACACCCCATATCTGAACTCTCTCCAACCCTCACCCACCAGCTTTAAAGTATTATCTTTAAACTTTATAAAAGTAGCTCCACAAAAACGTTTTCCACCAAAGCGCCACCGCACACTCAACCTTTTTAGTTAGTGCTGTCGGTTTGTGGGGCTACGCATGATCCCGTCGGAGAAAGGAGAAAGGAGAGAAGGAAAATGCCTTTGCAAAAGCACTTCCTACTCATGCGCAGCCCTTCCACCCTCCACTTAGAGCATAGCGTTATCTAAAATATAAAATTTATCCTATTGTGGGTAGTAACTTTTTTATAGTTTAGAATTGTAGTATAAATTGGTGGTATATATGGCGAAGTATGTGACTGTTTCAGCTAAAATAGATGTGGAGTTAAGGCGGAAACTCGCCGAATTTGGAATAAAGCCTTCCGATGTTATTAGGAAGTCCCTTGAAAGGGAAGTTGAAGAAAAAATGAAGGAGCTACTCTACAAAAAGGTTGAGGAGGCGAGTGAAATAATATTAAGGGTTGGAAAGGACGCATGGGTGAAAACAATAAGGGAAAGCAGGGAGGAAGGCTGAAGCTCTTCGATTCCTCAGCCATAATAGTTCTCTGCGGAGAGAAAAAACTTGACAAACTCTTGGACGGCTGGACAATAAACCTGGCGTACTATGAGCTTGG
>Ga0315298_1001911_pt1 | contig 36975 bp, 36 predicted proteins | sample WHS_1_MG_FD_203077 | JGI IMG/M metagenome (GOLD analysis project Ga0315298, IMG submission 203077) | Extremophilic microbial mat communities from Washburn Hot Springs, YNP, Wyoming, USA - WHS_1_MG | ecosystem: Environmental > Aquatic > Thermal springs > Hot (42-90C) | place: USA: Wyoming...
AATACACAACAATTGGTTCATGTCAAGAGAAAAAAATGCCCAGTGTATGGCTACAAATGAAACGCCAAAATGAGCTAACTCGCTGCTAATCAAGCACTTGCAGCAAAAACAAGAAAGAAAATGGGTTAATTAGCAAGCAAGCAGATGCACGCGCAGCACGAGAGACTGGGGCATGGTCAAAGCGCGAACCCACACCTCCAGGATTCGTCGTTATTCAGGCGTTATAGGCAGTCCCGATGCTGGGTTCCACATTCCTCTAGTTCGCCTCACCCCAGCGCATTGTGAAGATAAAACGATTACAACACACTAGCCGGTCCGCTGAAAAATACGCAAAAATCCCAATATTTTCAAAGGTCGGTTTTCCAAAACAGGCATTTTTCCGCACACTGTTAGACACTTAGCAGGCCCAGCCTGCCTACCCATTTGGGGAGGCTTCACAGTAAAACATTTCACCTGCTTGCTAGTTCATAACACAAAAATTAAACCCCAGAAAGGGCATGCACCTATTTCTGCTATCAAAGCCTCTTAAACTACTCCTCACCACGTATCCCTACAAGTGTTCCCTTGCGAATCTTGGTTGGTCGTTCCCGGCACATTTGGGACCGCCGCATCATACTCACGTACAAGCACGTAGTTTCCACATTTGCATTTTGGTGGCCAATCTATTGACGCTGAATATTCTTTAACATGGATTGACTCGTTGGTTTCGGGTAAGCACAGCTTCCCTGTCTCTTCTTCGTACGTTTTGCAATGATACGTTACCAAGCCGTCCGGTGAAAAATCATACTTAGTGCAATTGCTTATGTTATTTCCGTAACGGTCCATGATGGTCTTTTTACCATCAACCAAAGCGCAATTCAGGGGCTCGGGAGTTTGCCAGTCGTTATAAGGTGGATTCGCTTCCCTATCTTGGTAACACGCAATCTCCGCCGTCCTAAGCGCGATGGATGTCGCCATCAACGCCGAGCAGGTAACCAACATCCAGCCTAATGAATTGTTGTTTTTCATAGTATTTTCCTCCTTTCTTTTAGTTTTTAATTGGTTTTCTACCCTTCAACACAGCCGCCAACCAAATGGCGGCTAGACTCAAAACTACGCACCCCCAAAAAACTAACCTAATGGTGGTTGCCCTATTTCTTAGCCCAGTGACCCCGGCACTTGCTTTCTGGCTGACCGAGTGCTGACCACGAATCTCAGCCTCGTGGCGCGCACGAACTTCAGCCAATTCCATGGCAGTAGGCCAAAGGCTATTCGAAATGTAATACCGGACATAGTTATAAGGGATTTGCTTTCCAGGAGCTATTTCAACCTTACCGGTTAGGCGGTAGTCTGTAACTAAAACTTGCGCGTTTCCACATGATGGCAGGAAGTTTTCTTCTTCTAGTTCCGAATCAAAGTTATGAACGTCAATTAGGTTAATCGAAACAATTGGTTTGGGTTCGGTAAGTCCGCGCGATGTATCGTACCGGGTGAAAACGCTGTTCCGCGGGAATGCACCAATACGGGTGTTAGTGAGGGACAAAACCTCGTACACGGCGTTTGTATACCCATCCGGGTTGAAATAAACTATTTTACTGGGGAGTCGCCAAAGATCGTTGACTAACTCAACAACCACATGCATCTGGTAAGCATTGGTTTCAGCTTTAGCCTCCAGTCGAGGATCGTCCAAAACCCATACCGGAACCATGGAAGAATTCGAAAGCGAACTGATGTAGCACCCCGAAGCAAAAGCGAGCCAAAGCACCTCGTAGAACGTCGATGAAAGTTGTCTGGTGAAACCCGGACGCACATACGCGGACCACCCCAGTCCTGAAAAATGCGCTGTATAGGTGTTGCTGCCATCGAAACACCAGACGTTCGTTGTAATCCGCGTAAACGAACTCTTTTTCGGGAGTTGTAAAGAAACCGGTGAAGGAAGTGACCCATAGTCGGTTGGTCTAGTTGTATCCAAAGTTTCGATACAAAATTTGCACCCGTCGACTCGCACTTTGAATTGACATGTCCGAGAAACCGGATTGCTTACTCCCAAGAAGAGCAGTGAATTCATCTCTCCTTGTATGGTGACTGGCCCACCAAGTAATACATTGTACGTAACCAAAAACTTAACCAAGACAATCAAAGCTGAACAGCGAATAAGGTTGCGCTTAATTTCACCCCAATGCTCAAGGCTCTTGCTTGAATCGCAGCGGATACTGATAATTGCCCCAAAATGCGGAGCTATTCCAAGGTTGGCCATAAACGATACCGGTTCGAACCGAACAAGTTTTCTCCCCTTAGCCTAAACTCCAGCCCACAATTGTACGGCCTTTCCTTATCATCTGGCTGCCAGCCTTATTCACCTCAGAAAAACACGCAATCCTTTCTAGCCACAAAAGAAAAGTCAGCATTTTTAACATCTCCAACATCCTCATGCCCAAGAAGTTACATGTGGTCCTGCATTCACGTCTGTGCGTGTCGCGCTGCCCTGCGGCAACTCGTTTGGTCGCTGCCCCTGCATCCGCTGCCAGAACAGCAACCCGTAACTGCCAATTAGTAAGTAAACCAACACCAATTTCATGGTCGTGTCTGCTATATGCGGCGACATGCCCAATAGGTCGGTCAAGTTGCCCATGCACCCGCATGGCCGATGCCAGCCCATCCACCACAACCCAACCCGGTACACCACAAAGTTGGTAGCCAGCCACGTAACTGCCAATAGGCTGAACTGCCGCTTGTCGGTAAACAGGCAGAAAAACGCTATGCACAACTCAAGCAACCCCACCAGCAGCAGCAAATGGCGAAATGGAATACCGATGATGGGGTCCGCCACCTCCAGCGCACGTGCAGAACCTGTAGCGCTGAATACCTTCGCCAAACCAGTAATTCCGAAAAGCACGCCGGCACTCCAAACAAACCAACGCAAAATGCGCTCTCTATCAACAGCCGATCCGGTTGCATCAACGTCTGACTGGTTTGAGTTCACGCTATTCATCTGCGACGCCCACCACACAAAGCAACTCAGTTGAAATAATCAGCACGCAAACCGTACCCAAGCTTGGCGCCCTCCACTCTCTATTCACAAAACCCCTATACACCGTACACGAGGGTAGCACTGTCTCTATTCCAGAATTCCAGACGCCTCTGCCCAGTGCCTTAGCATCCATAGCTATGCCCAGTTTTTCGCGCGCCTCGCGCCTATGTTGACACGAAAAAAAAGTCAATAGGGATTTTTAATTTTTTTCCATGCTCTAACTGCCTGTGTCACAATAGGTTACAGCATCCAAAGCATGTAAATCGCACACAAAGACTTTACCCTACAAAGCTCGTTCCCAGCGATGCAATTGCCAACGGGCCATGCTGCTTCTCATTCGTAAACAGACGGAAAAAATACAATGAACAATTCCACACACCCTACCCCAACCATCAACTGCCGAAACAGTACACGGAAGCTCGGATCAGCCACATCCAGTACATCCGACGATCTACTCGCTCTGCGCGCCTCGGCCAAGCCAGTAATAAACAATATTAACCCACAACAAACAATGAACCACTGGGTTGCCCTCCCACAAGGGCTAAGCCACATATGAAAGACTAAAGCTCAATCCACCGGATCGCAACCTTCTGATGTAAGAGAATTCTCGTACCAACAAATACTGGATTCTACCCTCTCAGGGGACCAGTCGATGCAGTTGCCATCGCACTTCCCATTTTTGTACACGCACTGGCCCCTCCCTGCGTACCACGTGGCCTTGGCGCATACTCGATTGTACACGCATTTTTCACCGGTTTCAATAGGACCCTCACGGCCTGCGGCTGGCCGGCAAAGCGTTTGTTCCGAGGGTGGATCCGGGTCAAACTGAATATCTTTTTTGCATGTGTACCTGACAACTGTGCAATTCGTCCCCTCTTGGCCGCACCAAACGCCCTCCTCGTTCATGCCGTCTTCGTATTGCAATGGTGACTCATACAGCTCGTCGTAACATGGATATGCCGCGACCGTTACAGGGATTAACGCGGTAATGAGCCCGATGCTCCACTTTATCTTAACTAGGTTCGCTATTGACGTTGTTCCTTTCCTCGTTTTCATACTCAATTCACTCCGCTTTTCGATGACGTTTTCTCTGGTTCAACTTTCGTATGCCGACCTGCTTTCAGACGCATCGCTCGTAAAGAAAGCAAGATCAGCGGCCCAACTAAAATTAAAGCCATTACACACAGAACAAAGCGACGCTTCTCGTTGTTGTGTGCATCTGTTATGGCTTTCGCCTTTAGCTTGCGAATAAAACTCTTCTCATACCTTTCCTTTATCGCAGGAAGTTGAGATGAATCGGGCCAAAGCCCGTTCGTCACAGTGTAAGGGCAGTACTTATATGTATACGATTGTCCGGATAGACGCACTACTCCACCTAGCCGGTAGTCCACTACGCTGGCTAGGCCGTTGAACGGACGCATGTCGGCTTTTTCAGGTGCTGCGTCGGATACACCTTCGGTTTTGCCCCGGACCACACTCCGTTCAAAAGGGATTTCATTTGCACCAATTGGCGACGAATAAACAGTAAACACAAACCTGCCAGGAAGCGAATAACCAGCTATGTTGGTTACGGTTAACACTCGATAAACCGCGTTCGTGTAACCCTTATCAAAGGGAGATGCGAGCGGAATAACATCAATAGCCTTGGTCACAGGATTGTATGAGCGATAGTAACCGTCGTTGAGGAAATCCACGCGACTGGGTAATCCAGGAGCACTTGCTAAAAGTTCATACAAGACCTTCATGGTGAATGGTTGCCTGCGGATTTTAGGGTCTTCCGGACTCCAAATAGGTACCATCACCTGGCCCTGGTTTGTAAGAGTGCTGAAAAATGAATGGGAAGCGAATGCAAACCATACATACTCGGCCAAGGTACCTTCAGGGCGCGGTATAACGCGCTCCTCAACCTGTGCTGGAAATATAACCTGCCTGTTCGTCTCATGCATACCATCCACCACGATGATTGGCTTTGCGGGTATGTGCACCAAGCTGCGCATCACTCCATCCGCAACTGCATACTCGTAATATTTGCTTTTCTCTTCTGGTATACTAATGCGGATTTTGTAATTGCCGCCCACAACCTCGACGTAGAAATCATACGCATTGATCCTGCCCACATCGGTTGACTCCAGTTTTGTTATCCGTTCAATTCGCCCCCACGCAGAATATTCTTGGCCGCAAGACAACTGCATTCCAAGAACTCCGACTACAAACAAAGTTAAAATGTGAAAAGTTCCCGCCAAGGCCCATTGGCCCCGCCCCGATATGCTGCTAAACCACCCCGCTTTCACGTTAGGACCTTTCCCGCTTTTTTCCAGTTATTGTGATTCCATCTCGTCCGTGCGCGGGGATGCATAGCTTCACCCGCTTTTACCAAAACTTCGCCCCTATGTTGACACGAAAAAAAAAAGTCAATAGGGATTTTTTAATTTTTTTCCATGCTCTAACTGCCTGTGTCACAATAGGTTACAGCATCCAAAGCATGTAAATCGCACACAAAAACTTTACCCTACAAAGCTCGTTCCCAGCGATGCAATTGCCAACGGGCCAGGCTGCTGCCCATTCGTAAACAGACAAAAAATACAATGAACTATTCCGAACACCCCACACTAACCATTAACTGCCGAAACGGTACAGAGAAAATCCGACCCCGCGACCCTCAATTCCTGCGCCAGCCCAATTGCACTCTACACTTGCGTCCGCTTTGGCCCGCGATACCGCCTGCGTCTCAGGCCGCCCACAGTCTTGATCCATCCAAAGATTTCCTCCAGACGCTTGTGGATCCTTTGACCCAAACCATACTCATCCGTGCGCGTCGTGCGCCCGTCCAGCCCAGGCCTCCACATGCCATGCTTGCGCGCTACATGCGGCACAATACCCTGCCGCCGACACGCCGCCACAAAATCCCTACGATGATACGCCCTATCTGCGCTCACGTTCTTCACCGCCCACGCACTCACCCCGCTATGCTTGGAGCTGAATCTGGCGCAGCGTCACAGGCGGCTCCGGTTTGACGATCGGACCAATGGATCGTCAACTCCACACACAGCCCGTTGCGATTCTCTATCAACACCTGTCTGCCAAAATACAACCGCACCTCCTGACCTTTTGTCTTTCCGTTACAGTACGCTTTCCGGATCGGTCGTCCTCCGATGCGTAGCGTTGGAGCGCTCCTGGCCCGAAATCCGACCCTCAGGTTGGCCGGCTCCTGCTCCTTGGCGGATTACACCTGGGCAGTGTCTCTGCCGTCCTTGCGGGCAAAAACCCTTCAGGCTTACCCCGCCTGCTTTCGGGGCTTGGTCCACGATTCGATCAGCCTGCCGTCAGCAGTGAAGTGTTCGTCACTAGTTCAACCTTCTTGGCGCCACGGCGCATAAACCTCGGCCATGAAGAGCCTGGCCACCTCAGCCGAAAGGACACGCCGGCAGTTCTTGGCAAAGACACTGCGGTCGAAACTGCCCATGGCTGAACTGGCGGCCTGGCTGCCGCGCCAAGCCACAGCGCAGCACAGCTAGGTGCAGAAATCAGAGCCAGAGCAGATTGCAGCCGAGCTGTTTGCAGAATAGCCGCTCGCTGCGCATCCCGAAATTGGGGGACGGTGAACACGCGGACCTTGAGCCCCGATTGCTTTCGGGGTTCGGGCGGCGTACTCGGACTCTTCAGTTCCTCGTAAAGCTTATCGAACAAGGGCCAGAACCGTTGGAGCACGACGTCCACCTAGCGCTTGATGGCGCGCACCGGGTAATCCTGAGGAACACAGGGGTTAAGGTTGACGACGGTCAGAAACTACAGTTGAGCTTGGGGTTTTCCACGCATAGTTTCCTATCCACATTCAATCTCTCCACCCCAATTGCAAACTACTTTTTCAACAACCCGCTATGGATGCCGAATCGGCGGTCGTTAGCCCATACAGCGTGCACCGCATCTTTAACCGGGTCCGTGCAAAGCCTCTCACGAAAACCTACGCAGTAAAGTAGGCATCAACGTGAAAAAATCCAACGGGCAACTAACCTCAAAAATCCTGAAACAACGGCTTTCGTCTCGACTGCGGTAGATACCCTAGCTGAAACCAGTAGGGAAGCTCCATGCTCACAAAACACCCTCTTAACGTGTCATTTGCAATCCCACCCTATTGCGAGCTTTACCAGCGCAGATTCCGGCGGTCCCCACCAGTCTGACATACAGATGGGATATGCGCTTGTAGAGACACAATGCCCATGTTTGGTCTGCTTCGTTGTGGGAACAAGCACATAAGGCAGGTGTCCACAGTTTTTGTCCCTTTCACAATCACAGACGCAGGCAACACCGTACGTGTTATATGTACATTCAGTCCCGTTCGCCTTGGGCTTTCCAGCACACCCACCATCCATGCAAGACACGAATATATCGCTCGTATTGGGGTAAATATTGAGACACTCAACGGCAGCTAGAGCCGCGGCAGGGACGGCAAGAGCCGCCCCAAATTTGAACAGCAATTCCTTAATCGGTCTTTTCATATCTGCTTAAACGTGTTAATCGTGTTTGCTTTCTTGCCACGTGCCATAAAGCAACAAACGAGATTATTACCATCAGTATCATTGCTGCGATTACAACAATCCGCCTAGGTCGTGTGTCCGCCAGGGTGCCAAATTGCGGACCCCGGTCCAAACGTGCCTGCATGTAAACTGCAGTTTTTTTAAGCTGGTTAACCGTTGGCCAGAATCCTTCACTGAAATAAGTAAGAGTGCCTACTTCATCCTGTAAGCGGCCGTCTGTGACAACACATTTGTCTGGCAACTGCGGTACAAAGGTTGCGCCATATGTACTCAAGCCTGCCTGGCTAAGCTCGATAGTGTACTGATTTATAACCCTAAGATTACGCTGAGGCACACCTGTAATTTTCGGAGAAAAAACCGTCAAAACTGCCACCCTGGGAAAGGCTAAACCGCTAATATTCGTGAACGCGATCACCTCGTAGATAGCGTTTGTAAACCCATTATCAAACGGAGGCGGGAATCGTCCAGCTTCAACACCTCGGACGCGTATAACACCATCTGCATAATAAATAACCTTCGTTGGCAGAAAAGGCGCTACGGTTGCTAATTCCCACTCCGCTTTCTGGAGAAAACGTGCCAAAGGATCGTATTCGACACCTCCCACGCTTAGGGTCGTCACCGGCTCAATCATGTTGTTAGTGCGTGACTTTAAGTATGTACCTGAACCATAAGCAAGCCAGATAGGCCCAGCCCAGTGAACATGGGGAATGTGGAGAATGTGCCCATTGTAGATCCAAGCATTTGCTAGGGGTAGTTTGCCTAACAGTTCCGGGTGTTTGTGAATTTCTTTTTTGGCTGCAGTTTCAAGCATAGTCACACAATATACCTGCACCCCATCATAAGCTGCTTCAATTAGATCAAACGGCTCTGCAGTTTTCGGTTCTAAGCGCAAAAACCACAGCTCATCCTGGACTTTTATGCTAAACCGGACTTGAGAATGCGGGGTCTCGCGGTGTTCAGGTTGCGAGAAAGTTATTGTACCACTGACTTCAAACCCTACACTCCCAGCCAGTTGTGTCCATCCAGTAAAGCATATGCCGATAATGCTCCTCAATAAATATTGCCATCTCGGTCCCATAGAAAACTCATCACTTCGAAGTACTACCCTGAGCGCGAATTAGCGTTTCAGCTCGAGTTGCTTTACTCAACTGTCTCACGATAAACTCGCCTGCTCTCTCTTGATTTTGGCCAGGTTTCTTCCGAATCCCAGCTACCTATTCTTCTTTCAGTCCACTCGGGAGGCGTGTCAATCAATGGCATTGGCGTCCTCTTCCCCAATGCTGATTCGTTCGCAAATGAATCGCGTATACCGTAAGGGTCTTTCTTTCCGCTGGCCCAGAACTGCAGCCCTCTATTCTATGCACTTTGCATTTCATATGGCCCCCGAGTTTTCTTCCGCCGAAAATAATCTACCGGTTTATAGCCGCGAAAAAACAATACTTTTCTAACGTCACCTAACATTCTCAGGCCCAAGAACTTACATGTGGCCCTGCATTCACGTCTGCGCACGTCCCGTTGCCCTGCGGCAACTCATTTGGTCGCTGCCCACACATCCATTGCCAGAGTAGCAACCCGTAACTGCCAATTAGTAAGTACGCCAACACCACCTTCATGATCGTGTCTGCTGTATGCGGCGAGATGCCCAACAGGTCGGTCAGGTTGCCCAGGCAACCGCATGGCCGATGCCAGCTTATTGGGTACGAAGTAATGACACCTGTCAGCTGCGGTCACAGTGGTGGCCAAAAAGTACCCCAATAGGCGTTTTTACGGTTTCTGCACGGCCTTGCGCATCTCGGCAACCCGAGCTCAATCGGCATACCCCTGCAACCAACTTACTGTGTGATAACCTTGCGTTTAATCCCAAGCGAACCCAGAGCTATATAAAAACTTGCGTAGCAACGAAAAGGCAACACATTTGCTGTGCAAAATGCAACATTCCCCGGCAACGAACAATGATCAGTTGCTTTTAAGGGGTGCAGGTGCGAGCCGAATTCAACGGCACAATAGTGGTGTTTGGAGAGAAATTCCCACACCCACACTTGTAGGGCCAAGCCGGCCGATTTACGTTGCATCTACCCTGTCTTGCTGAGGTGTTTACAGTAATAGGTTCGCACCCAAACGGAGTTTCTGGGGCGTCCTTGCAGTACTGGAGCTGCGTCACATCAGCTAAGTAACACGTGTACGACTCAATACAATTGGTGCAACCACTGACATCAAGATACCCTGAGTAACCTCCAATTGCTACATAAGGAAGGGGGGCAACGGTTTTCTGCGCGTAGCACGTTGCTGTTGCCTTCCGGTCGACGACAATAAACGAAACATAACCAACAATAAGTGCTATTATAATTCCGTGTATAGTTTTCATTTTGCTCACTTGTTGTATTTTTTCTCTCTAAGTTTACTGCTGCCCAGCCGATAAAGTGCTAAAATTGGGATCACTGTCATCGCTGTGAAGACGAGCAGAGCCTGAACTATCTTTGTCCGCCACATGACTGGAGGCTGATTCACCGGTGGGGACAAAATGCTACTTGCGATCAGCGCCTTATTGGTCGCCAAGAGCTGTTCGTACTCCTTGCTGTTTGTTTCCGGCCAACCGCCGGGCGGTGCTGTGTATCGGACAGCCCTGCCCAATACCGGGGTAACGCGCAGGTCTGCCACACTCAACCTATCTGATAAACGAGGTCGAATGTCTGTTTCTGCGCCAAGTTCAGCCGCTACCAATGAACCAGTAACCAACACAACCGGCTTTTCTTCATCCGCATCGACACGTGCTGCTGGGTCTTGGTATCGCATGTAACTAAACTGGAAAGGCAGCACGATTCCATGCCAGTTGGTAAACTCCGTTACCGTGAGGCTCCAAAGTTTCCTTGTCGGAGGGATGCCCCGTAGCCCTACACGTACGGTTTTACCGCCAATCTCAGGGCGGTAGTAATACGGTGGACTAACCGCAACAATACATGAGGTCAGCCGCTTGTTATTTAACATCATTTCACCAATTTCAAAGGAAATTTCCTCAGGTTCATAAAATGAGCTCTCAATCGGAATGTAGAGACGCTCGCATGACGGGATACCCCGATACGTTGAATGGCTTTCAGGAAGATATAAAATTCTCGCCAGGTTCGCATAAGTGTCTTGCGCGCCAAAGATGGGATGGTTGTTCACGAATACGTTGGTAATGACATCTTCCAATCCTTGCGATTGCCCACCCACAATCCATTCATTCGTCCGAAACGGAGACGTTGCCCACGTGAAGAAAACGAGGTTCTCAGTTCCGTCACACGCCCACGGCTGAATAATGACCCGGGCCTGATCTATGGCAACCCGCACGAAAATCTGATTGCTCGTGATGACTTCTCCGCTGGAACTTAACCACAACGACACCATCTTAGTGGTAATCGTGTACTCGGAAGGCGCAAGGCTATTGGCAAACAGGCAAGCACCAGCGGTAAGGAATTCCACAAATACGAAGACAACTTTGACCTTTTGCAACTTCATTCTGCCAACAGTGAACAGCCGTACCGTCATAGCACTCATGCAGGCAGCGCGTTTCATAGTATCAATGCTGGCGAATGGGAATGAAAGTGTTAATACACGGTTTTGCTATGAAGCTATTCATTTCCAGTCCTGAGTTAGCGTTTGGTGCGAGTCATATTGCTAATCACTTAACGCCTTGTTCAACAGTACTAATACTGCGAGCCAGATACCTTAGCCCTACTTCCCGTAGATAACCATCCGAGGTTCCTTTTGGACCGAAATTTGCGGGTATTAACCAGCACTGCTTTGGACTAGTCCTATTACGCAACGCGGTCACCGGGCGTGTCGGTTTGTTTGAAACCACTTTGCGTTCTATCTCAGCGTGTTTTTTCTCGTTCATTCCAGCACTCTACCACCTTCTGGCCCACACAGTTGGTCCCGTGCCCAACCACACAACTCCACCATAGCTTTGCGCCTATGTTGACACGAAAAAAAAAGTCAATAGGGATTTTTAATTTTTTTCCATGCTCTAACTGCCTGTGTCACAATAGGTTACAGCATCCAAGGCATTTAAACCGCACACAAAAACTTTACCCTACAAAGCTCGTTCCCAGCGATGCAATTGCCAACGGGCCAAGCTGCTTCTCATTCGTAAACAGACGGAAAAATGCGATGAACAATTCCAAACACCCTACCCCAACCATCAACTGCCGAAACAATCCATGGAAGATCGGAGCAGCCACATCCAGTACATACGACGATCTACTCGCTCTGCGCGCCTCGGCTAAGCCAGTAATAAACAATATCAGCCCCCATACTATAAGTAAACCACCCTTCCACCCTCATAAATACTTTACACTCTGTGTAAAACACCATACGCAACGCAAGATGTAAAAACTGTGTGTGCCTTCTCTGTAGAAGGGCACCCACGCAACATCGCTCCTACCACTGGCCAAATCCCGATGAAACCTTAATTTGACAACCCGGTTGTTATTGGCTTTTTGGTTCCTTACACAGACAGTCCGGCCTATTGACATTTCCCCAAACAGTATTGCACGTACCTGTATACGGCTTTCCAAAAATGTTGGTACTCCGACACGTTGCACCCTCCTCTGCGCACCTGTAACCGGTGTCTCCGACAGGGTCGAGTTTGCAATCCCCATGTCCTGGCCAATTAGGAACAGCAGCCGGACCCAACGCGCCAATAACTGCACACGTTCCAACTGCAGCCCAAAATAGAGTTCCGATTCTAATCTTTGGTTTAGTAGTTTTCATGGCATTCACGGTTTCCTACTGGTTGCTTTGTGTACCTGAGCTTTTTAACCAATTGACGGCAAGCCACGAAAATTATCGGTGCCACGCCTACCGTCACCAAAACCCATCTCGCTAATGCACGCCTCTCCCTAATACCCAAAATCCGCTTCGGACCATGCTTGAGATAATATTTTACCTGCGCTAGAAGAGCCGGATCGCTATCCGATTTCCAACCCTCGCCAGGTTCAAGGGTGTACTCAGCGTAATTGAAAATCCGTTTCTTCGTAGCTTTCCTGTAACGATAGTCATGTGCCAACCTCGGCCCGTCCACACTTGGCAAAAACTCTCTTGCCTCTTCTCCCCGCACAATTATCGTCTCAACCACCAAGTTCACTACTTCAACAGGCTCAAGGGGAAAACGGCTGGAGTAAAGTTTGAGTTCCGAACTAAACGGGATCGACATACTATTAGTCTCGTACCACCTTGTACATCTGTACAGTGCGTTAACAAACCCATTGGGGATCTCCTTTCTCATCCCAAGCGACATTCTGTATACCTCCATGTGAAGCAAACTTGGAGGATATTCCAATTCCGCCCTCAGAAACTCATCGTTCTCGTCTAAGTCAAGCGACTTGTCCCTTACCACCTTGCATTCGGACACAAACCTGCCATCTGCCGAAGGTTTGATATCCCACCTGAACCCAAAGGCAAGCGGGTCATTGCGCGCTATCGTCCACGGCCGGGGTAATTCAATGACGCCCCCCTTATTTGTGCGAACATTCCTCGGCGAAAGACCATACGTCAACCACGGCATGTAAAGTGATAAAAAATCAAACACAGATGGAACGTAGATTGGGGATGAAGAAATAGCAGCATAAACCAGGTTGCTCTCAGGCCTCGGGATGGCAATGTGCTTGGCGTATGGCACCAGCCTAAATGTATTAGTTCCATCATATACAAGAATTGCCCAGTCCGTCTTGTCATCCACATTAGTAGCGGCTATTCGCCAAGCATCCCCATATAGAGTTACCACAAAACCTACACATAATGGCCGTTCACTTTGCGATTTACCTGATGCCGGGTTCCGAGTCCCAACTTCATATTTACCCCTCACCTCGATGACTTGTCCACACCAACCGCACCCAAGCAAACAAAGCAATAAAACTAAAAGTCCCAACAAACCCCACGTAAACCTGCCTCTTTTACCCCCGAACACCCAGGAATTAGTACCCAACCCATTGTCTTCCACTCCTCTACTATTACCAAACTTAGTGCTACTAGCCTCGCCTTTCATAGGGCCACCTATTTGCAAACGTCACCACCATTTTGACACGAAAAAAGTCAATAGGGATTTTTTAATTTTTTCCATGCTCTAACTGCCTGTGTCACAATAGGTTACAGCATCCAAGGCATGTAAATCGCACACAATAACTGTACCCGGCAAAGCTCATTCCCAGCGACACAACTGCCAGCAGCCTGAACTGCCGCTTGTCCGTAAACAAGCAGAAAAACGCTATGCACAACTCAAGCAACCCCACCAGCAGCAGCAAATGGCGAAATGGAATACCGATGATGGGGTCCGCCACCTCCAGCGCACGTGCAGAACCTGTAGCGCTGAATGCCTTCGCCAAACCAGTAATCGTTAGTACGATTCCGGTGCTTTGTACAAAGCATGTGGCCCACTTATTCATAGTGCTCGTTTCCGACTCTGCCATTGGGTCTGCTGTTGATGTCTACGATTACGGTTTGCAGCGGCAATCGTTTACTTTATAAACCTGGTGTATCCGACAGCTCAAACATTTGCATGAACCCGGGTGCATTCATTGAGGCTCCTGCCAATATTCATTAGTGTGTAATTGCCAGTAGTGTTGTGTAACTGAGGCAGCTTTACAACGGCGGACTTTCTTAAGAACATCTTCAACCTTCCTGGTCCAGTCGAAGGGTTGGTGGTTCTGGTGTTGCGTCTGGATGTACTGCTCAATCGCAGTTTTCAAATCCACCACTCTACGAAACAGACCTCTTGTACCTGGATTTTCATCTATGCTTGTCTGGAGCTGTCTGAACTGATAGATGGAAATGCCTTCCCGCCGGGTGGCGGGAGGGCATTAGCACGAACCAGTTCGTGCGCCTCTTGCACGGGTCGTTGACCCAATACATACGCAGCAAGAACCGTTCGTGCCCGTGTCCTAAACTCGAACCGTTGATGGAGCGGTCCCGCAGTCGCAGGACCAGCTCACATGTGCAAGAATGAGTAAGAACACTATCTATGCGGGCTTGGATGTTGCCAAGCACAATCTGCAACTGCACTTGGCAGGTCGGTTTCATGAACTGCCCAATACCGCCGCCCCGCATGTGCGGGGCTGAGGTTCAGGTTGTATGTGAAGCAACCGGAGGCTACGAGCGGGCCGTAATGGCTGCCTTGCACCAAGCCGGTATTGCCGTGAGCGTGCTCAATCCAGCTCTGGTGCGGCATCCACGCGTACGCGGGACTCGCGTCCCGCAAATGCGTGATCAGCGCGCTAAGACCGACTGGTTGGATGCCGCTGTGCTGAGTGCTTACGCACATGCCCTCAAGCCGAAACCGACTTCGGTACGCTCGGCCCTAGAACAACAACTGGCCGAGCTGATCCGACGGCGCGGCCAACTGGTGGATACACTGGTAATGCTGCGTCAGCAGGCACAGCAACTAAGCCCGTCCGTTGAGCGGGACCAAAGCCTGGTGCGCCGGTTGGAACGCGACTTGGAACAAGTCGAGACTCAACTGCAGCAACTGCTGCCAGTCCCGCACATGCGGGATGGCTGGGCTGGCTCCGCATCCGCGCCAGAGCGGCCAATGGCACGGCTGCAGCAGCATTGGCGGTGGGCATGCCCCCGCAAATGCGGGGCGAGCGCTTTACATGGCTGCGCTGGTGGTCCGCATGTGCGGGAGCAAACCCAATACTCAGGGCATTTTACCAGCGCCTGCGTGCAGTTGGCAAAGCTGTCCCGCCCATTTGGCGGGATGGCTCTGACTGCTGTGATGGGGAACCTAGTTGTGTTGATGAACCATGTGCTTAAATATCCCAACTTCGCTCTCGCAAATTAAATACCGTTGCTGCGGTGAAGAATTCAAAGAGAGATTTTGGAGTACGGTGCTCCAGCACAGCTTTCGTTTCCGCTTGGGCATATCCGAGCGGCTCCCACGCTGTACGGCATCTGGCGCATGTGGAACTGCGCCCTAGAGGTGTGCGCGCCGTAGCTGCGCTCGTAAGAGCGCGGAAAAACAAGATTCAAACTTAGGAAACCGAGTCTGCGCGACCAACCGCGGCGCGCAGTGGACTGCGCGCCCTACCGACTCCCGCGCCTTTGGGTAGATTGGAGCGCGGCCATCTTGGCCGCAGTGCCCGCAAAAGTGGGTTGATCGTGTCAGGGCCTATTTTCGCCCAGGAGTGTCGCGTGCCGTAGCCGCGCCCGTAAGGGCGCGGACGGTAGGATTCCGGCCGAGAAGCCGGGTCAGCACGACCCACAGCGGCGCGTCCCGCACATGCGGGACGCGCCCTACCGACTCCCTGCGTTTCTACTGTGAAGGATTGGAGTAGAAGCTTTTGGAGCGCGGTGCTCCAGCACCGCTTTCGGTTCGGTTGAAGGGACGACTTTCACCTCGCCCAGAGTCGGGTACACGCTGAACCGCGCATAGCAGCCGGCTCGGACCCAGCGTCGCCTTCAAATGCTGGATTTACTGCGCTCCAGAGTGGCGCGTCCCAGTACGACCGCATTTGGTAGGGCGGGCAGTCCTCTGCCCGCCGCAGCCAGGATTAACAGCGTACTTCCCGCATCAACAGACCAGCAGCTCGTAGCCGCGCTCGTAAGAGCGCGGAAAACGAGATTCAAACCCAGCAGCCGGTCCTGCATGACTAACCCCCAGCGCGCATCCCGCACATGCAGGAGCGCCCTACCTTAACTTTGCGTTTCCGCGCCTTTGCGTTAAAAATGCGGACGCATGAGGGCATGCTTCCCTACCATAGACATTAGTAGAGACATTCCATGCATGCGGGACCAACGTGTTCGCAGCTGAGAATGGTAGGCACGCCTCGCGTTCTAAAGCGGGACGCGCGCCGGCCCACAGCTTTTGTGGCGACGTTCCGCGAACGCCGTCTGTTTTTCCCATGATCGGTGCAGCAAGACACTCCCCCAAATGCGGGACGACAATAAACCGGGCGGTCACAGACCGCCGCTACAGAATTCCGGCACCGCTTTCAATTCGGTTGGGGGGCACTTCCATATCGTACAGAGTTTGGTGCAGGCTGAGCGGCGCACTGCATTCAGCTCTGACCAAAGCCTGCTCTGCTAACACGGAATTGACTGTGCCTCAGAGCGGCGCACGCCGTTACAACTGCATTCTCGTGGCGCGGATCACGTACGTGCGGGAGCGCACCTTACGACAAACCGGGTTCGTTGGGCGCCTACGAAGTGGTGTCTTCCATAAGTCATTCCTCAGACACAGGGGTTAGCGTTGCGCCGGAAATGGCTTTCTGCCACAGAAAAAACGCTTTTCGTTTTAATGATGTTGCGCTTTCGAGTGCAACGCGCCAGTGGATACAAAACCTGCCGCAAAGGAAGCAGCTTTTTTGAGAAGTGTGAAACATCCTGCTCGACGCCGGCCCGCACGGTTCAATGTGTGCCGGTTTGGGCAGGCAACGGAAGACCGTTCCTGATTGACTTTGTAAATCTGACCAGCAAGCTCTGCGCGGTGTGCGTTCGAGTTGCGCAGCAGTATGTAAAGCATGTAAAAAAACCGAGCATGACCAGATGAAAACCCGAATAGCCGTAACGCAGCAGGAATCAGCACGGTCCCTGGGCCAGTTTGGTCGGTCGCGCAGGCTTATTGTGGGTGGGATGATCCTGGTGATCCTTTGCGTCCTGACGTGCGCAATTGCACTAGGTGGGGTGGCACCGCAACCGCGTGAACGTTGCTCATTCAACGCTGATTGGCGGTTCACAATGGGCGATCCGCCGGCATGGGAAGGCAAACTCAGCTACGAAAACCTTAAGCCATGGCTGGTTACAGTTGGGCGCGAGTTCGCGAAAAACACAAATGCAACTGCTCAATCCCGACCGGCTGGCAACCCGGGTTGCGATATGCCGTATGTCCAACCTGATTTTGACGACAGCGCATGGCGGCGGCTGGACCTGCCGCATGACTGGGGCGTCGAAGGACCGTTCAAGCAAAATTATCCAGGCGAGACCGGCAAACTGCAGTTTTGGGGTGTTGGCTGGTACAGAAAACGGTTTCATGTACCGGCATCTGACACAGGCAAACGAATTTACCTTGACGTTGACGGTGCAATGTCATACGCGATGGTCTGGCTCAACGGACGGTTTGTGGGTGGGTGGCCTTATGGATATGCCTCGTGGCGGTTGGACCTGACACCGCACATTCGGTTCGGTGCCGAGAACGTACTGGCCATCCGACTCGATAACCCGCCTGTGTCATCGCGTTGGTATCCGGGTGGCGGCATTTACAGGAACGTTTGGCTGGTTAAAACCGCTCCGGTCCACGTTGCTCAATGGGGCACGTTCATAACAACGCCGGTAGTTACCCCGGATTCCGCAACAGTTCAGGTTAGGGTCGAAGTTGTCAACTGCACGGAAACTCCGGTTGAACCGATGGTTGCAACGGCGATTTACCAGTTGGATGCAAGAGGCAACAGAACCCGCAGAGCTGTTGTCAAAACCGCCCCTGTACAACTGCAGGTTGCGCCTGGTACAACCCATGCCTGTACTGCAACAGTCACGCTTGCAAAACCCAGGTTGTGGAGCATTCAAAAGCCGAACCTGTATGTCGCCGTCACAACGGTTGAGATACAGAATGCTGTTGTTGACCGATACGAAACCGTGTTTGGTGTCCGAACAATCAAGTTCGATGCTGCACACGGATTTTGGCTTAACGGCGTGCTGACCGAGATCAACGGTGTATGTAATCATCACGATCTTGGCGCACTCGGCGCAGCACTAAACCTGCGCGCATTGGAACGGCAGTTGAGGTTGCTCAAAGAGCTGGGTTGCAACGCAATTCGCACAAGTCACAACCCGCCTGCGCCTGAGCTGCTCGATTTGTGCGACCGGCTCGGGTTTATGGTGATGGTGGAAGCATTTGACGCATGGCGCACGGCAAAGCGCACCAACGATTACAGTGTGCTTTTTGATGACTGGCACGAGAAAGACCTGCGTGCAATGGTGCGGCGTGACCGTAACCACCCCAGTGTTGTTCTCTGGAGCATCGGCAACGAAATTCTCGAGCAAAGTGATCCTGACGGTTGGAAACTGGCGTTGCACCTTGCAAACATTGTTCGCGATGATGACGCGACACGGCCTGTGACGGCCGCGCTGCACAAGCCAGAGGCAATGACAAACGGGTTCCAGCGTGTGTTGGACGTGTACGGCTGCAATTATGGCCCGCACAGGTACACAGAGTTCCGGCGGTTGAACCCGGATGTGCCGCTCATTGGCAGTGAAACAGCGTCATGCGTAAGCTCGCGTGGCGAGTATTTCTTCCCTGTCAGCACAAACAGACGCGCCGGACGGGTGAATTTCCAGGTCACCTCGTACGACCTTGCCGCACCTGCGTGGGCGGTCCGGCCGGACACGGAGTTTGAGGCACAAGACCGAAATTCGTTTGTTGCCGGCGAATTTGTCTGGACCGGATTTGATTACCTGGGTGAACCCACCCCGTACGACCGTGACACGACAAACATGCTCGAGTTTACTGAACCGGAGCTGCGCGCCCGGGCTGAGAGACAACTAGTGGAGCTTGGCAGGATACTCGTGCCGTCGCGCAGCTCGTACTTTGGTATATTCGACTTGTGCGGCTTCAGAAAAGACAGGTTTTACCTCTACCAGGCACGTTGGCGACCCGAGCTGCCAATGGCACACATACTGCCGCATTGGACCTGGCCGGAACGCGTTGGCCTGATCACACCCGTCCACGTGTACACTTCGGGCGATGAAGCTGAGCTGTTCCTGAACGGCAAATCATGCGGCAGGAAAAAGAAGGCGCCTTTCGAGTACCGGCTCTGCTGGGATGATGTTGTGTACGCGCCGGGCGAGCTGAGGGTTGTCGCTTACAAACAAGGCCGGAAATGGGCAACTGATGTTGTGCGAACGGCTGGGCCGGCAGTGGCGCTTGTGCTTGAGCCGGACCGGAAGACTGTGCGTGCTGACGGGGTTGATCTGGTTTTCGTGACTGTTAAAGTCGTGGACAAGAACGGACAGGTTGTGCCCCGGGCAAAAAATCGGATCAGGTTTAGCATAACCGGTCCCGGTAAGATCATTGCAACCGACAACAGTGATCCAACGTGTCACGAACCGTTTGGCTCGAGCGAACGTGATGCGTTTAACGGCCTTGCACTTGTAATTATCAAGGCTGAGTCGGGCCAACGCGGTACAATCACACTCACTGCACAAGCCGATGGCCTGCGCGGCGCGACTGTGCGAATCCGAACCAAACCCGACTGACGTGGTGCCGAAAAAGCCATTTTCGAGGTGGAAAAACATGCGTAAACCCCGATGTTTCGGATCGTCGTTTTTTCAAAACAGCCCTTTTCAACAGCTTGCCGGGCGGCGTCGGTTTTTGACCGAGCAATGTTTGCAGCAGACATGCTGTGGTATTCCCCCGAGAGTGTGCAGAATACAAAATGCAGATTTGCGATACCAGGGAAGAAAAAACTGGTGCATCCCAGCGTTACCGCAGTAGGATTTCGCACACCATTTAAGCGTAAACCGTAGTCGAGAGTATAAAATGAAGCTCAGGAGGTTAATTGCGCTGGCAACGCTGGCTGTGATTTTGGGCTGCAACTGCGCGGTTTCATCACGGGCGCAAACAAACGATTTCTCGGGCCGAACGGACGAATCAATTCGAGCTGTGCTCGAGTTAGTGGCTGATCGGCAGCTTCGCGTGTCGGCCACGAATCCAGCCCCCATAATTCTTGCAGATGGTGCGTATCCGGTCGCACGCGCGCTTGCAGAGGCAACAAATGCAACCAGACCGACCGGAATTGCGTGGAACTATCCGTGGGGTGTGACACTTTACGGTCTGTTGCAAGCGTATCGCGCGACAGGTAACACGAACTACCTGAACTTTGTGCTCGAACACAACCAGATCGTAGGGCGGTACTACTACTGGTTGCGGAGCCTGCACAACTCGCTCACAAATACAACCGGGCTTGCTTCATTTCAACAGAGCACTGCGATAGGCGAGTTTTTCAAAAACGATTCACCTGCAACCGGCAAGTTGGATTATTGTGGTGCAATGGGGGCACAGTTCATGGAATGCATACTGAACCATGCCGGCAATATCTCGACCGAGCAGTTACATGTCGGGTTCAACGTGGCACGGTATATCAGTTCTATCCAATCACGGTTACCCGATGGCACGCTCTGGCGCACAAACACAAGTCCACAACAAACAATTTGGGCTGACGACTTGTACATGAGCTGTCCGTTTTTAATCCGGTGGTACCTTTACACTGGGCAGACCAATTACCTCGACGACGCCGCGCGTCAGATCATAAACATGGCAGGGTACCTGCAGGATACCGACGGGCTTTGGTACCATGGATACTTCGTGAACTCAAACGCTGTTAACGGGTTCAAGTGGGGGCGTGCAAACGGCTGGGCTATGGTCGCCACTGTCGAAGTGTTGTCTGTAATGCCTGGCAATCATCCGGCTCGGTCGAACCTGCTGAGCATACTGCGCCGACACATCGAAGGCGTTAAAGCTGTGCAAACGTCTTCAGGCATGTGGCGGCAGGTGCTCGATTATCCGCAGTTATGGGAGGAAACATCTTGCACGGCCATGTTCACCTATTGCATTGCACGGGCGGTTAACCGCGGCTGGATTGATCCGACAAACATTGATGTTGCGCGCCGTGGTTTTGTGGGTGTGGCAGCTAACATTGATACAAACGGTGCGGTGCTCAACGTGTGCCAGGGCACGGGCATCGGTACCAGCCTGAGCTTTTATCAGAATCGGCAACGGCCATACGACGACTCACACGGCCGCGGCGCGGTGTTACTGGCGGCATCGGAGCTTTTGCTCAGACCGCAGTTGGCAATTGCGACAACTGATACCGAGGCGGCGGTTTCGTGGCATGGAGGTATCAGAGATTGGATTTTGGAAACCTCGACGAATCTCGATACCTGGCGTGTGAGCGCAACACAACCCGTTTTAACCGAAAGTTGGCTAAATGTTGTTACCGAACCGCTCGGTGAGGTGTGTTTTTACCGGTTGCGTTTCAGCCAGCCGTGTTACCCGCCTGAACCGATCAGTTTCGAAGCCGAGTTATTGCCCTGGACAACAAACGGCGCTGCTGCGGTTTTGTCTTCGCCGGACACAAATGCAAGTGGTGGGTTGTTTGTCACGTTTTATGCCGATAGCCCGGGCGATTACATCGAATTCACGCTGACCAATGTACCTGCCGGCGCCTACCGGCTTAAAACCGGCTTTAAATCAAACACAAACCGCGGTCAGGTAATTGTGGCCGTGGACGGCACACAACTTGATACAGGTTTGGATGAATACTTTTACCAAACGCTTTATCCGACGATGGATTTCGGCCTCATAACATTTGAGGAAAGCGGCAATCATTCACTACGGTTTACCCTTACCGGTAAACACGGCGCGTCAACAGGATATACGTTTGTAGCTGACAAGTTCATCCTGTGCCCACAATAACCGGACTACACGCACTGAGTGGTTCTTGAGAGCGTTATCGGTTGCGGGTTGCGCCCTCGGAAAGTGCGCGAAATCCCGAGCTGTGCGATTTGCGTTCCACAGCTACCAGTCTCACGTGAGCCGGCCGGCCGTCTCACAACTTGCACAAGGACTAATACCTGGCCGGATTTGAACCGTACAATTTCCAGTGCGCCCGCAGGCAGGCGGACGCGCGTAAACCGCCCGAGTTATGGAAGTGCAAATTGTTGCATGGCTCAAGTCGTAGTCGGCGGATTCGGGCAGTTGAAGACGTTGGTATGCAAATTAACCTGGTGTCCTTTCGTTATGCAATGTCCTGCAGCGGCACCGGGTTTTTGTTGGGGGTAACACTTGACCGGGGAAGGCAGTTGGGTTTACTCTTTTTTCAGCTTGAGAACGGTAAAGCGCACCAAAATTTGGCACGCTGCACGGCCTGGTGTGGCGTTGTGGTTGTTGGGCGTGAGTGTGTGCAGTGTGCACCTTGCAATTGCTGCAGCCGGAGCCGGTGAACCGCTCCAAACCGCACCGGCCAATGATAAAGTGCTGCTGATCCCACTCGAGTACCGCGAAGTTGGCTTTACGATTGATCGGGTTGGATTCGAGCTACACACGCCAACCGCTGCGCAGGCAGCACAACTAAAATTACCTCCAGTCGGCAAGGGAACAAAGCTGGTTTTCGGCGCTCTCGAAGTGGGGACGAACCAGTTCGCTTTCGCCTGGGACAGGAACAAAGCGAGGTTGTATTTGGACCTCAACCAGAACGAGGATTTTACAGATGATGCTGCGGGTGTGTTTGATGCGACTGAAAAGGGGTACTCACAGAAATTTGCCGGGATTCGCTTGTCGGTTTTAGACGGAACAGGCCAATGTGACCTTCTGGTTGACCTGAGGTTTTACAGTACGCGCATTGGTTTTGCCGAGCTGCGCTCGTTTTACGAGGGGAAGCTCGAGCTGGCCGGACAAACCTGGCAGATCGGTGTGGTCAGGCGGCCTGTCGCTAGTGGAAGGTCCACAAGGGGCAGGTCGGAATCGGCGCTGTTGATCAGGCCGTGGACTGAACGTGCCAACGAATTCAGCTTGACCGACTCGACTGCGGTTACAGTTCCATTCTGCGAAACAGTTCAGTTATGGGACAAGAGCTACACCCCTGAGCTTGTCTGGCAGCAATGTGACGGCACAAACAAACCCGTGCTCAAACTTGGCGCGGTGGAGACTGCGCTTGGTCAACTTGAGCTGGCCGGAATGTATGTGGACCGGTTGGTTTTGGCAAACGCGCCGCACCGCGCCGCATTTTTCCATGGACCAGCCCGAATCATTCGGTTGCCGGTTGGCACTTACACCGACATCGAGGTGTTCCTGAAGAACGACGATTCAGAAGCAACTGCTGCGTTCGATGAAAAGGTCGTGGTTACCGCAAACACAACTAATACTCTGCCTGTTGGCGGGCCACTGACGAACTCGGTAACGATCACACAACGCGGGCGCATATTGCGCATGGACTACAAACTCGTCGGGTACAGCGGCAAACCGTATGAGCTTGTCCATAGCGGCCGACTTAAAGAACCCGAGTTCACGATCTACAAAGGCGACAGACGGATTGCCAGTGGCAAGTTCCAGTTCGGGTGAGGCGGCACATGCTCGTACTCATGGCGAGTACCATTCAATGTATTCGGTAAGCTGAAGATTGTTGTGTCGTCCGACCTAGGTAAGCTGGGTGACAAAACTGGTGCACCCGTCGAAGTCACGGTCGGTTGGGGGCGGATTCCATTGCGCGTTTTGGGCTGGGGGGTGCTATTTGCGCTGATGTTTCTCGAGCCGAACCGCTCAGCGCGCGCGTGGAGTGTGTGGGTGGTTGTCATACTGCTTCAGGGTGCAATCTCGCTTCTGACTTTTGCGTTGGGTGCGATGGCGTCTTCTGTTTCTGGGCCTTATACGGGACTTGTATTTGCGCTGGGCACGTTTTGGCTGCTGATGCCGTACGTCAGTGGCAAGGGCTGGCCAACAACGTTTTGGTGTGCATTCGGTCTGATCTTGATTGGCACATGGGTCTTTGGGTTTAGCGGGATGGACTCAGTCGGAGAGAGCGAATTTATGATTTTTCTGCTTTATGTCGGGTTTAACTCGGGCCTCGGGTTCGCACTTGGATTGGCGTCAAGTCGGAAAAACCCGCACATTGGCACTTTTATTGCGTGGTTGTTGCTCTGGTCATGCGTATTGTGGCTCGTCACGGCCATACCGTGGGTGGTGATTGCTGTGGCTGAGGCGGGACCGATTGCGCTCACGGCGTTATTTGCCGTGTTTATTGCAGCCGGCGTAGGAGTCGGCGTCACATTGGCCTTCCTGATTCTGTCAGCCGTTGAACCGTTCTACGGCACCAGATTCAGAGCGTTTCTTGGTGAATTACCAGCACCTGAAACTCCACCTGCACCGCCTGTGATTACATGCCCCGCTTCTTGAGCGCCGGTGCTGCTTTTGTCATCAGGCCGAAATCGTGAGCGGCGGACCCTCCGACATTGCAGGATTGACCAATCCCACCACATCGTGACTCCTGATGCCGCCGCTTGGCCATGGGATGCGAACAAGATCTGGCCTTTGTCGTTTTAAGGAACGGCAGTAGGGTGGACTTGAAGGATGGCCAAGCTGCAACAGACACGTCTTGCCAATCAAGCCGCGTGAAACTCGGAGGCTTTACTTCGGCCTTGGCAGCAAGAACTGACCTTTCGGCTCTTATGCGTATGCGTGCCCGGTTTTTGTTGGCTGTGAACTATTCTTTGTTGCATGACACTGACCGGGATATTTCTTGCTTTTTTCGTGGCGCAGAGTTCCAAGTCTGCCGCCTGCCTGCGTGGAACGCATAGCCAGGCATTCGGCTTGGCGTAGGCAGGCGACTCAGCAGGTTTCTCCCGCAATGCGGGATGCGCCACGATAGTTCCGTCGCGCCGGCACTGCATGTTTGTGAAATATCCGGGCGGAGTGCGTATGGTCGAGCGGCATTCGGGAACCGAGCATGCGGTCGGGCACGAAGGCTTTCGTGCACACTAGCCGTGCGGTGCAATCGCTTCGGATTAGTGTTGTCGTAGTTCATGCGGCTGCGTTGCAGCTCGTGTGTACTGCGGTAGCAATAGCCAAATTTGCAATAGCCGATTACAGATAGCGGATTACAAATGCGGATTGACAATGGGTTGTGAAGAAACGGCCTGTTCTCGCACGAGGATTACCGATGGCCTTTGGCCGATAGGAATGCACAATAGGCAGTGTTGGGGGATATTGCTGTGGTTGGCTATTGCCAAAAGGCCAGGCCTATTCTTCCACAGGTTCACCCCGGGCGGCGCGTGCTTCAGGCGAGTTGTACAGTGGATGGTCCAGCTTCAAACTCCGGAGGAAGTTGACTCGGAATTCCCTCAGTTTCTGCGGCGTTTCACGCTGCTGTTTCACTTCCCGCGTCAAATGCCGCTTGCCCTGCACCGGCGAATCCTCGATCGAGCTGGTCCATGCTGTGAGTTGTCGCGCGCATGGCTCGGCCAGTGCACGAATTTCCTGCAGGTGGCGCGCGAACAGTCTGAGTTTGGGGGCAGCCTTTCACCGCGGCAATCATCGAGCGCACCTCGCCCGCTGAGCCGCGTGCAATGGCGAGGAACGCTGTCAATTCATCTGTGGTCACGCGCTCAAACTCTTCTGCAATGCTGTTCGGCACTGAAAGCGCGGCGCGATCGAGTTTGTTGCGAAATCCGGGTGCGAACGGAAGATTCTGCTCGTCGAGCAAGTCGAGAATGCTGTTGTGGAGACTGACGGCTTCCTGCCAAACGGGCAGGTCTTCGAACTTTTCGTATTTGGGCATGGCGATGACCTTTCTCGGTTGCGGATTCGCCGGGAAGTAACAATAGCCGATAGCCAATTGTCAATAGGCAAGTGTCAGGATTTTGCCACGATTTTCTCTGAAAACCGGCACAAGACCGTACAAATCTGCCCGGATACCGGGGATAAATCACGATTTTGCGGTTGTATTCTCGCTTTGAGAAGAGGTCGGTTTTTCAAAATACCCCTTTTTCAACGGCCTGTTAGTTTCCAGGGTGTTGCCGAGACAGCCGTCCAAGGTATCACAGCCGGGCATTCACATTTTCGTGCAAAGCGCGGATACCGCACGTTCTTCCGGCGCAGGGCGTTACAGGCTGGGTTCGGCGTAAACTGCAAAATCTGAGATAAATCATCCCGAATTTTGAATTGTAGCTATGGAATTGTGCGGACGCGAAGCCCGTTGAAAACCCGTGGACTACCGGCATTTTTCGACAAAATCGGGGGTAGCTCTCGCAAGTGCCCAATTCGGCCGCCAGACTGTTTGTATTTGGTCATTGGCTGTTGCCGGAGGCAAACCGGCCGTCGGTCATCGGGTATCGGCTCTTGCCGGAGGCAGCATTGGCTTTTGGTCATTGGCTATCGGCTATTTACTGTTTGCACGCCCGCACAGGATCGCGTCGTGAATTCATGACATGTAGCTGGCTCATCCCACGCAAAGCGCCAAAGTTGTGGTGGATTCCCGGTAATCAACTGGCTCCACTCCATAAGAATGCCATTCAATTATGCCCGCCGCCCCGATGTGCTCATGCATTACACTTTCGAGTCGAAGATCGCACCGCCAAACGCCTTCATGGGGGCCAAGCGCGCTTGGGACAGTGTCAGACGCGTGCAGCACGTCCACATTCCGATGTGCGATTGTGTTTTAGCGGCCAAAGTCCGGCGACCAAAGCCGGACGAGGCTCGAGCCGTTGGCTGGGAACCTGCGCCTGCCAAGCCAGAGCGGCCGTTACCCTGCGCTATCTTGGAATTAACGCCTTGAGCCATCACTGCCAACGCCAATGTGTGGTGATCCATTGCATCTTTGGACGGCGCGTGATGCTGCCCAAGTTCGTCTTGCCATTTGGCCCGTTTTTGAGTCGGGGTCGGAATCCCATATTCAACCGGGTTGATCTGTCTTCGGGTCAAGACATTTTGATTTTGTACGTTTGATTTTCGTGCTGGGTCATGGTACACACCCGACAAGCACAGTGAAAACAGGCAGTGCAATTTGGCGCAGGGTGACCGCCAACGGAGGTGTGAGGCGGCCTGGTGGCGCTCCTGGTCTTCAAAACCAGTGTGGGACTTTAACCAGTCCCAGGTGGGTTCGATTCCCATACACCTCCGCCAACTGCGGTTTTGCCGAAACAAGTCATGCACAACCCGCATTGGACCGGCACCGGTCATGAACAAGGTTCAACAACCGCACCTTGACCCGACCCGACGCCTGACGGACGGTCGGTCGTTTTTGCCCGGTTTTGTGTTGTCATTGGCCGGGCTATTGCTTGTTCTTTTTGGTCTTGGCCGGATTACCGGGGTGGAAAAGGTCTCAGGCGACCTTGCACTTGAGACCGAAGTTAACATTGCAATTGCGCATGGCGGCGTGCGGTATGTTGTTGAGCAACAGGCTGAACCCGGGTTCGAGACGCAACAGTTGCGCCGGGCCGAGTCGCCCGAAAGGCTGCCCGGTGCGGTTCCGCGCCGTTTTTTCCCAGGCACAGCGCGGCTGTGCATTGACCTGACATCAAAAGAGCCGTGCCCGACCTGAGTGCGATGATCCCGCGCAGTGTGCGGGGCGGCCATCATGGCGATGGCGTCCAATAAAATGTCCAACTCTGTTGACACTGCGCCTCGGGCGCAGGCCGTTGCAAGTGCCAAACGCATCGTCAAAATCCGGCCTTGGATACAGACAGCATTTTTGGCCGTTTGGCTGATGCCGGTGGGTCGTTGGCTACATTCGGTTCCGGCATGCGTATTTCATTGTTACGCATGTCCACTGTCTGCATTTGCATGTCCGGTTGGGTTAATGGCCAATTACGCCGCTGTATTTCCTGTTTGGACAACCGTGCCCTGGTTGTTGATTGGTGTATTATTGCTTGTGGGGGCGGTTGGAGGGTCGCTCGTATGCGGCTGGGCGTGCCCGTTTGGTCTGCTGCAGGATTTGCTGGCGCGGATTCGACGCCAAAAGATGTCTTTACCGGTGTGGGCTGGCCACATGCGATACGTTGTGCTGGTCGGGCTGGTTTTGTTTTTGCCGTGGTACCTTGGCAGGCAGGGAATTCTGTACGAGGAACAATCCATCTCGATTTGTCGGCTTTGCCCGGCCGGTGCGCTCGAGTCGAGCTTGTGGTACTCGATTCGAGGTGTGTTGACCGGGTCAGGCTGGCTGATGAGCTGGTACAAGGGGACGATTTTGGTTGCTTTCATTGTTGGGGCAATCCTGATCCATCGGCCATGGTGCAGGACGTTTTGTCCGTTGGGCGGACTACTTGCGCTGTTCAACCGGGTGAGTTTGTTTCATCTGCGGTTCGACCCGGCCAACTGTGTCAAGTGCAACCTATGCCGCAGCAGATGCGCAATGGGCGTTCGAGTTGACGAACGTGTCAATGCAACCGGCTGTATTCGGTGCCTCGAATGCACAACCTGCGGCGCAATTCAAGCTGCGGTTGCGTTGCCGGGCAGTAAGGCTGGCAAAGCCCAGCAGCAACCGGCCTCGTAACCAGTCGGGTTTGGTTACCCGTGCAGTCAGCTCACGACACGAATCCGGAGCCAGTTTGCCCATGTTGAGGCAGCGCTTGACTTGGCCGGCGCACATGCTTAACTAATAAGCGGGTTGAGGGTTTGGTTGTGCCCGCGTGGCGGAATTGGCAGACGCGCTAGATTCAGGTTCTAGTGGGTAACACCGTACAGGTTCAAATCCTGTCGCGGGCACCAACGTTAACTGTGCGGGGAACCTCTGGCGCAGAGACGCGAATTTAGCAGTTAGATTTTCCAGTTGACCGGTACGGAAACTTTCTTGCCGAACCTGTCGTTGTAAAGGACGAACCCGTTGCGCACACCGAATTCGTGCACAAGCCGCGTCAGTTTGACATCGTAACAGCAATATTCGGCGATCTCGAGCAGTTTGCCTTCTTTGAACCAGCGCAGTGCTTGCATACCGTCACTGGTTTTTTCGAGGCCGAACGTTGCCTGTGCAATTGCCTCAAGTGACAGCCTGTGTTGTACCTTGTTTTGCAGGTCAACCATGATGTCGAGCGTGGGCAACTGGCGCAAATCAAGTGCAGTGTAACCGTGCAACACCTCGTAATCGAAGCGCAAGATATTGAAACCAACTACCAGGTCGGCCCGCTGCAGCTCGGCAAGCAGGTCGTTGACATGTTTCTCGGCGTAAATGCGGTACTCGGCCCGCGCGGTGCTGTAGGTTACACCCACACTCATCCGCATTCGGCTGATGTGCGACCAACCGCCGACTTCATTAGCCGATTTCTGCGTTTCGAGGTCGAAATAGACGATGTTTTTCACCGTGCGCAAAGAAAATCAAACCTGGTTCAGTTTATCTAGATAAACTCACTCTTTGGCACACCGTGCACTGCCAGAAATCATGCAACTGCACTGTGAACGGCGCCGGCGGTTTACCGGTACGACAAGATATTCATGCCGAAGACTTCGTGCATATTGTGCCGGCCAGAGACGTAAAACTCAGCCCGGCTAAGCGCAACTTCCCGACTTGCGCAGGTGCAGTTGGTCTTTACGCTTGGTCGCATGCAGAACGGCGCGGCACAAAATACAAGGCTGATTGCCGGGCACATGCTTCGGCAGGTTGACCGCATTGGTCTGCGCACAGCAGCGTTGGGGCGGAAACTGCTCGGGTTTGTTTTAACCGCCCGCGATCTGGGTGCATTTGCGCTGATCACACTCGGCGTACTGATCAGCAAGTTCAGTGTTGCACCGGAAATAATGCGTCCGCGTGTGCGGCACGAAATAAACCGTGCGGGTGTACGGCTGTTGCCGATGTTTGTGTTTCTAGCGATTGCACTTGGGCTGCTTGTAATCGGGCAGGCAGTCGCATGGCTGACACCGGTTGGTGCAATTGATTATCTCGGCCCGATAATCGTTATTGTTGTGGTTCGCGAGCTTGGGCCGTTATTGACGGCGTTGGTCGTGCTTGCGCGTGTGGGTGCAGCGCATGTGGTCGAGCTGGGAAACACACGCGCACTGGGTGAAGTTGAGGCACTTGAAGCGCTCGGGATAGACCCGGTGCATTATCTTGTTGTGCCGCGGTTGATCGGGCTGGCGCTGGGCATTTTTTCGCTTACGGTGTATCTGATCGTCGGCGTGTTGGTCAGCGGTTACTTATGGGCTTTCATACAAGAGGTGCCGTTGTTGCCCGGGCAATACTTTAGGCAGGTGACAAGTGCGCTTGGCTGGCTTGATTTCGCCTCGATCGCCCTTAAGACAATCGGGTTCGGCTTTGTAATTGCGACTGTAACCTGTTACCACGGTCTTGCGCGGCCATTGCGGTTGGACGAGGTGCCACGTGCAACTGTGCATGCAGTTGCGCAAAGCTTGGTCGGCTGCGTGTTACTGGATGCACTGTTCATAATCATTTACCTGAGTGCATGAGTATCGCCGAAGAAAAACGCGCTCAACCGGTGATCGAGATGCTGGATGTTGCAGTACCGGTTTTCGATGAACCGGGTCGAGTGGTACTCGAGCATGTGACATGGACGGTCTCAGCCGGCGATTACTGGGTGGTAGCCGGATTACACGGGACCGGCAAAAGTGATCTGCTCATGATGACAGCCGGGCTGATTGCGCCTGCGCGTGGTATGTACAGGTTCTGCAACCAGCAGATGCCAATCATGGACGAAACCGAGCTGGAAACACGGCTGCGAGTTGGTCTTGTATTCGATGGCGGTCGTCTGTTCAATCATTTGAGTGTTGCGGAAAACATTGCACTGCCGCTCCGGTATCACCGCGCATTGCCGGTGCAGGAAACAAAAACACATGTCGAAATGCTGCTTCGATTGATGCAGCTCGATCAATTGGCTGATGCAATGCCAACCACGCTGGGACACTCTTGGCAGAAACGGGTCGGACTTGCCCGCGCACTTGTGTTGCAGCCGGAGGTGCTGCTCATTGACAATCCACTGGGTGGCCTAGACGCACGCAATGCGCAGTGGTGGCTACGGTTTCTGGACGAGCTTTCTGTCGGCCACACGGTTATGGGGGGTAAGCCACTCACATTGGTCGTGGCAACCGACACACTGTCGCCCTGGCAAGGTCATGCCCGGCAGGTCGCGCTGCTGGATCACGGGCAGTTCATTGCACTTGGCAGTTGGGACGAAATTGGCGAAACAGACGATCCAAGGTTGAAAGCGGTTTTGGCCGAACTTGGCGTGTAACTGGCGGTTGTTATGAGCACCGAAGATACACAAGTTGAAGTCCGAAATACGCAGGCTGCGTTGCTGCAACTGCGTAATTCGGCCATCGAATCATGAACGAGCCATGCCTTTGCACGATTTGACACCGCAATTACGGACGCGCCTGAGCCGAATGGAACGTGCAGTTGGTTGGTTTGTGTTACTGGCAATTTTGCTGCTGACAGGCGGGTTCGCTTATTACCTGTACAACACAGCCGAACGCAAAGGTTGGTTCGTGACAAAAGCGCCGTACTTCACCTTTGCAGAGCGCGCCACGGGCTTAAAGGTTGGCGACCCGGTCAAGCTCATGGGATTCGACGTGGGTCAGATCACAAGAATTGATGCTATGCCGCCGTACCACGCATTTAACGTGTACGTCGAGTTCGAGATTAAAGCCCCCTACTACGGCTATTTGTGGACCGAGGGATCGGTGGTGAAACTTACGCCAGCCGACCTGTTTGGACAACGCACGCTCGAAGTCACAAAGGGCACAAAAGGCTACCCGACCTATATGTTTAACCCGCTACAGGAGCTGACGTTGGGCGAGGCCGAAAATTTGCCGCACCTCGACCGATTCAAGTTTGCCGAGGAAATCCGCAACTTGAATGGTACAAACATTGCCGTACGCGCGTTGACACCGCTTTCGCGGGATTTGCTCAAACAACTCGCAGCGCTCGGCCGGGAACGAATAAGGGTCTTCGACACGCACGAACAGAAGAAAACAATGACAAGTGTGTGGAACGATTTCGAGAAACGCTACGAGACATACGCACGCACAAATCTTTACTGGTTGTTGTCGGACGAAACACCAGCATTAAGCGAACGGCTTGACAAACTCGTAGGCGAGGTTGAAAAAGCGTTGCCAAACGTCATTGCGCTGACAAACCAACTGGCTGTCACACTCGAAAATACAGCGTTGCTCTCCTCGAATCTGAACAGACTTACAGTACAAGCCGAACCCGCAGTGTCCAACCTAGTGGCGCTAACGAGCGAGTTGCGTGGGGCGGGTCGGCTTGGGCAATGGCTCTTTACAACGACACAACAGGCGCAACTGGACGCAACCCTGACGAATCTCAATGTTTTGCTGATGAACACAGACACCAACGTGGTTGCCCTGGCTCAACGTCTTGCCGAGTCGCTTGAAAACCTGGCCTGCATAACCAGCAACCTCAATGCGCAACTGCAGGCAAACACCAACATTGTCAAATCACTCTCAGACGCAATTTTGCATGCGGATGAATTTGTCCAGGGCCTTAAACGGCACTGGCTGTTACGGTCTGCGTTCAAGCAAAGACCGGTTTTCCAACCGCTGCCTGCAGACCGTCGGTTTGTCTCGCCAAAAGAAAAGGATTGACCACGGTACCGCACAGGCGTGATAGGCAAGTTAAACCGCCGGAATTGCCTTGGCACAGCATCCAGCTCGTGCTATACGGATGAGCGGCGCATATTTGTGCGCAAAGGTTAACAAGTTCGATTTTTGCTATGTCACAACATCGAAGTTTGCGTGCGTCGGCTATTATCGGGGCGAAGCGCAACGTGCTAAAACGCCACGAACGAATCGAGTTGCTCAAGAAACGTGGCCGATGGAAGGAAGGCGATCGTGTCACCGGCCTGCCCAAGACAAAGCCGGAGTAACACGACTGCCGTGTCTGCACTGCGACAATGCAAATTGCAGGTTGCAATGATCAAGTGAAGTGCAACGCATCGCCGGTTTACACGCGGCTAAGCCGGTTTGATCCGGTCATGTGGCTGGTACCGGCGTACGGTACAGCGCGGCCGAACATTGACAGAAACCGAGTTAAACCCTCTACTTGACAGTGTATGAAGACGACTTTCTGGGTTGGGTTGGGGCTTGCATGTTTGGCAAACCTGGTTGTAATGCCAAAGTCCGGGCACGGACAAGACGCCGCTGGTGCGTTACAGCCCGGTCCCGCAACTGTTGTTGCTGAAAATGTCAATGTGCGCGGCCAACCCACCATCCGCAGCGAGGTTGTCACAAGACTGACCCGCGGCGACACGGTTGTTGTGCTTGAGACAATCAAACCCGCAAAACATGCCGCAGGCGAACCGGCCGCTTGGGCCAAAATTGCATTTCCTACAAATGCGCATGTCTGGGTACACGCACAGTTCATTGACCCGACAAACAAGATCGTCCTGCCACGCAAACTGAACATGCGGGCCGGCCCGGGCGAAAATTACAGTGTTGTGGGTGTGTTGGAACAGGGCCAGACGGTGTGCGAGGTGTTGACAAAGGACAACTGGATGCAGATTGTCCCCCCGGCAAATGCGTATGCGTTTGTTGCTGCGCAGTATCTGCACCAAGAACCAGCCCAGCAGCTTGCCGCAACCAAAGCCGCTGAGCCGGGCACAACCAAACCAGCAAAGGAACAGGTGCAGGCACCCGTGCCTGCTGAACCCGGCCCCGCACCGGTAATTGAAACAGTGACAACGCAACCGGAAATCGCTACCGCACCGACTGAACCGTCAGTCGCACCGGCTCCGGCAACAACACCCGCAGCCGAGTCTGCGGCAGTTGCACCTGCTACCGAGGAACAACCACCACCAAAACGCATTGTCCAACGCGAAGGGATTGTGCGTTACTCGCTCAGCATTCAGGCACCTACACCGTTTTGTCTCGTAAGCCCTGACACAGGCGAAGTCATCAATTACCTCTATACAACAGCGACGAACCTGAACCTGCGCAGGTACAGGAACCTGCGGATAATTGTTACCGGTGAAGAAGGGATCGACAAGCGCTGGACAAACACGCCGGTACTGACAATCCAGCGCATCTACGTTGTCGAATGATGCAGCCGGCCAACCTCATTGACGGTCGGGCCATCGCAGCCCAGATCCAGGCCGAACTTACGCAGCGAATCGCACAGCTTAAACAGCGCGGTATCCAGCCCGGGCTTGCCTTTGTGCGTGTAGGCGAAGACCCAGCATCGAAAGTCTATGTCGGGCGCAAAGAAAAGGTCAGCGCTGAGCTAGGGATTTACTCTGAAACACACGTGTTGCCTGAGTCAACAACTGAAGCTGAATTGCTCGTGCTGCTGGCAAAGCTCAATACCGACAAGCGGCTGCACGGTATTTTGGTCCAGGCACCGTTACCGGCCCATATTCGGCCTGCTGTGGTTTATTCGAGTGTTTTGCCCGAAAAAGACGTTGACGGGTTTCATCCGGCGAACCTCGGCAAGCTGATGCTAGGCGACCCGACCGGGTTCGAGCCGTGCACACCAGCCGGCATACGCGAACTGCTTATTCGGTCAGGTGTAAAGACAACTGGCGCAGATGTTGTGATACTGGGTCGGGGGAACATAGTTGGCAAACCACTTGCCGCAATGCTCGCCCAGAAAGCATCTGGCGCCAACGCAACCGTTACAATCTGTCATTCTGCAACACGCGATTTGAAAGCGCATTGTTTGCGTGCAGATATTTTGGTCGCGGCGATCGGTGTGCCGCAGTTTGTGAAAGCCGACATGGTCAAGCCCGGTGCAGTTGTCATTGACGTGGGTGTAAACCGTGTGCCCGACCCGGCCAGCCCTACCGGAACCAAACTTGTTGGTGACGTTGATTTTGCGGCTGTTCAACCTATTGCAGGCAAAATCACGCCAAACCCGGGCGGAGTCGGCCCAATGACAATTGCAATGCTCATGCGTAATACGGTTCGCGCAGCAGAGAACTTTGCTGCATAGGACAGTCGTTGAACTGTTGAATTGCTAAACTGTTAACCCGGAAGGCGACTATGAATTTGGATGTATCCTGCGTGTTGCTGTTAAAGATGCCCACCTTGATGTGGGGTAGCTTGTCACGGCGTGGTTCTGTTTTTCCCGCACAACGGGCTTGTTACTCCACCAAATTAACGGTTCAACGGTTCAACGCTTCAACGATTCAACGATTCAACGCTTTGCCGCTTTAACGCTTTAACCTTTTAACGTTTTAACCCTTTAACGCTCTAACGCCCCCAACGCTTCAACAACTTACCACCCCATGAATGCAAAGCGAATCTTGCCCGATCTGCAATGCTCGTTGCTGTGCGAGGAAGTGCGGCAGGAAATCAACGGCAACTTCATTATTGTCGGTGTGCTCAGTTCGATACGCGTGCCGCAACTGCCGGTGACGGCTTTCCGGCTGACCGTGTTCAACCGATGGAGTTCTGGCCTGGGCCAGTTCATCGAGGCGGTCAGATTAGTTGCGCCGGACCAACAAACCGTGCTGCGCAGAAGCGAGCTGCGGTTTAACCTAGAAGAAGCCTTCCTGTGTGCCAGTAATGTCACTGTGTTTCCCCAGGTCGAGTTCAAGGTACCCGGCACGTACTACATCGAGGTGCTTGTGGATGAAGTGCTGAAACTGCGCTATCCTGTGCCGGTGGTTGTCGTGCCCCGGCCTGAACAACACAGGCCAAGTCAGGAACAACAAAAACCGCAGCAGGGTTAATCCCAGCCCAGAACCGCACTTTCCTCAAAAGTCCCCATGCCGAATACAATCGGCGCAGATTGAGGACCGCTTTTAACCATTCGCAGGCTGAGTTAACGCGATCCATGGCAGACGCAAATACCGCGGCGCAGGCCGACAACGTTCTGCAGACGCACACGACTGGTTCAACCCACAGCACTTTTTGCTGGAACGTCGCTCTGCGAACGCCGTTCTATGAGAGCGCCCTCGCGTTTGAGGGACCGTCACCAGACTTCTGTCGAAACCACGTTGAACCTGCCCCCTCACCGATTTTTGACCGGCAGGGCGCAGGGACGCAGAAGCCGTGTTTGGCTGCCTGAACCGAGCGCGCTGCCGGCATCTTACCGGCAGTTGAAATTGGTCCCCAGACGCCTCGGCGATGCGTCCATAGCATTTTCAGTTGCGGACACTTGCGTCCAGCGTGCATGGAACGCCCCCGCCAACGTCAACGGTAGGGACACATGGCCTCATGCGTCCGTGCCATTACCGTTTGCCAAGTTGTCAGGCGCGCGCCGGTACCACAACTTTTGTAGCGGCATTCTGCGAACGCCATCCTTTTTCCCAGCATCTTGGTGCAGCAAGACAGTACCCGGAAAAATGGGACAACAATACCTGGCGGTCACAGACCGCCGCTACAGCATTGCAGATGAGCGTAGCCGCGCCCGTAAGGGCGCGGACGGCAGGATTCCGGCCGAGAAGCCGGGTCCGCACGGAACCCACACCGGCGCGCAGTGGACTGCGCGCCCTACCTTACTCTCTACGCCTCTGGTGTGAAGGATTGGAAGAGAAGTTTTTGGAGCGCGGTGCTCCAGCACCGCTTTCGGTTCGATTGATTGATGACTTCCACGTCGCGGAGCGCCGGATTCAAGCCGAAAGACCGGGTCCGCACGAGCAACACCGGCGCGCAGTGGACTGCGCGCCCTACCTTACTCTCTACGCCTCTGGTGTGAAGGATTGGAAGAGAAGTTTTTGGAGCGCGGTGCTCCAGCACCGCTTTCGGTTCGATTGATTGACACGACTTGCGCGTCGGCCAAAGTTTGGTATAGCCCGAGCGCGCACAGCAGCCGGTTTGGATAAAGCCTTACCCTCGAACACACCGCGCTTCCTGCGCTCCAGAGTGGCGCGCGCCACTCAACAGCTTTTGTACCGGCGTTCTGCGAACGGGGCCGTTTTTCCACAGCCGTGGGGTGCAGCAATACAGTCTCGCAAATTTGGGAGGACAAAACCGGGCGGTCATAGACCGCCGCTACAGCATTGCAGATG
>Ga0315298_1001914_pt1 | contig 36940 bp, 34 predicted proteins | sample WHS_1_MG_FD_203077 | JGI IMG/M metagenome (GOLD analysis project Ga0315298, IMG submission 203077) | Extremophilic microbial mat communities from Washburn Hot Springs, YNP, Wyoming, USA - WHS_1_MG | ecosystem: Environmental > Aquatic > Thermal springs > Hot (42-90C) | place: USA: Wyoming...
TCCTGCGGCCGCATCGTAACCCGCTGCGCCTTCCGCCAGATTCACTACCTGCCAAACATGTGGAAGTTCTCGGCAATGGATACGACCGCAGGCCCGAGCACCACCGTGAAGACCGCCGGAAAGATAGAGAAAACCAGCGGGAACAACATCTTCACCGCCAAGCCCGCCGCGATGACGCGGATCCTCTGGCTGCGGCGGTTGCGCAGCGCATTGGCTTGCGTCCGCAGCGTCTTGGCTATGCTTACCCCTAGCTGCTCAGCTTGCAGCAGGGCGGTGACCAGCATTCGCACTTCCTGGACGCCCGTGCGCTCGGCCAGGTCTTGCCAAGCCTGGGCACGGCTTTTGCCCATCCGCACTTCCGAAAGCAGCCGATTAAACTCGTAAACGAGCGGCCCTTGGCGGCGGCGGATGACCTCCTGCAGGGCGGTGTCGAGACCGACGCCGGCCTCAGTGCAGACAACCAGCAGGTCCATGATGTCGGGGAGACTTTTGCGGATAGCCTGCTGGCGTTTCCGGATATACTGCTCTAGCAGATACTGCGGTAAGAACGTGCCTGCGACCACGCCAAGGAGCACCACGCCGACACGAGCCAGGGGAGCCGCATGCCACATCAGGGCACCCCACGCCCCCAAGCCGCCACCTACCAGAAGCGCCAGGCCACGCAAGCCCATGAAGGTCTCAGTCGTCAGGCCGTATGGATAGCCTGCTCTGTCCAACTGGAGACGTATACGCTCGCGGGCACCGCCTGGGCTTCCGCCACTGAGCGTGCCCCCCAGTTGGCGCATCCAGGGAGCGAGTAGACGTTCGCGCAGCGGCATTGACAGCTCGTGGCGGAGTGCCTCGCCAATGCGCGAGCGCCGCCGCGCCACAGCCGTCACTCGTTCCTCAACGGCCGTCGCCTGGGAGCGGGCCAGGGTACCAATCAGCAAACTGGCGATGGCCACCCCAACCAGCAACATAATTGCCAGCAACATTAGCACCGTCACGGCCATCAGCTCTCAAATATCTATTTCTATCATGCGCCGGATTACCATGGCTCCGATTGCCATCAACACACCAGCCACCAGCGTCAAGCCAAGACCAAGCGGCGTGGTAAAAAGCGGTCGGAGGTAGCCAGGATTGACAATATTGATAACAATAGCAATCCCGAAGGGCATGGCTATCAGAACCGCTGCGGACATGCGTCCCTCAGCCGTGGCCGCAGCGATCTCGCCCTGAAGCTTCACTCGCTCGCGGATAGTACCCGAAATGTTGTCCAGAATCTCCGACAAGTTCCCCCCAACCGTCAGGTGTATCTGGACGGCCGCAACAAGAAGCTCAAGGTCGTAGCATCGCGTGCGCTCCACGAGGTTGTTCAGAGCGTCGTCGGTGGACATTCCCATCTGGACTTCAGCCCCAAGGCGGCGGAACTCATCGGCAATCGGGGGCTGCATTTGGCTGCCGATAAGCTGCACCGCTCGCAGAAAGGAAAACCCTGTCCGCAAGGCCGTGGAAATCAAGTCAATGGCGTCCGGCAACTGGGACAACAAGTCCCGATTGCGCTTGGCCTGCTTCACCTTTACCCATATCCACGGTACAGCGCCGCCGAGCATGGCGAAAAGCAAAGCACTGAGGACGCTGCGGAACACCACATAGCCGACGCCGGCACCGACTACCGCCGTGAGCAACATCCCCGCCAACAGCTCCGAGGGCTTCAGGAGAAGGCCTGCGCGCAGCAGCTCGAGCTGGGTTTCCTCCCACCAGCTAGTGTTCTGCAGGAGGGCTGTTAGCAGGGGCAGCCGGTCCATGGTTCCGGCAAGGGGGCGGCTGGCAGCCCGCTGGGCGGTTTCCTTGGAAGAGGCGGCACTGCCAAGCTGTAGGGCCCGATCAGTGGCACGGTGCGACCGGCTGGCCAGTACGAAGGCCACCACAGCCACCACTACAACGAAGGCCCCAGCAGCCACTAGCACAGCTATCATGCTCAACGCCTCATTCCGGTTGGTGCGAATATATCCAGCGGCAGGGGTACACCTTCGGCCTCGAAAAGCTCCAAGAATAGGGGCGTCGCGCCCGTGGCCACGTGTTCGCCCACCACACGCCCGTCGCGATCCACACCACGCTGCTGGTACAGGAAAAGGTCCTGGAGGGTGATTTGCTCGCCCTCCATGTGCTGGACTTCGGTGATGTGGGTAATCTTGCGACTGCCGTCCCGCAGACGCGCCTGATGAACAATGAGGTGAAGGGCAGAGGATATTTGCTCACGAATGGCGCGCGACGGAAGCTCGGTACCGGCCATGAGCACCATGGTCTCAAGGCGAGACAGAGCGTCCCGCGGGCTGTTGGCATGGAGGGTGCTCATAGAGCCGTCGTGGCCCGTGTTCATGGCCTGGAGCATGTCGAGGGCTTCGGCGCCTCGCACCTCGCCTACAATGATGCGGTCAGGCCGCATTCGCAGGGCGTTGCGCACAAGCTGACGGATCGTTATTTCGCCCTTGCCCTCAATGTTGGGCGGCCGGCTCTCCAAGGAAATGACGTGCTCCTGCTGCAACTGAAGCTCCGCGGCGTCTTCGATGGTAATGATGCGTTCGTCAGGTGGAACGAAACGCGACAGGGCGTTCAACGTGGTCGTCTTACCACTGCCGGTCCCGCCCGAGACGAGGATGTTCAGCCGCGCTTTTACTGACGCTTCCAGGAATATGCACATCTCTTCCGACATCGTGCCAAGTTCAACCAGTCGCTCCGGCGTCAAGGGTGTGCGGGAGAACTTCCGGATTGTCAGACAAGGACCGTTGATAGCGAGGGGCGGAATGATGGCGTTGACACGGGAACCGTCAGGCAGACGAGCATCTACCATCGGCATGCTCTCATCCACTCGCCGCCCCAAGGGCGAAACAATGCGGTCTATCACCCGTAGGACATGCTCGTCGTCTACAAACCGCCGGTCTGTCAGATGAATGCGGCCGCCAATTTCCACGTACACCCGCCCTGGGCCATTTACCATGATTTCCGTAACCTGCGGGTCGTCAATGAGCGGCTGTATGGGGCCATAGCCAACAACCTCATCAATCACCTCTTGCTGCAACTGTTCGATGAACCTGGCTGTCAAGCTAAGTTGGCGCTGTGAGATTTCCGAGTCCAGAATCTCCGAAATGCGCTGACGAAGGTCTTCAGTACTCATGCGCTGAAGCACCGGAAACTCCGTCTCCATTAGCAGTCGCTGATGGACTCTTTGACGCAGCTCATCGGCCAAGGCGCGTTCAGTGCTCTGTTCTGCCAAGGCCATGCTGACTACCTCCTAAGGGAGACTAGGCGGTCACGTGCGGCATGGCCGTGCCCGACCCAGCGGCTTTCCTGGCCCGTTCCGCCACCTCCGCTGCCACTCTGACCAGTGCCTCTGCCGCTGGAGAGCCAGGCGTCCGCAATACCAGAGGTATCCCCTCATTGACCGCTGCAGAGCAGTTCTTTTCGTCCGCCGGCACGACTAAAGGCGATTCCCAGCCCGTCACGCGGACGAAGTCCTCAACGGCCAGCACGCTGCCCCGCTGAACTTTGTTGACCAGCGGGACGACGCGTTCGCCCTCCAAACCGGCGGAGGCCAGAAGCTCTCGCAAGGATAAGGCGCTGCGCAAGGCGGCCATATCCTCAAGGGTCGCCACCGCTACCACTAAGTGAGTGCGGCGCAGAACGTAGCTGGCCAAGGACCACATGGACAGAGCACAGTCAATCACAATCGCTGTGAAGCGGCGCTTCAGAGCTCCGAGGACTTGCCCTGCCAGCTCCACAGTAGCAAGCTCCACGCGCCGCATCTCCTGAGCGGGATTGTCGGCCGTAGCGCCCAGATAGTTGACGCCTGAATCGTGAGAGCTCATGATACGAGCCACGAAGTCAGCGTCGAAAGCGGGTACTTCGGTGAGAGACAAAAAGCTGTAGCGGGGCGCCAGGTCTAAGAAGACTGCTGCATCGCTGAGCTGGCCAGGCAGGTCCACCAGCGCGACCTTTTCACCATGTCTGCGGGCGAAGAGGACGGCTAAGTTAACGGCGATGGTTGTCTTGCCGATGCCTCCCTTTGCTCCAACGACGGCCACCAACATGGGCGCCTTGGTCGTGTCGGTAACGGCCTGCAGGGAATCGCGGGGCAACTGCTGGCGCACCTGCTGCAGTTCACCGAGGATGCTCGGCAACCGCCCTAGGTCGCCTTCACCCACCACCGCCCGCGCCCCAGCCATCATTGCCACCCCAGCGGTGTCCGCACTTTCTCCCCGCACCAGGACCACAGGCGCCACGTCCGGCGCCGTTCGGACAATCAGCTCACATAGTTCCAAAACGCTCATCCCCGGCAGGTCAGCCCAAAGCAAGGCAGCATCGGGGCGCAGGCGATATGCCACCTGCGCCGCCTCCAGTGCATCCTGGGCATAGCCGACAACCTCAATGCTCCCGTCTCGGCTTAGGGCCTGCGCCAGGTGTTCTCCCTCGCCAGGATGCACCTCTGTTACCAAAACCGTTATTCGAGCCATCGCAGCGCTGCCTAGCCAGACGTCTGGGACTGTTCCGCGCCCACCGGCATAATCTCCGGTGACAGGAAGATCACCAGCTCAGTCTTCACATGTTCGACCTCGTGCCTCTTAAACAGTTCTCCAATGATAGGCAACTTCGACAGAAGCGGTATCTGCTTGACCGCCGTGTATTCGTCCTGACGAATCAGCCCACCAATGACCAGCGTGCTACCCGGAGCCAGCGTGACGGTCGTGGATGCCTTTCGGCTCGATAAGCCAGGGATCAAAAAGCCAGAGTAGGCAACCGCCTTCGTATAATCCACGGTGCTGACTTCTGGCTCTACCTTGGTCTTGACGAGGCCAGCCTCGGTTATCTCCGGCTTCACCCGCAGGTTTACGCCGAAGGGCTTGTACTCGATGGTAATCGCCGCAAAACCACCCCCGCCTGCGCCACCAGGCTGAATGATCGGGATCGGAATCTCCCCGCCAACCATTATGCTGGCCTCTTCGCCATCGTTGACGACTATGTTAGGCTCTGCGAGGATCTTTGCCCGGTTCTCCTGCTCCAGGGCGTGTAGGAGCACACCGAGGGGGTAAAGATTGTCCCGCGTTCTTTCCACCTGGGCAATGATGGGCTGGTCACGGAATTCGCCTTCGTCGATTTGGCCCCATTCCACCCCGTATCTCTTGAGGTCGTCGCGGTTAAGGTCCACCACCTTCACGTGAATGACGACCCGGCGCTTCTCAGGTTGCACGACGCGCACCATGTTTAGGACACGGACGTCCTTCGCGACCACGGCAGTGATGTCCGAGACCCTCTTGAAGGCTGCCTCGTCCTCTACCGTTCCCTCGATGGCTACCGAATCTTCACCCACTACCCGCACGGTGAAGGCATTGCCCAGCGCTGCCGAGAGCAGCTCCGCGCAAGTGGTCGCAGAGACCTTGGGAGCAGGAGCGACGGTGACGAGGTTAACAATCTGTGCGCGGTCGCTGAAAGCTCCGAGGATGCCTTTGACCCTCTCCAAGGCTGTCTGCGAAGGCGCCTCACCCTCGACGATAACGGTGCCGTTCGGCAAGGCCCAGACCTTATAGTCCCTGCCTATCGCCTCGGCGATTTCTGCAACTGGCGGGGCTGCTCCAGCGAAGGGAGCACGAACCAGTACCACCTTGCAATCGCCGCCCAGACCCTCGCTGATCTTGGTCAGGTCTTGCATCGTGTCGGCGCTCATTGGTCCGCGGACGATGACCGTTTTCTCGCCCCAAATGATGTACTCGTAGTTCGGCCCAAAGAGAAGTTTGAGCTGGCCAGCCACACGCTCGGCCGGGGTCATCTCATCGCCAACCACGCTGACGATGTCTACCACGCGTACGTCGCCAGCAACTTTCTTGGCAATGTCAACGGCCCGCTCGCGCTCCACTGAGGAAGCACAAACGCCGCTAACCAAGATTGTCCTATCGTCGAGAGCCTTCACGGATAGACAAGCCGGCAAAAGCTCGCTGAGCCGCCGTACAAGGAGGGTGGCCGAGGGCCGCCCCTGGACATTGATGGCGTATTCGTGCCGTCCTCGGGCATCCCAGACGTAGAGCTTCGTTACGCCCACCGTCTTGCCGAAGACGACAAGCTCAGCCCGCGATGCCACGACAACGTCGGCGACAGTTGGGTCCACAAGGACGACGCGATGCATGTCCTTGAACAATAGAAGGCGGCTGCCGCCTGGCACCAAAACCAGCGCCTCCGACGCCAGCAGCGCCCCCGCGGCTTGTGTTAGAAGAACGACGGCCAAGATGGCCCACGCGAAGCCATTGCGGCAGGAGGCAAGGCTGCGGCTCATGGTACGATCACCTCCCGCTGACTACCCCGGTAGACTTCCACCGGAGGTTTCTCCGGAGCACGAGCCTGCATGGGGGAAGGGACGGGCGGTGGCCCGGGCGAAGGCCCAGCACCAGGCGCGCCCGTCGGTGGTGGAGCAGTGGTCGGCGCCGGATACCATCCAGGCGCCTGCTGCACCGGCACTGGCCCCACCGCTGTTCTCTCGGGCGGTGGGCGATAACCGATCACGTTCCAATTTACGGCGGCGGGTAGCTGGACGTAACTGTGGTCTCCTGCCCGCCGCAGGGACAACCTGATTTTGCCTTCGCTGTCGGCCAGGACCAGTTTCTCGGCCTCTTCCGGCGTCACCGCGAGTGTGGCGGTGGGTTCCACTTTGGTCTGCTGGGGGCGGGCGCCTTCGCCCTGCTGCGGCGGCTGCGCTCCTTCGGCCTGCTCCGCCTCCGCCGGCACTACCTGACTGCCCACCGCCAGTACCTCCACATCCTGTAGCACGGTCCGCGTGATTGTCGTGTTGGTCTGGGGCAGGTCGAAGGTAGCTATCACGTCCACATGGTCGCCAGGCTTAGCCAGCCCCGCCACTCCACTCACCTGGTCAAGAGCTACGGTTACAGCGCGCATGCCCTCCGGGACCAGGAAGGCCAACCCCAAGGCAGCGGATGGTTGGCGGACATTGCTGCGCGTGATGATATCTCCGGCGGAAATGCGCGTAACCGCCACCCAACCGGCGACTTCCTGGGGCGATTTTACAGCGTCGGCCGGGGCCTGTTCGATGGAAACAGTTCGGGTGCCCAACATGGCAGGCGTAACGCGCGTGCCCGGTTCAGCATCCACCCGCGAGTAGACAACAGTCGCCGTCGTCGGTGCGGCGGGCTGTTTAAGTGCGGCGGCGCGTTTGAGATATGCATAGCTCAGCAACGCCGCCAGGACGCCGCACGCGATAGCCACTCCTATGGCTTGCCGACGTGTCAGCCGCATGTCGCTTCCTCCCGTTTAGTCCCACTTGTGCTTCGCCCAACACTGCATCCGGCTACAACACAACTGCTGCCCGGCTTGCACAAGAACGCGGCCAAGCTGGGCGCCGTCCCCTTGGCGCCATGCCGTCTATGCTGCTCCTGCTGGCCTATTCGCGCCGACAGATAGCTGCAGCACGCAGGGTGATCGCGTTCATGGAGGGGTCATCGGCGAGCCAGCCAAACAAGGCGCCTGTGAGCAACTTGTGCTTATAGGTTGTGCTTATTCGGATCTGTGCACCTGGTGGCGCATTATTGGCGGTGCCGTCGTTGCTGGTGCCAAGTGTAAGCCAGGCGCCCCAACCAGTTCCCTGCCACACACGGTACTGGCACTGCACGGTGAAGTACGAAGGGTTCAGAGTGGAGGCGGCCGCACGGACGGCCGAGGTGACCTGGGCAGGCGTGGCGCCAAGAGCTGCCGTTCTGGCGCCTTCACGCACCGCCTGTTGGCTCATAAGATAGTCCTTGAAAAGCAGTCCCATTTCGAGGATGCCGAATAGCATCAGCAGAAGGACGGGGAGCACCAAGGCCAGCTCAACGGTGGCCGTAGCAGACCTGGGGCCGCCGCGCGGGCACCAACGCTCGGCTGCGTCTCTCATCTCGGCATCACCCCACCCCGCAATACTATAGCGACTACTGCGCCCAACGCAAGCGGAACCGCGTATGGTATGCGCAAGCTGTCTGTCTTAGAATAGTCGAGCTTCGTCGCGCCGGTCAAGCGGGCAGCCACGGACATGACCAGCCCGATGAGCTCTTTCTTGAGCCGGCTTTTCGCCAAGGCGACACCTATGGCGATGACGCCGCCCGCCAGCGCTCCGTACACTATCACCCACAACAGAAGGACCGGCCCCACCAACGCTCCCACAGCCATCAGCAATTTCGCATCGCCAGCTCCCATCACCCGCCCCAGCAAGCTAACCACCACAAAGAAACCGAAAGCAAGGCCAATGCCTTCCAGACTGGAAAGCCCGCCAGCCCAGCCCCCGAAACCTGCGTTTATCAGCAAGCCGAGAACCATCCCCGGCACGGTCACGACATTGCGCACTTTGCCAAAGCGGGCATCGGTGTAAGCGCAAACAGCCAGTAGAGGAAAGAGGACGGCGTACGTTGCTATGTCACGGTAGGACATGGCCGTTCCTCAGTACAACTCGCCAGCATATTCAGGGGTTCGGCAACCTCGAGAAGGAGTTGGCAACGGTCTCGAGCAAGCTTCCCATGCTTTCCGAAAGCGCTCCCCAGACCGCTGCTCCAGCGATAACCAGCAACGCTAAAAGCAACGCGTACTCTACAGACGCCATACCCGACTGGGCTCCACGAGCCCAGCCCCGCTTCAACCAGCAAATTCCCCAACCAGAGACTCTCCGCTTCACGCTCATCGTTCCTACAGCTTGGACCGCAGGGCGTCCACCTTGCCCACCAGCAGGATAGCTAGGTTGTGATTTCGGCCTACTCATTACACTCACGGAGGTCGGTGCGGCAGTTCCCCCATAAAGTAATACCCACGCCTCGCCCCGGTTGAACCTCCAACCTGCCGCTGTGCGAAGAGGCTACGGCGTGGGAGTTGATAGGACTTCCATATGATTGCTGGCGGTCCACCAGGCGTCAATCAAAGTGCGCCCAAGTTCAGTCCAAACCACCAGGCCAGCGATGACCATGAGCGCAAGCAGCAATGCGTACTCCACAGCGGTGAGGCCTACCTCCTCCTCCCACAGCCACATCGCCCTTGGCTCTTTCACCAGCCTGCCTCCTATAGCAAGCCTTGCCACCCCATGCCCGCCCGTCGGTCTTCAGGCGGCACCTCACCGAAGCGTACCGTGCTCGCAGCCACCACACCCACGCGCCCCGCCGCCGAACTGTCCAGCCGTCGAAATCCGCACCCCACACACGTATGCCATTTTACAGCGGGCTGCTGTTCCTGCGGGGAAACTCCCGCCGCGATCCCGTTCGACATCCGCTAGCTCCCCGCAGTCTCAATCGCGTTCTTCGCGCTCCCAACCGCGTTTCGCACGGCCTGGGCAAACTGCGTCCATACCACCAAGCTGGCAACCACGATGAGCGCCAGCAATAAGGCGTATTCTACCGTCGTGATCGCTTCCTCAGTGTGCCACCAACGAAAAACGAATTTCACTACCTCGCCTCCCGACGCGACCAGCACTCACAGACCGGATGATACCCCACATCGGCGCTGGCCGCAACCTCCTGCCCGCGTTAGCTTGCCGGCAGGCTTACAAGTGTCACTCGTCTGGGGCGGCACGGCCGTTGTGGCGGTCCGTGCCGCCCCGCGCCCAATCCGACGCGCTGCCGACCAGTGCTAGCCGCCGCCACTGGCAGCGTTCTCGATTGCGTTCTTGGAGGCCCCGACGGTGTCGCGCACGGTGCCGCCGAACTCCGTCCATACGACCAACGCGGCGACCACCAGCAGCGCCAGGAGCAGCGCGTACTCAACGGTGGTGAGGCCTTCCTCGTCCTTCCAAAACTTGCGCATAGATCCGACCTCCCCTGTCACGTGCACCGTTTCCGCCGCCGTTGATGGGCCGCCGGCGATTTCAGGACATGTCCCCCATCTCCGGCGTGCAGTCACGGTGCGCGGTCTCGGGCCTTACGGCCACAAATATGTATACCCCAAACTCAAGCGGATGTCAACACGTGCTCGAGAAAAAAATTTTTCGGCTCGCGGCCGGCGCTGAGGACTTGAAGCCCTTCCGACGGCCGGCTAGGGACCCGCGCTTGCGGTTGGCTTGAGATTTTCTTGCGCTTTGTCGCCTCGGTCCTTGGCGACGACGTTGCCTGACCGAGCGAAGTCTCTGGCATAGCCTTGCCGCTTGTCACAAGGCGCAGAGGAGGCCTGGCACTGTTCCTCGGTCTTTCGCGGGAGCCAGAGAGGGCTCTAGGCTACCGGCCAAGCGGTGAGCGCACGAGGTAGGCCGCCACGCCGATGCCTTGGCGCGAGGACGACCGAACCCGTAACACGGTTGACTATTGAGACGCAGCCGCGGTAAACTGCCCGCCACACCGGAGGCCGGTACAATGGCTCGCTACGCCGCTTTTTGGGGTTGTTTTATCCAGGGCCGGTTTCCCTTCATGGAGCGCTCCCTGCGGCTGGCCCTCGACGCCCTCGGCGTGGAATACGCTGACCTGGACGGGTTCACGTGTTGCCCCGAGAAATCGCTCATCATGAACCGTGGCGAGGACGCCTGGCTTCTCACAGCGGCCCGCAACTTGGCCGTAGCCGAAGCAGCCGAGACCGACCTGTTCAGCCCCTGCAACGGCTGTATAGGCACACTCAAGGGCGCCCGACATCGCCTGATGAGTGACCTGCGCCTGCTGGCGAGCGTAAATGAGCGCCTGGAGGCGATCGGGCGCAAGTTCACCGGCCGTGCTCGTGTTTTTCACCTCGTTGAGCTGCTACATGACCAGGTGGGCACCGACGTAATTGCGCGGCGTGTTGTCAGGCCATTGAAGGGCATGCGGGTGGCCGTCCATGCAGGCTGCCACCAGATGCGCCCGTTTGTTGAGACCAAAGTGGACGATCCGATGAACCCCGAGAAGTTCGAGAATATCGTGCGGGCGCTTGGGGCTGAGGTCGTGGAGTATCCCAGCAAACTGCTGTGCTGCGGCGGCACCATGAACACCGCCGGCCTGGTGGAGCCCGCTCGTGAGATGGCTCGTCAGAAGCTGCGAGAACTGGCAGAGCTGGACGTAGATTTCCTCGCCGTCACGTGCCCAGCCTGCTTCATGCAGTACGACATCGCTCAACTGGAGATGGCGCGCGAGGGGTTCCGCTACGACATTCCTGTCGCGGCGCTATCGGAATTGATGGCCCTTGCCTTCGGCATACCGCCCGGAGAACTCGGCCTAGACATGCATCGCATTTCCACGCGCGCGGCGATTGAAAGATGGGCCGAAGTGCCGACCGTCGCGCCAACGGTGGAAGGTCTCGACCTGCAAGCTATGGCAGCCTGCGTCGAGTGTCGGGCGTGCTCGCGCAACTGTGCGGTTTGCAAGCTAGAGCCTGATTTCGATCCCTGGGAAGTCTTCCAGCGCGTCCTCGATGGCGACTTAGACGCGGCAGTCGCCGACCAGCGCATATTCAAATGCGTCGAGTGTTATGAGTGCCAGGAGCTGTGCTTTCAACACTGGGGGATGATTCATGGGCTACGGGCTCTCAAGCATCTGGCTATAGAACGAGGCCTAGCCCCAGAAGCTGTACTGGACGGGATAGAGAGCTTCCTCAAAACGGGACTGCTTACCCAGCCGTCGTCGCAGCGACGCAACAAGCTCGGTCTACCGGCTGCGGGTAAGCCTGATGTTGAGGAACTGCAGAGGCTCCTTTGCGAAACTGCTATTACTTGCCCTCCACCTGATGAGGAAGCCAGGGCAAAGCGGAAAGGCGCTCCGAACCCTGCGCCGCGAAAATCCAGCCCAGCCGGCGATGAGTGACGCGGGGGCTGTGTTTGCAAAGCATGCTTTGGCGGCCGAATGGAGGAGGCGTTAAATGAAGTTTGTCCGAAGGTACGACGAGCGAGACCGAGGCGCTTGCGGCCTCATTGGATGGATGAACAAGAAGGGGCGGAAGATGTCCGGCGAGGCCATGATCGAAGCGATCGCCAATATGAATGAGCGCGGCAACGGCCTGGGCGGTGGCTTCGCGGGGTACGGCATCTACCCCGAGCTGGCCCAATACTACTGCTTCCACGTCATGTATGGAAACGAACGGGCGAAGGGACTAACGGAAGAACTTCTCGCCGCACGCTTCGACGTGGTCAAGTACGAAGAAATCCCGACGCGCCCCCACCCAGCCATTACGGACGAGCCCCTGCTATGGCGGTACTTTCTGTCCCCCAAGGGCGTTGATGCCCGCGAGAGCGAGGAAGACTACGTGGTGCGGGCTGTGATGGACATCAATGCTGGCATCGCCGATGCCTTCGTGTTCTCGTCGGGCAAGAACATGGGGGCCTTCAAGGCCGTGGGTTACCCCGAGGATGTAGGGAAGTTCTTTTGCCTGGAGAGATATGAGGGCTACATTTGGACGGCCCACGCACGCTTTCCCACCAACAGTCAGGCCTGGTGGGGTGGAGCGCATCCATTCTGCCTATTAGACTTTTCCGTCGTCCACAACGGTGAAATAAGCTCCTACGGCATCAACCGCCGCTACCTGGAAACGTTCGGCTATACCTGTACGCTTTTCACCGACACCGAAGTAATGGTTTATCTCTTCGACCTGCTCGTCAGAAGACACCGCCTGCCCATAGAGGTGGCGTGCGAAGTGGTGGCCGCGCCTTTCTGGAAGGACATTGACGCCGAGACGGACCCTGAGCGACGGCAGCTTCGGACAGCCCTCAGGCAGGTCTATGCCTCAGCCATGGTCAACGGCCCCTTCGCGATAATTCTGGGCTTCGGCAACGGTATGCTGGGCCTGAACGACCGCATAAAGCTGCGGCCCATGGTTGCCGCCGAGAACGGCGCCGACCTTTACATTTCCAGCGAGGAGGCAGCCATCCACGTGCTCTGCCCTGAGCCTGAGCGAGTGTGGATGCCCAAGGCAGGCCAGCCCGTGATAGGCTACCTTGAAGAGGGTGTCACATCCACCGGCGTCGCTGCCGACTTGCTGCCATCAGGAAGCGAGAAGTCATGAGAAACACTCTGGTGCCGAGAAGGTTCAAGCAAGTCATAGACTACGAGAAGTGCCAGCGCTGCAAGCGGTGCGTGATGGGCTGTGGCTTTGGCGCGCTAGAGTTCCAAGGCCGTGTCGTGCCCTCGGAGAAGAACGAGTGCGTGGCGTGTCACTACTGCGTCAACGTCTGTCCCGAAGAAGCAATCACCATCGTTGAGAATCCTCTAAAGTTCCGCCCCCACGACGTTTGGCAGCCCGACATCATAATGCAGGCCACGCGCCAGGCCGAAACCGGAGGCGTTTTGCTCTCGGGGATGGGCAACGACCGCCCCTGGGGTGTCATCTGGGACCATCTGTGCCTCGACGCCTGCCAAGTGACCAACCCCAGCATTGACCCATTACGCGAGCCGATGGAACTGCGAACCTTCCTGGGACGCAAGCCCGATGCTGTCGAGGTCGAACGCGGCCCCAACGGAGAACTGCGTGCAAAAACGTCCATCCCGCCACAGCTCGTTTTAGAGACCCCGGTCATCTTTGCGCCTATGAGCTTTGGCTCCATCAGCCTCAATGCCCAGAAGGCCTTGGCCATGGCCGCGAAGGAACTGGGTATTTACTGGTCCACAGGCGAAGGCGGCTTGCACAGAGACCTTTACCCTTATGCAGACCGGGCGATTGTCCAGTGCGCTTCGGGGCGCTTCGGGGTGCATGAAGAGTACTTGAAGGCCGGCGCGGCGGTCGAGATAAAAATTGGTCAGGGAGCCAAGCCAGGCATCGGCGGGCACCTGCCGGGCCGCAAGGTCACCACCGCCATCGCGGAGACGCGCGGCATACCGGAGGGCACGGACGCTCTCTCCCCCGCTCCCCACCATGACATCTACTCGATTGAAGACCTGCGCCAGTTGATTTGGGCAATCAAGGAAGCCACCGAGTTTCGCGTGCCGGTATCGGTGAAGATAGCGGCTGTGCACAACGTGGCTGCTATCGCCAGCGGGATCGTGCGGGCAGGAGCGGACATCATTTACATTGACGGTTTCCGAGGCGGTACGGGTGCCGCACCAACCATGATCCGCAACCATCTGGGCATCCCTATAGAGGTAGCTGTGGCCGCTGTTGACAGCCGCCTGCGCAAACAAGGCATCCGCAATCAATGCTCAATTATCGCCGCCGGAAGCATCCGAAACAGCGCCGACTTGGCCAAAGCTATTGCGCTGGGAGCTGATGCCTGCGCCATCGCCACCGCGGCGCTCGTTGCCTTGGGTTGTCACCTCTGCCAGCAGTGCCACACTGGCAACTGCTCGTGGGGCATCACAACCCAGCGACCGGAGCTTACCCGCCGCTTGGATCCGGCGTGGGGTGCTGAGCGAGTGGCAAATCTTGTGCGCGCGTGGACTGAAGAGCTAAAGGAAATCCTGGGGGCGCTCGGCGTTAACGCCCTCGAAAGCCTGCGTGGCAGCCGCGACCGGCTCAGGGCGGTATTCCTCGACGAGAAAACGCGAGAGGTTCTTGACGTGAAAGCGGCAGGCGAATAGCCTAACAAACTGCCAGACGCAATGGGGCGATACGCAAGGATTGACGATGACCAGCAAGGAGCACACGACGCAGTTGGTTGCTGAGGACAGCGAGCGAGTGCGGATTGACGCCAAAGGTCTGCACTATCGGCTGCTCAACGAGCGCATTCGCGAGGCCATCGGCGACGGGCGCAAGTATATTGAGGTCGTTAACGTTTGCGGCCAGCGCTATATCGGCGACGGCATCCAGGCGCAGGTACGGATTGATATTTACGGCATCCCCGGCAACGACCTGGCCGCCTTTATGGACGGCGCTGAGGTGGTGGTGCACAACAACGCCCAGGATGCCGTCGGCAACACCCTCAATTCCGGCCGTGTCATCGTCCATGGCGACGCCGGCGATGTGATTGGGTACGGGATGCGCGGAGGCAAGGTATTTATTCGCGGTGATGTAGGCTACCGCGTAGGCATTCACATGAAGGAAGAGCCACGGCGCAAACCGGTGCTGGTCGTTGGTGGAACGGCGGCTGACTTTCTCGGCGAATATTTGGCGGGCGGGGTCCTAATCGTATTAGGGCTGACGGATACAGCCAGGCGCGGGACAGTTGTTGGCGACTATTGCGGCACCGGCATGCACGGTGGGCTGATTTACTTGCGCGGCGCCGTCGAGGACGCACACATCGCCGACCGCTTCGCGGAAAAGCGCGAGGCAACCCAGGAAGACCTCCAAGCCATCCTGCCCGACCTTACGGAATTCTGTGAAGTCTTTGGATACGACCTCGACGAGGTGCTGGCACAACCTTTCTGGGTGGTCAGGCCGTCAAGCCGCAATCCCTACGGCGGCAGCTACGTGCCGAACCCGTAGGCAGATAGGCACCTTCCCCAGCAAGTCGCTGCTAAGCGTAAGGCAGGAATTCTACAAACAACCGCCTCATGGCTTGGCCAGCGCTGCAAGGCGGCTACCCAGGCGACGGCGAATCGCCTCGAACTTTCCTGCATCGGTGACGTAGTGGACCATGTCCTGGGCAACCTGTTCCACGACGTGCGCTACCCGCGCCTCGCCCAAGGCGCGGCGGGCTAGAACCAGCAGCTCATAATCCTCTAAGCCATCCCGTATGCATTCTAAGCGCACCGAGGTTACCGGCCCGTCAATGCCCACCTTTGCGCCAGGGTAGAACAGCGAGCCATCGCCGTAAATGTTTGGACTGATGTCTTTGACGGTAGCTATGTCTTGGTACGGGTCGGCGGTGGAAGAGGGATTCCACCAAGTGGTGCTCCAGTAAAGAAGCCCAGTTATGCCGTAGCGATACATTTGCCACATGAGGAGTCGGTGCTGGAGGGCGGACATGTTTACGAAGAAGTTGCAGAAGGGGCCACCTGGACCGCAGCAGACGTACCACCAAGCTTCCTCACCGGCCTTTTGGCGGGCTGCCATCAACTCTGCGAGATTGCCCATTGCATAGTAACCCGTGTTGGCGCACCAAATGTCCAGCACACCTACCAGCTCGTCGAAGGGCGTAAGTTTTTGGTTCCAGTCTGGCCCCCGGTAGAAAGGCGAGCACACCTTCAAACCAGGGGCGACCTGGTGCACAAAGGCTGCCATCCGTTTGAGGGCTGCATAGGCCTCAGCGTTGACCGGCTCATCCAATGGGTAGACCCATGCCTTGTGAGCAACGCCCATCTCGCAGAGGCGCTGCCAAATTCTCGCCAGTTCGCCCTCGGCCTCGGTATATGGCACCGTAAAGGCGTTGACGCGCTCACTGCGCAGGTACTTCTCGGCACGTTTGTCCTCCAGGCCGTACGGCACCGAATACGCACAGATGCGATGTTCCAACAGCGTCTCGTAGTATTTGCGATAGAGCTCCTGGTACTGGGTACTACCGGTCTCCACCCCGTGGTGAAGAGCAATCCACTCGCCGGATATTCCAAAGGCGGTGCGCACGTGGGACCGGGCCGGCAACCGGAAGGGCCATACCGTCACGTCCAAGCGTCCGCGCCAAGAAAATCGGACGCTGGGGCGCCCGGCACCACCAGCATCCGGCAGGTCGCCGACGAAGACATAGAAGCGATATGTGCCCGGCTTTGCAGTCTCGGGAATCTTGACGCGTACCCAGATGGTCTTGGTCTGCCCTGCCTTGAGGCTGACGCGCGGAAAGCCTCCGCTCCTGCGCAACGGGACCAACGGGTCGGGCGTCACGGGATGAGCGCGGTCCGCAGGCGTGGGAACGTATAGAGCCTCGAATAGCTGAATACTTCTCGGGCCAAAGGGAGGGCCGGCCTCGCCAAGAATCGGGCGGACTGCCACCGGCAGGCTCTCAACATCCGCATCGCATCGGAGCACGACCTGGATGGCCTCGTATTCGCCTCGAGCAGCAAAGATGCTTCCGACGGGCGCGGCCCCCGGTGGTACCGTGTCGGGGTAGACTTTTTGGGTCGCGGGCATGAACCATCCTCTAAGCCGCGGGGCCGACACGCCCGCAGTGAGCAACACGACTGCGCACAATACGCTCACCGAGCCGGTCATCGAAACACCTCCGCTAGACTGGTATAATGGGTATAGTTGCTTGTTCGGCTGCCGACAGGCTCATCCTTTGGCAAGGGCAAGGCCGAGGGCGGAGCCTCGTGACGTGCCATCATGGTATGATAGGCCTATGAAGCTCGTAGTTTTGACTGGCGATTTGCAGGGAACCGAGTTTCCTCTGACGGGCCGTGAGATGACCCTTGGCAGGCGGCCCGAGGCGAGTATCTCCTTGCCGTATGACCAGCGGGTGTCACGCCATCACGCGCGGCTGCTGTTCCGCGACGGCCACTGGTATATCGAGGACACCGGCTCAGCTAACGGCACGTACGTCAACGACCGGCGAATCCACGAACCCACGCGGCTGAGACCTGGAGACCGCATTAGGGTGGGGCGCACGTGGCTGGAAGTAGTTCCGGAAGCAGTTCCGGCGGCGCAACGGGAAGCGGAGCGACTGGTGTCAGTGGTGGAGGAGATTGGAGGGCCGTCCGTGCCGGAAAACGTGGTCATGGAGGTGGGCACCACTCCTCAAGTCCCCAAGGTAGCCGACCCCGATGTCCTGCGGCGGCGGCTGCTCATTCTCATGCAAGTCGGGGAGGCTCTCGGCTCGACCCTGGAGCTGGATGAGCTTCTGGGCCGGGTCCTCGACTACATCTTCGAGGTGCTTCCAGCGGAGCGCGGTGTCATCCTGCTTAGAGGTCCGGACGGCCAACTTACTCCACGGATCGTGCGCCTGAGGGGAGGCGGAGAGGACTCGGGCGTGAGCGTCAGTCGCAACATTGTCGAGCGGGCACTGGCGGAACACCTCACCATACTTACTGAGGACGCCCTCAGCGACGAACGCTTCCAAGACGTTAGCAGCATCCACGACCTCGGCATACGAGCCGCCTTATGCGCGCCGTTGATTCACCGCGGCGAGGCCATAGGCGCCATCTATCTCGACACTACCTCCGACACGGAGATGTTCGGCCCCGACGCCGTGGAGCTAATCAACGCCATTGCCCCACAGGCCGCTGCTGCCATAGCCAATGCCACGCTCTACACCCAGGTGCGCGCTGCCTACGAGGAACTCAGGCAAACCCAGGAGCAGCTTCTTCAGGCCGAGAAGCTGTCCACCATCGGCACTCTTGCTGCCAGCCTTGCCCACGATATGGCTAACATTGTGGCTCCTCTTGGCCCCATCACTCACCGGCTTCAGCGAGAGGGCAAGCTGGAGCCACGGGAGCAGGAGATTGCCGCGGCGCAGGTGCAAAGGCTGAACACGATGATCCGGCGGCTGATGTCCTTCGCACGGCCGCAGCAAATGCAGCGGGCGCCAGTCAACCCAGCAGAACTTGTGCAGTCGGCCGTGGCAATGGTGGAAACAGAAGCTAGGCACCGCCGAGTAGCCTTGGTTACCGAAATTTCTGAGGACCTGCCCACAGTGTGTGGCGACCGTGCCCAACTTGAGCAGGCGCTTCTTAATCTGCTAATCAATGCCATAGAGGCGTGCAAAGAAGGCTGTACGGTAAAGGTGAGCGCCACGGTGGACGGGGAGGACCTGGCAATATCCGTCTCCGATGACGGCCCCGGCATACCCTTTGAAACCCAGGAGCGGCTTTTCCAGCCCTTCTTCACCACCAAGCCCCAAGGCACGGGGCTTGGGCTGTACTCAGCGCGACGCATCGTGCAAGAGGAGCACGGCGGCGTGCTAGAGTTAGATAGCCGGCCAGGCCAGGGGACGACCGTGACCATCCGAGTACCGATACAGGCCGAGAAGGCCGCCGCAGTTTCGGAGGCACCGACCTTCGGGGAGGGGAGCGCTTGAGCCATGCTCGTGGCGCCACCGGCACAGGCGTGAAGTCGCTCCCTGGCTGGGTCGCACCAGCTCTTGTGGCTTTCGTCGGCTGGGCAACGGGCGTGCACCAGCCAGGCCCTCTGTTGGTTTACGCCTCTGACCGCACCCTGCCTTTTGTCTGGTATCTGTTCGAGCAAGCCGTGGCCGTCGGCATAACCATTGGGGCACTCGCGGCAGGCGCCCTGCTTGTGGGTGGAAGAATGCCGCCGGCGCCGCTGGCTTACCGCGTGGCCTGCGAAGCCCGCTACCCGCTCGCTCTTGCTGCCGCGCTGGCCTCCAATGCTGTCAACCGCACTATCTTTCCACCTGACACTATTAACCCGATGGAAGGAAAGCTTCCCACGCAGCTCTCGGCCCTGCAATGGGCCTGGGTAGCAATAATGGTCCTAGCGATCGTCCTTTTAGTGCTTCAGGCAGCATTGAGGTACCTGAAACTCTTGAGCCTGGTAGTTGGGGGCACATTGAAGCCTGCGTCAGGCCTACTCGTTGCCGTCATCATCGGCGAGGTGACGGCGCAAATGTTGACCTTAAGGCTCGTCAACAAGTTGTTTTGGCCACCCTAAAGAAGCTCGGCGCTGGTCTTGAGAACCAGCCAGGGGTCTGACGCCAGCGGGAGTTCTGGGGAGAGGCGGCGGGGTCTCGAGGAAGGGTCCCGGCTGCTGCTTTGCAGGGCGTGCACGAGCTGGGCTGTAGCGCACCGGATCGCCCGCGGCGGAGGAGTTCCCCAAGTGCCTCAGACAATCAGAACCTTGGCTCCCTCGGCCTTAATAACCTCGCCCAGGGCTACAACCTTTTGCCCGCGGGCCGTCATGAAGCCTGTGAAGGTGTCGGCAGCCTCGGCGGGGACGACCGCAATCATGCCAACGCCCATGTTGAAAGTCCTCAGCATCTCGGCGTCCTCGACCTCGCCAAGCCGCTGGATTAGCGAAAAGATTGGGCCTCCTGGGATGGCAGCTCGCCTTAGACGCGCCGCCAGCCCGTCGGGAACGACGCGAGCCAGATTGCCTGGTATGCCGCCGCCAGTGATGTGTGCCAAAGCGCTTATCGGGATACCGGCATCCAGAGCGGCAACAAGGTGGGGCGCATAGATGGCCGTCGGCTCGAGAAGCTCCTCGCCGAGGGTGCGGCCAAGGTCCGGAAGTGTGGTATCAAGCCTCAGTCCGGCCCGCTCCAGAAGCACCATCCGGGCCAGGGAATACCCATTGCTGTGCAAGCCCGTTGAAGCGAGGCCGAGAACCACGTCTCCAGGACGAGTGCCAGCGCCAGTAATAATGGCGTCGCGCTCGACGACGCCGACGGCGAAGCCCGCAAGGTCATATTCGCCTGGGGCGTAGAAGCCGGGCAGCTCCGCCGTCTCACCGCCGAGCAGCGCGCACCCTGCTATCTTGCAGGCCTTCGCCACACCGCCGACGATCTCCGCCACCTGCCCTGGCCTCAGCTTGCCTACGGCCAAGTAGTCGAGCACGAACAACGGGCGCGCACCCTGGCAGACGATGTCGTCAACGCACATAGCTACGAGGTCCTGGCCGACGGTATCATGGCGATCAACAGCGAAGGCGATCTTAAGCTTTGTTCCGACGCCGTCGGCACCTGCCACCAGGACCGGGTCGTGGTAGCCTCTGCCGAGCGCAAACAGCCCACCGAACTCCGTCAGGCCGCTGAGGACGCGCTCGTCGTGAGTGCCTTTGACTGCCTCCCGCATGAGGCGGATGGACTCCTCGGCGGCCTCTAGGTCTACGCCGGCGTCCCGATAAGAAGCTCCGCGCTGCATTTATACTCCCTCCCAACGCGCACTGGCAGCAAGGCGGCGGCCTTCCCGCCCCCGCTATTATACCGCGCCTGCCCGCACCTAAAAGGGAAGGGCCAGCTTTTGCTGGCCCTTCCTGCCCGCGCGCAAAGTGTCCTGCCGTGCGGTGGTGGTTCTGGCGACGTAAGTCCTCGACTTGGCCGTAAGTGCTACTTGCCGCCTTTGCCGGCAGGGGCAGCCTGCTGGCCCGTGCGGGTGCCGCCACGACCTGCCCTGCCGGCAGCCTGTGGCTCTATTGGGTGCCAGTAGGGTTTCAGCTTCTCCCATACGCCCCGCATGTCGTCCCTCAACCGCTTGATTTTCTGCTGCTGGGCGTTAATTTTCTGCTGGTCACGGGGCTTCTGCGCCATCAACACGAACAAGTCCCACTGAGCATCGTGCAGGTCCGCCTCGATCTTGCCGAGCTTCTCCCAGAGGGCTTTTGTCTCCGCGTTAGGCTCAATGTAGCCGCGACCAGGAGCGATGCCATGGGGCGTGGGAGTCCCAAACCGACCCCCCGCCTGTCCCCTGCCGGTCTGTCCACCTGCGCCTCGGCCATGTGGTCCCGGCCCCATGTGGGGGCCGCCTTGGGTCTGGCCAGCCGTGGGCTGGTCTGCGGCCATGGCCACTGCCGACGCAAGCGCGAGCAAGACCACGACCGCTGAAATCAAACCTGCCTGCTTCCAACTCCTCATTTCCTGTCCCACCTTGTCGTTTTCTTGGCGTTGGTACAGTCTCCACTGTACTTTGCCCCAGGCCTCTTCCAAGACCGTAGACGACTCGGCAAGACAGCGGTTCACCAAGAAAGGAGGCTGGGAAGATATGAGCGGCGAGGTTCAGGTACCTGGCCGCCTCGAGGCCGCGAAAGCAACTGCTTCGTCCCAGGACAGCAGCCCGGTTTTTGCCCCCACCTGCTGCACCACGCTGGCGGCATTGGCCGCGCCCAGCCTCATGGCCTCCACCAGAGGCAGGCCCCGGACGAGGCCCGCGACGCAACCGGACGCGAACGCGTCTCCGGCACCTACGGTCGAGGCAACCTTCACCGAATAGGCCGGAACGTAGCACGGACCGGCTTCGTCGTAGCCATCGGCCCCCTCCTCGCCGTCAGTGATGACTACTCTGCGGCAGCCGGCGTCCGCGATGGACCGCAACATGGCATACTCGTCAGCGCGGCTAGGGTCGGGCTGAACGCCGGTGAGTTCGTAGGCCTCGTGCTTATTGAGGAAGATGACCTCAAGGTTGGCGAGCACTGGGCGAAGGCCATCAAGGCCGAGGGCAAGCTGGGTGCCGCCGGGGTTGGCCGCGACTTTCACTCCTCTCGACGCGGCCGCCTTCGGAAGCTCGAAAAACAAAGCGGCTGCTGGGCCACGTAGGGAGCCTATGAACAACCAGCGGGTGTCCAAGACGGCGTCGAGGTCGAGGTCGGCCAGGGTGAGCTGTTCGGCAGCGCCGCGGTAGGTGAGAACCGTACGCTCGCCCGAAAAGCAGGTGATGATGACCGAATAGCCCGTCCGGTGGTCGTCTGAAAAGGCGAGCAGGGAAGTATCCACCCCCTCGCGGTCGAGTTCGGCCTGAATGCGCTCACCTGGGCCGTCGCGGCCTAGCTTGCTCACGCAGGCGGTCTTCAGGCCCATGCGAGCCAGGCCCACGGCGGTGTTGGTGGCACCCCCGCCCGTCATTATCTCGATGTTGTCCACAGCGATCTTGGCGCCGTGGTCGAGGCCTAGGTAGGCCCTTTCTGCCTTGGCGTCCTGGATGCGCACGACTACGGTGTCGTGCACTATCACAAAGACGTCCTCTGTGGCGCTCCCGACAGTGACCACGTCAAACATGCTACTCGCCTCAATCCGGCCTTCAGCTATAGATACCGTCCGCCCGTGCACCAGATGACAAAAGTATACAACATCCAGGGACTGCAGAGGTCCGAGGTACTTGTTTCAGCGGCTACCAGTATGCATTAAAATTGCGCCAGAATGGGAATACGAGCGGTCGTGGGAACGCTGGTCGCGGCGGCGGTGGCGTGTGCCATCGGGCGGGCCATGCCGATGCTGGATGCTGCGGTGACGGATTTCCTATATTTGGTACGCGGCCCCCGGCCCTTGCAGGCTCCGGTGGTACTGCTGCGAGCATCGCCGCCGCCGGCAAACCAGGCCCGCCCCTGGGGCTGCTCCCTGCACGACCTGGCTGTAATCGTACGGCGCGTGAACCAAGCATCGCCGAAAGCCATTGTGCTGGCCATCACACCACTAACCATGGTGCCCGCAAGCGAGCCAGGGCTCGCCGAGCTATCCGCTGCCGCGGAGGAGGCAGGTTGCGTTGTGGCACCCTCCTGTCTCCTGCCGGCCGGAGAAGCGCCGCAGTGCAGCAAGGCGGCGCAGCGGTTTGCGTGTCAAGAAGGGGACTTGCTGCGTCCGGCGGCGCTCAAGAAGGCCGCCCTGGCCACACCCCCCAACGCCCTAGTCGCAGCAGTTGCAGGCCTCGGAACGACGAATCTCTATCCCGACCTTGACGGCGTGGTGCGTTCTTTTCCGCTCTTAGTCTCCGTCGAAGGGCGGCTATTCCCATCGCTTCCCTTGGAGGCCGTCCGAGTGGCGCTGGGCCTGCCACGCGGTCAGGCGCGGCTAGAAGGCGACGTGCTGGCCCTGGGCAACCTGCGTATCGCAGTGGATCCTGCGAGTGCGGAAATGGCAATTGACTTCCCTGGGATGGGGCTGGCAGAGGCACGCATGGAGCAGAAAGACTTGGCGGGTCTCAGCCAGGTTGAGGCCCGCCAACGTCTACAGGGCCGGGTGGTCATTGTTGTTTCCGGCGGGCCAACTTCAAGTGCCTTCTACCCCACTCCGGGCGGTCCTGCCGCTACGGGCGGAGAGATAATTGCGGCCTGCATCGAGAACGTTCTAGCTGGCCGATGGCTGCGCCAGGTGCCAACCCTAGCGGTGTGGGTGCTGGCGGGTGCACTGGCGTTGCTGACAATGTTCGCTGCCTACCACCTGTCTCCCTCAATAGCCGTGGTAATGGACTTGGCCATCCTCATCGCTGTCCTGCTGCTGGCGCTGGCTGGGCTATCGCACGGACTTGTGTTCCCTGGTTTCACACTCATGGCGGCGGTGGCCTTCGGGAGCGTGACAAACCTGGCTGGCACCGCCAGCGCCGCCCAGCGCGCGCGGCTTGCTGCTCAGGTGGAGTTCCGCTCCCGACTGCAAGCCCTCCAACGCCTTGAGGAGCTAATCGGTACGGGCTTTGACCGCAACGAGCTGCTGGCAGGCATTATGCGCTGGGTCACTGCAGAGCTCGGCTGCGCGTCGGCCTCCCTCCTCATCCTCGACGAGAGAGAGCAGGTCCTTCGTTTCCAGGTAGCCCTCGGCCCGAAAGGAACGGAAGTGAAGGATTTCGCTGTGCCTCTCGGCCACGGCATCGCAGGCCTTGTCGCCCAGACCGGCCAGCCGCTAATCGTCAATGACGCCCGCAACGACCCGCGCCACGCCAGGGACATCTCTCAGGCCGTCGGGCTGTTGCCACGCAACATCATCTGCGTGCCCATGATGCTGCGCGGACGCATTACAGGCGTCATCGAAGCCATGGATAAGGCCCAGGGCGCTCCCTTCGACGAGCAAGACGAAGCTCTCCTGACGACCATCGCCCAGCAGGCTGCCCTGTTACTGGAAAATGCGAGGCTATTCGCTGACTTGCAGAGCCGTGTGGATTTCGCCAACGCTGAGCTTCGCAAAGCTTACCAGGAGCTTGAGTCTCAGAAAGCCAAGATTGACACGTTGGTTGACCAGCTCCCGTCGCCAGTGCTAGCAACCGACGCGGCCAACAACATCTTGTTAGTCAACAATGCCTTCGAGGCGGCCCTGGGGGTCAGAGCCGCGGAGGCCTTGGGCCGCAGCGTCTTCAGTGCCGTACCGTCGCCGGAAATATTGGCGCTTTTCGCCGACCCCCTTGACGGGCCGGAAAGGCGAGTCGTCGAGGAGGTACAACTTTCGCGACCGCGGCCGAGAGTGTTTCGAGCAAGCCTGGCAGCCGTACATGGCCCCGACGGCCAGCCGATGGGCAGAACTTTGGTCATGATTGACATCACGGAGCTGCGCGAGCTGGACCAGATGAAGACAGACCTAATCTCCTTTGTCTCCCACGAGCTTCGCACACCGCTGAGCATCATTTCGGGTTTTTCCCGCCTAGCGGCACGGCGGCTGAGGGACGGCCGCACAGAAGAAATCCTCGATATGATTGAGCGCATTGACCGCCATTCTCGGCATACGGAGCGCCTGGTGGAAGACTTCCTCAACATCGCACGCCTGGAAGCTGGCCGTCCGCTGCAGTTTCGTATCGAGGCCGTCACCGACGTGGCGGCGATTTGTCGCGAGGTTATAGAACTGGAGCCACGCCGCACGGACGCCCATGAAATCGTGGCGGATATTCCTGCTGACCTACCGCCCGTATCGGCTGACCGCTCCAAACTGGAGGAAGTTTTTACCAATCTCATTGACAACGCTGTAAAGTACTCGCCTCGCGGGGGCCGCATCCAAGTCTCGGCGGTACTGGATGGCTCCTTCGTGCGTTTCTCCGTCAGCGACCAGGGCGTCGGAATACCGGAGGAGGCCCGCGAGCACCTGTTCCAGCGCTTCCGGCGCGTCCGTGGTGAAGACCGCGAGCACGTCCCCGGCACCGGGATGGGGCTATACTTGTGCAAGCAGCTTATCGAGGGCCAGGGCGGTCGCATCTGGTTCGAGCCAAACCCTGAGGGCGGCTCGATATTCTTTTTTACGCTGCCCGTGGCAAGCAGTGCGGACATTGGCGGAGGTAGCGCGACAGAGGAGGCCGGCGATGGGGAATGACGCGCCAGGCCCGAAACTCCCACTGAAATTGTACGTGGGGGACGTAGTGGAACTTAAGAAGCCTCATCCGTGCGGCGCCAACGAATGGGAGGTCATTCAGCTCGGGATGGATATTCGGCTTCGCTGCAGGCGATGCGGGCGCGTCGTGGCCATTCTGCGATCGCGGCTGGAGCGGCGCATCAGGCGCTTCGTGGAGCGGCCGCTGGACAGCAGGTCCACAGACCTTCAGCCACCCTGAAGACGCGCCCTTGGACCGGCGGACGAGGCCAGCCCCAACCCACCAAGCCGAGCGGAAGCGATGAAACAGGAAACACACCGCCAAGAAGGCTGTGCAGCACCTCCTATCAACGCAGAGGATTCGCCTGTGATTTGGCTGGCTTGGGCATATCAGACCCTTGCGAGTCCGGAATGCAACGGATGCATCCAATGTGCCGAGAAGTGCGCCGGCGCCGTTTTGATGTGGGAGGAGGAGGCAGAGGCCGTGCGGGTGGCAGCTAGGGCAAGGGGAGTGACCTTCAGAACCGACGCGCGACCAGACGAATGGCAGCCCTGTCCGTTTCTCGATAAATCCAGCCGCTTGTGCAAGGTATACGCGGTGCGGCCGCTTGTCTGCCGGCTGTTCGGGCGGGTAGAGTGGCTGCCGTGCCCCAGCGGGCGCGCCCCGGTCCTACCACGGCCGCTCGTGGAGGCAATTTTGGCAGGCTACAGGTCAAGGCCCCGCAAGACCCTAGCCGAATGGCAGTCGCGGCAGTACGAGACAAGCTGTTGAGAACGCCCTGCACAGATGTAGGCCTAGGGGGGATTCCGACTATGCCCACGGTATCAGCGCAAGTGACCATTAAGGCACCCTTGGAGAAGGTCTATGCCCTGGCTAGAGACATTGAGGCCTTTCCCGAATTCATGGAGGACGTAACCGAAGTTACGATACTCGAGAAGTCCCCTGGGCGCCAGGTCAGTCGTTGGGTCGGTGTCATCAAGGAGTTCGGGCGCACAATAGCTTGGACTGAGGAAGACTTCTGGAACGACGCTGAGCATTCATGCCGCTTCCGCCAGATAGAGGGAGACTTCACTGCCTACGAAGGTGAATGGACTTTTGCGGCAACCAACGGCGATACAGTAGTGAAGCTTCAGGTGACCTATGAGTATAAGGTGCCGCTCATCGGACAACTCATTCAAGGGCTACTTCAGCGAAAGGTTCAGCAAAACTGCCACTCAATGCTGGAGGCCATCAAAAGGCAGGCGGAACGAACATCATAGTGGCGCTTGGAACCACGGTGAGTGGCGCGACGCAGCCATGGGAAAGAGCGGAAAAAGCACCTACTCGCCTTCGAGGATTGCCTCGGCGATGCGGTTGGCATCAACCTCAAATTCAGCCCTCTCAATGCGGGCGCGGAGTTCGGCGACGCGGTCGAGGCGTACATCCGGGGCGGCCTCGACGGCGCGGGCGGCAGCCTCCACCTCCGCAGGCGAGGCCACAGGCTCTGCCGCCGACGGCTCCTCCACCGGCCCTGGCTTGTCGGCCTCCGGCGGTCCTGGGGGAGGAGTGGGCCCAGCCGGTCCCTTGGGACCTATAGGAGATACGCCGCCTGTGTCCAGGTTCATGTTTCCCACCGATAAGTATTTTCCCCGCCCAAAGGCAATTTCCTTCTTATATCAGCACTCAAGGAAACTTCTCAAGCCGGCATCCTTCCTTGGCCACACGCCGACACGTGGTTTTTTCAGATATGTTACCTGCCTGAAACGTCCCGTGAATCAGACGATTTCCCAGCCCAGGCTTTATCGTTCCCAACAACGCGCGGAACTCGGCGGTGCCCCAAGGAAGGCAATAAGGCCCAAGACCTGAGATGAGCAGCGGCGGTTCACAACGCCACGAACTTGCGGTCCGGAAACGCGACCTCCGGATCGCACTCTACCTGGGGCTGGGGGCGCTCGCGTTGTATCTTTCGACGGGGCGGTTCTTCATAGATAACCTGGACGGCGAGAATTACTTCCTCACTACCGAGGCCATTCTGCGAGGCGACATCTGGCTGGAGCACGGGCTGTCAGGGGACTGGTGGAGCAAATGGGGCTGGAAGGGGCGCCCCTTCAACCCCCACGGCTTGGGTCAGCCCATCGCTGCCATACCCTTTTGGTACCTGGGCCACGCAACCGAGCGTTACGCAGCTATAGCTTCGCCGCAACTCACCCGCAGAGCGGCCGTCACATTGCTTTGCCCATTTGCTACCGCAGCCACGGTGGCGCTGGTGTTTTGGTTTGCACGCCGGTTGGGCCATAGCCGCCCCTCTGCATTCGTAGCTGCGTTGCTTTTCGCAGCCGCGTCACCTGCATGGCCGTACGCGCGGTACTATTTTTCCGAACCTCTAGCAGGTTTGCTGCTTCTGGCCGCGCTGTACTATCTGTGGGTGGCGCGGGGAGGTGGCGGGCTCTCTGCGGCGGCTGCCGCTGGCGCGCTTGCAGGCTTCACTGCTCTCACACGGCCTGCTCTGTGGCCTCTTGTATTGTTTGGGGGCATCCTGGCTTTGAGCTGCACCCGCGGTCGCCAGCGTTGGGCGGCCCTAGCTGTGTATGCACTTTTCCTGGCGCCCAGTGTGGTTCTTCAGGGATGGTACAATTACGCGCGGTTCAGCTCATTGTTCGAGGAATGGCCCGGGGGGCCAAACCGACTAAGCCTTCTGAACCTTCCAGTAGGCCTCTACGGACAACTCTTCTCACCCGGCAAGTCGGTCTTCTTATACTGCCCTGTCCTCGTGTTGGCGTTAATCGGGTGGCCGGCTTTTTCCCGACGGGACCGATTTACTGCTTGGGCTGGCATTGGCGTGGTCGGCTACCATTTGCTGGTGTACGGAGCCTGGACGGACTGGCCTGGAGGATGGTGCTGGGGGCCACGGTTTCTGTTCGCAGCGTTGCCGGCAGCCTGGCTGGCCATCCCATCAGGCCTGGAACGCGTCCGGCGCAGCCAGGCGCTCACCTTGACCACCACGGCGCTGGCGACACTCAGTCTCGCCGTCCAGTTGCTGGCCGTGTCCACCTTCTACATGGCCCACCTCGACCGAATATACGCGCAGAGGGGGCGGGTCAGCGACTCCTACTACCGGTGGGCGGACAGTCCCTTGTTAGGGGCCATGGCCACCCTGCGCCACCTACGCTGGTCACCCCTGGACCGGAGCTTGCTGACCCGCGTCACCGACAGAGCAGCGGCCACCGAGGAGCTGAAGGCGGAGCTGCGCAATACCTTGGACGTGTGGCCGGCGTATCTGCGGCGTTTTGGGTTTGGGCGATGGGTATGGAGTGTTTTCGCGCTCGGGCTATTGTCGTGCGCGGTGTTTTGGATAGCGGGCTGGGGCATGGCACGCGCACCGGCGCCCGGATAACCTCCACCGCCGTGCTGCGCAGCCGCCCACGCTACAAAGCCTCAACCGCGAACATTACTGAGATGACCTCAGCGGCGCTGGTAATGCCTTGGTGGACCTTCACGAGGCCGTCGTGCTTGAGAGGCTTCATGCCGGCCCGGAGGGCCACGGCCCGCAGCTCGTGGGCACTGGCGCCGCGGACGATGGCGTCGCGAATCTCGTCATTGATTACAAGCAACTCATAAAGGGCCACGCGGCCCGAGTAGCCCGTGTTGCGGCAGTACTGACAGCCACGGCCGCGATGGAAGCGGATGCGGGCAGCCTGCTCCGGAGTGAGCTGGAGTCGCTCCAGCTCGGCCGGTGTGGGCTGAACCTGCTCGCGGCAGTGGGTGCACAGGCGGCGAACGAGGCGCTGAGCCAGTATGCCGATCAATGAGGAGGCGATGATGTACGGCTCTACGCCCATGTCTCGCAGACGAGTAGTGGCCGAGGGCGCATCGTTAGTGTGCAGGGTGCTGAAGACAAGGTGGCCGGTGAGAGCTGCCCGGAAGGCCATCTCGGCGGTCTCCAAATCGCGTATCTCACCTACGAGGATGATGTCGGGGTCCTGGCGGAGAATATGGCGCAATGCCCTGGCAAAATCCAAATCAATCTGCGGATTTACCTGAGTGTGGTTTATCCCGTCAATCTCGTACTCGATGGGGTCCTCGACGGTCGTGATGTTCTTGGTCTCATCTTTGATTGTGTGCAAGGTAGCATATAGCGTCGTGCTCTTCCCGCTGCCGGTGGGGCCAGTGACCAGTATCATGCCTTGGGGCAGGTGTATGAGCTTTTCGTATTCTTCCAGCATGTCGGGCCGAAAACCCAACTCCCTGAGCGACACGAACACCTTGCTCTTGTCGAGAATACGCAGGACCGCCTTCTCGCCCCAGTAGGTGGGAAGCGTAGACACACGCAGGTCAATCGGGCGGTCGTCCACGACGGCCGCGAAGCGTCCGTCCTGGGGCAGGCGGGTCTCGGTGATGTCTTCATCGGCGAGGATTTTGACGCGCGAGATAGTGGCCTGCTGGAGCGACTTGGGAAGCTTGGCCACCGTCATAAGGCGACCATCCACGCGGACGCGCACTTGGACGTGATCAGAGCGCGGTTCGATATGGATGTCCGAGGCGTTCATCCGAACAGCATCGGTAATGAGTTGCTGGACGACCCGAACCACAGGCCCCTGGTCCAAAACCTCAAGCAGGCTGCGGTCTACGGTGGCGCCGACGGTGGGCGCCTGCTCACCGACCGAGCCGGCCAGGTCCTTGGTGGGCGTAGTGAGCTTGATGTGGTCGCGGGCGAGGGCGGCGTAGTGATGGTCTATAGCTCGCCGCAGCTCGCGCTCATCCACCTCCACGGCTTCCACGCGGCGGTTAGTGTGGTCCCGGATGGCATCGAGGGCAAAGATATTGTCGGCGTCGGGCATGGCGACAAGTATGCGGTCCTCGCTTATCTGCAAGGGCAGCACGCAATACTCGTCGGCAAGAGCCCGCGGCACTGCTCGAACGGCCTCACTGTCAACTTCGTAAGCATCCAGGCTTGCCGTGGCGCGCCTGGCGCTCCGGCTAGGCGGTGGAGGCTTCGCGGCCCCCTGAGGGCCTGGCGGCTGAGTGGCTACCACGGCAGGCTCGGCGGCTGGCTCCACGGCCGCTACCTCTGGCGGGGCGCCGGAGACTGCAGCGGCCTCCTCAGCCGCCTGGACGGCTGCAGCGATGTCTCCCGCACTCACCACCCCTGAGACCAGGAGCGCCTGGACCAGCCCTATGCCCTGCTGCTTGGAGAGCTTCACTGCTTCGTCGAGCAAGGCCTCGTCCAAAAGGCCCATTGCTTTGAGCTGGTCAACTATGCGAAATTCGTCCAGCTCCGCCATGGGAGTTTCACCTTCCTTGTGCGGCCGGGCCAACCCCCGAGACGCCGCCCTGACTCGGCGCGCTTTCCGGCCACGCGCCTGCGCTCTCCAGCGCTGCCCTCAGCCGCGCACACGACTCGCACGACCAGCAATGCTCCTCGCCGCCTTCGTAGCAACTCCATACCAGATGCAGCGGCGCGCCCAACTCAAGACCCAAACGTACAATCTCCGCTTTACTCATCTCTGCTGTCGGCGCGACCACAACGGGATGGCGAAGGGTGGACCAGGCAAGAAACTCCGTCGCGGCAAGTGCGAACTGTACTGTATTGTCTGCAAAGGCGGCACCTTCTTCTCGGTTGAGGCCCAAGGCGATGAAGTCGAAGCCCAGGGCGTCGGCGAAGGCAGCGGCCACAGCCACGAAAAGACCATTTCGGTTCGGCACCCACACGCCTCTGGTGCGCGCCGCCGCTTCAGGCCCGTCCGACAGGCCGCCAACGCCAACCTGTGGGATGGGCTGCGCCGCGTCCGTGAGTGCGGAGCAGCCAAGCTCGCCGAGCCAAGGCAGCCCAATACTGCGCCATTCGCAGCCGAGTGCGGCCGCGATGGCCTGGGCTGCCCTCAGCTCTCTGGCAGCCGCTCTTTGGCCGTAGTCCACCGTAAGAGCCAGCACTTCTGCGGCCCGTGCAACCACGAGGGCGGTCGTGACGGTCGAATCAAGTCCCCCTGACAGCAGTACGATACACCGACCACCACAAACCGGACCGTGGGTCACATCCGGCCGCGCAGGACTCTTCTCACCCATGGCCAACTCTCCACTGCGGCCATGATAGTGCTAGGGCACATAAGAGGCAACAGCTTTCCGGCACGGCCCCGCTGGCCAGGGGGTTGGGCGGCCTGCGTGTTGTCCGCAGCCTGGGCGCTCACCATCGCCTCTGAGACCCTGGCCGGCTTTGCGCGCATGGTCGCCTATGTCTCGCCTGTTGACGGTACAGAGCAAGCCTACGGCGTGTACGTGCCGGCGACTAAGGCGCCAGCTGCAGGCTATCCCGCCGTATTCCACGGCCACGGCTACGGCTGGTATGTGAGCGCAGATTTCGATGATTTTCAACGGCGCTGGGCCGATGAACACGGCTGGGTTCTCATCAACATCAACGCCCGCGGGCCGACTTTCTACGAAGGCATCGGCCAACAAGCAGTTTTGGAAGTCGTTGAAGATGCTGTCGGCCGGTTCGGCCTGGACCGCCGGCGGCTATTTTTCACTGGGGCTTCCATGGGCGGCACCGGAGCCTTCCGCCAAGGTGTGCGCTACCCCGACATCTTCGCCGCAGTGGCCGCAGTGGATGGGTGGGCTGACTGGCGCATCTGGCACTGGAAGTGGTACGCCCGCACGGACCAGCGGGAGGACATCGAGGAGTTTCGGCGGCCCTTGCTGGCTTCATGCGCCCCCTTGGATTGGGCGGAGCGGGCGATGTGGGGTCGAGTGAGGGCCATAGTGGACGGTCGAGATGACGTGGTGGAACCCGACGAGGGGTTAAGGCTTTCAGCCCGACTGGCCGAACTGAGGGCCCGATGGTCCGCGGGTTATGAGTGGGACCAGGTAATTCATTATGATCGGGGCCATGGGGGCGGCTACGACCTGGGGGCCATCTACGACTACTTTCTTCGGTGCGCTCCCGCAGCAATTGGTCCTCGCCTGGCCCTCTCGGCCTGGCGTCTAGCGAACGCCAAGCAAGGTTGGCTGGCCATCACGGGACTGCGGCAATTTGGCAAGCCCGGCCGTGCCGAGAGTTGCATAGCCGCCAACCGCATCAGCGTATGGACCGAGAACGTCTCGGCTCTGGAAGTCTACCCGGCAGAGGCAGGCGAACATCTCGAGGATGGCAAGTGCGAGGTGTGGATAGACGGCCAGCTTCTAGCCCGCGAGGTAGCAGGGCCGGTGCAGGCAAGAGCGGTGTTCGACGCCAATGATGCGCTCCTCTGGTGGGAGCCAGGTGAAGACACCGGCCCGCAAAGAGCGTCAGTCCATCCCGTCAAGGCGCCTGGCCTGGAAGGTCCTATCGGCGATGCCTTCACGCAGCCCTTCATAGTTGCCTATGCTGCCAACGGCCCGTCTGAGAAAGTCGGCCGCCACCGCCGCGAAGCCGAGGCCTTCGTCAGGGGATGGAATGACTTCTTCGTCCACGGACCAGGGGTGAAAGCCCGAAGCGAGGACGACGTCAGGGACGAAGAGCTTGCAGCCGCCAACCTCGTTCTCTTTGGCTGCCTGGACTGCAGCCGCCTGCTTCGGCGCGCTCAAGGCCAAGAGCCGATGCCCGTGCAGGTGTTCCACGACCGCATCGTGTTAGTGCCGCAGGACGCCGAACCACGCCCTTACGCGGGGCCGCAGTTCGGTTGCTTCTTCGTTTATCCAAATCCCCTCTGCAACAAAGCAAGGTATCTCGTGGTGGCGTCTGGGCAGTGGCCAACCAAGCCCGACGGCGGAGCACCCCAGGGCCTTGAGTACGACCTCGAAAAGCTTCCTTGGGCCTACCCGGACTACGTCATCTTCAACGCCGACCAGCGTGAGCTACCTTTTGTTCTCAACGTAAACAACAAGCCCCCCGTAACGTGCTATGAAGCGGCTTACTTTTGCGAAGCTGGGTATTTCGATGGGCGGTGGCAGCTTGCCGGCGACGTGGTGGCTGAGTGGGTGCGGAGTGTCAGGCCGCCGCGCGCGCGTCTTGTGCACGTTGCCGAGGTTCGCCGCGGCGAACATTTGCTGTCCGTGCGCGTGACCGATTCGGCAGGCTCGCCCGTGAATGGCGCCCGTGTCACGGTAGCCAGTGGCCCTGTGGCCCGCAGCGCCGTTACAACTTCGGACGGCTGGGCCTCTTTCGACGGCCTGCCAGACGGCTTTCGGGCACGCATTCTGTCCGTCATGGCTACGGGATGCGCCTATGACCGCCAGGCCGACTGCATGGCCGCCACGGATGTTGCTGCAGCCTTGGGTGGCTTAGCTGGGGCACGATACTGCGGCCCCCGCGTCGTCAACTACGGCGCCCCGCCAATCCGGCTGGCTTTCGAAGTCGCCGCGGGCCCGAAAGGACCTACCTGGCTTGAAGCCGACCTGGACATTTCTAGTGGCACGCTCTTCCCCGACGGCCCTACCTCTTTCTCACTTCATGCCGGTCAGCAGACCACGCTGGCGTGGTTATGGCGCCCCGACGAAAGCTTCGCCGGCACCGTAAAGCTTGTTCTCCACCTGCGCGCGCAGAGCGGGAACCACCAAGGGACGGCTGAACTCTGCACTAAGATAGAAACCACGGGTCTCCCGCCGTCGCAGGTGAGTCTCGCCGAACCCGTGGTGGAGCGCGACCCTTCGGGCGACTGGGTGGTTTCATTCCTAGCGTCCAACATGAGTGACGAGGTTGCCGAAATGGACCTGATGGGGATGGTGCCCCAAGCGAATTATCCCCTGGAGCCGCGAAAGGTTAGGTTGCAGCCGCGAGGAAGTGAAAAAGTGACGTGGCATGTCCCAGCCGAGCTGGGGCACAGGTGGGTTGGGCCAGCGTCGGTAGTGGTTTACGACGCCAGCCGGACCGGCGTCCTAGCACGGGCTGAAATCGCGCCGGTGCTGCCGGGAGGGACGAATCTTGCTACTGGTACTTAGCCTGCCCGTGGGCCTGTGGCTGCAGCCCGCGCCGGAGGTAGCCCTTGCCACACCTCAGGTGCGGCTGCTACTGAGTGCCACCACAGGCCCGATGCTGGAGTTCGCCTACCATGTGCAATGGGAGGCCGGCCGTCACAGGGTCACGTGGCGCCCGCCGACGCGCCGCGTGCGATCGGGGGAGGCGACGGCCACTCTCTCCCCGGCAGCGGGCCAAGCTCCTCTTCCATGGAACCTCCGTGGGCGTGTGGGCTGGGTGGTAGAAGTGCCAGCCAAGGGAGAGTATGTCCTCAGGATCGTTGCGCCCGCAGGAGATTTGGAATGGCGTCTTGAAGCCTTGGCCCAAAGCGAGGAGGGCCGTCTTATTCTCCAACCCGAACTGGTACTTGGGAACAATGCCCCCGAGCCTCTGGCAGTTGACGCCGTTGAGCTGCTCGATAGCGAAGGGGCATGCGCTGCCAAGTCGGAAGGCCGGCTGGTCGTCGAGGCGGGAACTAAACTCCGGTGCGCCTTTGGTGAGCCGATAGTCCTCACGGGCCGAACGGTTCACCGCTTCCTTGCAGGTCGCGGTGAGGTCTGCGTCGTGTTCATTCCGGATGCGCCCGCCGCTCTTGAAGCGCTGACGAAGCTCAGCTTTCAGTCCGCAACGTTCGTCTCGCAGGAAAACGCTCTTATCCCGGCGACCATCATCGTGTCGCCGGACCGAGGTGCAGAGGTCAATCTGGGCCGCTCCGCAGCTACTTGGGTCAAGCGCACTCTCCTGGATGAACGGCGCACCAACCCGGACTTCGACAAGTACGGGCGCGTGCAGGGCTATGACATAGTCGAGGAGTATCAGGTTGAGGCGCTCACCCTCACGGCGACGCCAGTGGAGCTGGAAATCGTGGAGGACCTGGCCTCGACGTGGGAGCTAAAGGCGTCACCCCCGCATGAAGAAGCACGAACGGGTCAGGCTGTAATAAGACTGCGGCTCGAACCGGCAAAACCCGTCCACGTATCTTACACGATTGTTAAGCACTCAGGGACGCGAGCCAGCCGATAGACACCGGTGAGGTCAGCCGCGGCACCTCATGTGAGCGGTGAGCGAAGAGCCGAGCAAACCCGCACTGAGGGAACAACTCGCGTTTCTCTAGGGAGCATCTATTCGCCGGAGCTCAACGCTGATCTTGTCGAGGCTGCCCAAAACAGGTAGGCCTTCCACCCACGCCCGCAAGTCCCGGCGCGCCTCAACCTTCCACCGCCGCAGCCACACGGTCTTTTTGCCCGCTCGGGCGGTCACTATCTCGGAGAACTCCGTCTGCTGTACCCCCGGAGCAGTAAGCCGCTCAACCACACCAGGCTCCAGACCGCAGTTGACACACTGCAACACAACCCCGTCAGCTTGAGGTGCTGAGGAGCGCACGACCAGGCAAGCCTTCAGGGTAGCCCAGTTGGGCTTCAGGGGTGTGCCCGTGGCGTCAAAGAGAAAGTCGCGGGCTACCCAAACCTTCGCGCCGGCCGGCGGAGTGCGCGATGTGGCGAACGCCACGGAAACCTCCACGGTCTCCGTAGCCAGGGAGAAAAGATGGAGGGCAGGTGCTGGCCCCCACACTCCTACTACCGCGTCCCCAAGGGTTTGCCTCCACAAGGGACAGGTGAACTCCCGCGGAGCGCCATGCCAGCCAAGGAGCTTTCGGGCAAAGGCCAGATCGGCTGGGGCGGCGAACAGCTTCCCGCCGGCCGCAATGAGACAAGCTGTGCCATCGGGCGCCCACGCAGCGTCCGTGCCGGCGAACCTCAACGCCGGCCCCGCCCCTTCGCCTCGTAACGTGACGCGCGGCTCCAAAACCAGCCAGGCCCTGCCGCCAGGCCTTGGATACAAGGCTGCCCACAGATCTGTGGGAGAAGGCTCCGCGCCCGTGATGGGCACGGCTAGGGCCTCCCCTTCGTCGACAAAAACCACGGTGTCAGGGGAGTCCCCGGCATATACCTTGCCGACGCCAGATGGGTGCATCCTTTTCAATAGGCAGACAACTCGCCCGGTGCCGACGTCCAGCCGCCACAACACCCCAAATTGCCCATCCGGCAGAGGTCGCGAGACAGCAAAAACGATGTTGCCCGGCAGCGGCCATACCAGCCTGCCGCTCCCCGACAGCATCATCGGCCCGCACAGAGACCGCGCCACCCCACTGGCCACTTCTACCGTGACCAGCTCAGCCATGGGCACCGGGTCTTCTGCGGGAACCGACCGCCAGTAAGCCACTGCGTCGCCGTTTGGGCTAACTGCGAAATAGGGCGCGGCCGGCGAGGGAAGCACTTGGGTTGTGGCCGCCGGCGTGTCGAGTAGCATGATTAGAAACCGGCCCGAGCTGCCCTCTGACCCGCCTACGACAACCCCTCCCACTGCTTCTGCGACCTGGCGGGCGATAATGCCATTTACGATTCGGTCGTCCATGACCGTGAGGCGGGCCACACTTTCTGCGGACAGCCCCGACGGACCGGTTGCAACCCAGACAGCCGTCAACCCAAGCAGTGCCGCGACCACAGGCCTCCTCCCGACAAGCCACTGCCGCTAATATTGCACCGTGACTCTGCGTCCTTCACGCTCACTTACGTACGCCGCCTGACAGGTCGCCACGGCCGCCCTCGCCTCTTGGGCCGTC
>Ga0315298_1001916_pt1 | contig 36923 bp, 30 predicted proteins | sample WHS_1_MG_FD_203077 | JGI IMG/M metagenome (GOLD analysis project Ga0315298, IMG submission 203077) | Extremophilic microbial mat communities from Washburn Hot Springs, YNP, Wyoming, USA - WHS_1_MG | ecosystem: Environmental > Aquatic > Thermal springs > Hot (42-90C) | place: USA: Wyoming...
TCTGGATGAGAGGGTGTTTGATCTCGGCGGTCTTCGGAGACGTCTGGCGGCGGGATGTCACCTTCCACGAGGATCGGACGTGGATGACGAAGGGCAACACCGGGCAGGTGATGGCCACTCTCAACAACCTGGCCATCAGCCTGCTTCGCTACGCCGGCGCGACCAATATCGCCGCCGCTAGACGATAGTGTGCAGCCAGTCTTACCATCAGCCTATCATCCGGTAGCTTGGGAACATGAGAAAGCCCTGTCGGCTCTGATCGAAATCCAGTCGCCGTTCCCTCCTGCGCATTTGGTATTAGGAGACCGACTCGCGCAATACGTGGAATACGTATTGCGCAATGCGTGGCTGATAGCTAACTGCCGATCGCTCGTGGTCGCCATCCTAGATCCGCCCTCTCGCGCCTATCTGTTCGTCCGAGTCTCATCACGAGAAGCCAAGGTCACCGGCATCGCAGGTTACTTCCTTCCAGGCGACGATCTTTGGCGCGTTGCAGAGCTTCTGCTCGCCCAGGGCCAATCACCGCGATACTATGGTCGTGTGCAGCAGCCAGGAGTCTGGCAACCGTCTTCACGCGGCTCTTGACGGTGTTTGGTTGAGGGCAGACGACGTCTTGGTGGCTGCCCCATCCCGAGATCCGTCGGGAAACGGATGTAGTCCAGAGGAGTTAGGCCGCGTGAGTCTGGGGCGGATTGAGCACCTCGGTCAACACCGAGAGAAGATGGTCGAGAGCAAATGGCTTCTCCAAGAAATGCTTCACACCTCGCTGGTGCATCTCTCGCCGGAACTCATAGCGGCTACTCATGAATATGACGGGGATTGTTGCTGTTTCGGGACTCGCTTGCAGAGCATCGAAGACCATGATCCCGCTCATGCCGGGCAGCGTAATGTCGGTGAGGACAACTTGAGGCCGGACCCGCCGGATCACTGCGAGCCCGGTTTCGCCGTCGTGAGCTACTACCGTTCGCTTGCCGACAAACTCTCGGATCGTCTCTTCCAGAAAGGCGGCGATACCCTCGTCATTCTCGATAATGACGATCACCCCCTTGGATCTGTTTCTTGCCATTACCTTCTCCCTAGACCCGATTACTGACTCTCCCTCCTATGCTTGCCTGCAAGAAACGTACCAACGCTAGCTAGCCTGGCTGGCCAAGAATCTGGAATGGCCGCCAGAGAATCTACTTGCCTGCCTGATCGAACGACGCGGCACTTATTTCCTAGGCTACCCGCCTGGCAGAGGCTAGGTAACCTTGGCCCGACCAGGCATGACGATTCCGAACATGCGATCTCGTTTTTCCGATGACCCGTATCTGTGGTAACATGGGAGGGCTACGAACCAAGCGGCTTGCCTTGTACAACCGCACCAAACATGCTGAGCTGAAAGGAGAGGTCGAGGATGGGCGAAGAACTGGTCATCGACGCGCACATCCACACTTACCCGAGGCCTGAGATTGGATTGCAGGCCATGCAAGGTGCCGGCCAGTCGGGTTGCACCGGCACAATCGAGGAGATCATCTCCGTACTACAAAAGAACCGCATCGTCAAAGCGGTGATGGTCAACGTCACCCCGGTGGTTGACATGCTCGACGCGGCGGTCGCCAAGTTACCAAAGGACATACCTGGTACGGAACTGGCTAGACAAGTGGACCGGATCAAAGGAGAGATGATCGCCCGGATGATCCGTCGCAATGCTTGGACCTGCGCCGTGGCACGGGAACATCCAGAACTGGTACCCTTCTTCAGTGTCGATCCATTGATGGATGGGGAGGCGATGATCAGGGAGATCGACGAACGGGTACAGGACGGCGGCAGAGGGTTGAAGCTTCATCCGTCGAACTGCCGCTTCTTCCCAAACGATCGGCGGCTCTGGCCGGCATACAGGCGATGCGAGGAAATCGGACTCCCCGTGATCAACCATGCGGGCATATTTGGCGGCGATATCCAGTACGCCGAACCCAAGCACTTTGCCGAAGTCCTAGCGGCGTTTCCCCAGCTTACTATGGTCCTGGCCCATATGGGCCGACCATATTGGGAGCAGGTATTCGACCTGGTGGAGCAGTACCCCAACGTGTGCCTTGACACCTCGACGGCGATCTGCGGCTCGCCCAGCTATGCTGCCCCGCCCGCGGACGAGGCCGTGAAACTGATCCGCCGGATCGGGGTGGATCGGGTGATGTTCGGCACCGACTGGCCCTGGTTCGACCCGGGGAGAGACCTCGAGTTCCTACGCACCCTGGATCTCAGCGAGGGCGAGAGACGGGCAATCCTGGGCGAAAACGCCGTCCGGATCCTCAAGCTCGAGTGACACAGCCGTGTCACGGACGCGGAATAAGAGCACCGCTTGGAATCTCAGACAGGTGATTTGCCCGGTAGGCCAAGAGCGAGTCGTCTTCCCGTCATTCCGGCAGCCATTGTCGTCGTTCCGGCTTTTGCCGGAATCCAGGCATCGCCACGTTCAGCCCCGCTCATTGTAGAATCGGGTGGCAACTATCACCAAGTATGGGAAACGGCGAGCGGGATACCAGCGCCATCCCGAACATCGGGGGTCTCCTTCTCAAGAAACGAACAAGCCAACACGACAAGGAAACGCAATGCTTCTTGGTTCATTCTCAGATTAGGCGCAGAAGAACGGGAGCTGTGCCCCGGTTTCGCGCAAGATTCATACCAAGGGGCCGGGCATGGGGATGGCTTGCCGCCAGACGAGTGCAGAACTCAATGTTCGTGCTCGTGAAAATCGCTATGTAGGTGTGGATGAGCGTGGAGTTGTTCTTCGCCATAACCATGACCGTGAACGTGAACGTGAATTAGATTTGTGCGCTCCAAGAGAGGAACATCGGCCAGAATCTCCGCCGGATGACCGGCGGCCACAAGGCGGTTGTCCTCGCCAAGAACGTACACGCGATCGGCGATGTGGCAGACGATGTCGAGGTCGTGGGTGGCGGTTACAATGGTCTTACCACTCTTGTGCATCTGGATGAGGAAATCTACGAGGTTGCTCTTGCTGCGCGGGTCGAGGGCGGCGGTAGGTTCATCCAGGAGCAGCACCTCAGGTTGCACGGCCAGCACCGAGGCAAGGGCTACCTTCTTCTTTTCGCCCCCGCTCAGGCGGTGCGGGGATCGGTCCCGCAGCTTCTCGATATTCAGCAACCGTAGTGTAGTCTGGACTCGCTCGACGATCTCCTCTTTCGCGAGGCCAAGCTGCAGTGGACCGAAAGCTACCTCGTCCCACACCGTTGGCGAGAAGAGCTGGACGTCGGGGTCCTGGAAGACTAGCGCCACCCTGCGCCGAAAGGCAAAGGCGTAGGCCTCGTCTTCCAGTAGTTCGCTAGTAAGCGGCAGGCCAAAGGCCGTCACCTGTCCTGCACTGGGAAAGTAGAGGCCATCCAGCAGCTTCAGCAACGTGCTCTTACCCGAGCCGTTTGCGCCGAGGATCGCCACCTTTTCTCCGGCACCGATCGTCAGATCGACGCGATCGAGGGCTATCACGCGATCATAGCCAAAGCTCACCTGATGTAGCTCGAAGATATCTGGCACGATTGACCAATCCTATGGGTGAAAGATAGACTGCTCGGCCAAGATTACCGCCAAGGCCAGCCCTACTGAGATGGATGTCCACACCCAGTCGATCACTTTCATGCGAAAATCGTCGATGACCATCGCCTCGCCACGAAAGCCCCGCGAGATCATTGCGAGGTAGACCTCGTTGCTCAACTGATACGACCTACCCACGAGGGTGCCCATCGCCCCAGCGATCCAACGACGGTTCTCCCGCGCCTGAATGCGCCCGACCGTGCGGCTCTGCCGAGCGATGAACATGTTATTCGCGGTGTGCAACAGCAAGAAGATATAGCGATGGGTCATGCCCAGGATCAGGACAAAGACCTGTGGCACCTTGAGCACCCTCAATGCCTTCAGCAATGCCGGCCAGCGCGTAGATAGGATCAACAACACGCCAAACGAAACCGACGTGGCCACGCGCAACACCAAGAAGGCAGCCGTTCGCAGTCCTTGCTCGGTGACGGATGCCCCGACCGGCAGGTCTAGCACAGCCCTTCCCGGCGTGACAAAGCTGAAGATTGCCGGTGCCGCGATTACCCCGGCGAAAATAGGCACAAAAAGCCACACCCGCTTCAGGAAAAAGACGAGCGGAATGCGACCTAAATAGGCAAAGACCATGGCGATGGCGTATAGGCCGAGGAGGACAGTAAGATGGCGAGCGAAACTCACCGCCAGTAGGTAGGCCAAAAAGCTGACTACTTTCGCCCGGGGATCAAGCCGCTGTAAGAGACCAGGAAGCCTGGCCAGGTCCTCAGCAAACACCGTCGCTTCCAGCGCCCCGGTCACATTGGCCACGGTCCGCTCCAGAAAACCTCGACGCCTTCGCCGGCCAGGATTACCAACCGGTTCTAGGGTCGAACTCGACAGTCTGATGCTGGCGGGGATCATGATGGCCGGTCCATTCCTCATCCGTTCTCTTGCCTTCGCGCCAGGGCCTTGCCCAGCAGCCAAGTCACGGCGACAACCAGAATGACGCCGATCAAAGCAGATAAGACGTAGCCCACGTTGGCATCGACACCGGGCACACCGTATTCGCTAAGCGGCGCCTTCCAAAGTGTAGACAGTCTGTCCAAGCCCTCGGGAACAAAGCCCAGGCTGTCCTTCAACTCCTCGCCACCCCACTCACCCCACGCGGGACTGGTAGCGAAAAGGCCAATTGGCGATAGGATAATTGTTGCCCCTAGCAGAAACCAGAGGAAGAGGCGTGCTCTTCGTCCTCGGTTCTCGTCTTCGGCCGTGTTCATGACAACACCCCCTGTACCGCGGTCTTCTCACGCTTGTGCAACAGTAGCAGCGACTGATTGCTACGTTGTAAATAGAGGATCACCAAACCTGTAACCAAAGCCTCGGCAAGGCCGGCGACCAAGTGCCCGATCATCATCGCCGGAATCGCTTTGTCCAGGCCGTACGGCGCATACAGAGGCGTTCCGTCAGCAGTGTGCCAGAAGATAGGCTGAATGCCAAACTCGACCGCCGCTGCTAGAGCGGCTGCATTAAGCGCAATGTATCCGGCGACAAAGCCTCCTACCACGTGACGGAAAGAGGAGACCGGCGCCCGTACGGCGATCAGCCGGTAGATATAGTAGCCTACAAACGGTATGATGACCGCCATGTTGAAGCAGTTGGCTCCGATCGCAGTGATCCCCCCATCGCCAAAGAACAAGGCCTGGATGATCAGGGCGATGGATACACCAAGCACGGCCGGCCATGGTCCAAGGACAATAGCCATAAGCACGCCGCCAACAGCGTGACCAGACGTCCCCCCGGGCAGCGGGACGTTGAACATCATGATGGTGAAGGAAAGGGCAGAAAAGACCGAGAGCAATGGCACCATCTTGTTGCTGAGGACCGTTCGCAAACGTCTGGCGGCGACGTACCAGAAGGGCATAGCCGCAACATACATCGCACCGGCGCTAGCAGGGCTGAGATAACCATCTGGAATATGCATTTCTACCTCCCAAACTGATACCGCAATCTAGCCCGCAGAGTTAAGCCGATTTGTGAACTCTGAATGGCTTAACGGCTGGTTCATGTAGACCTCACCTTAGCCTTGGTCTAGCATTTGTGCACGCTTCGCCTACCTTGTGCCCTCCACATACCCCATCTTTCTGGAATGTACATTGTACCCCTAGCGTCAGAGAAACCGTGCCATTCGGGTTACTCGCTCCTACCTTCTGCGAATATATCGCCTCCTCTAGTGTCTCTGCCCTGGAGCGCCGGATGTGCCCTCTTCGGGGCCGGCCCGTCCCAGGGAAATCCCATTCCCGGTTTCAGGTTGCTCAACGCAATCACGGCAACGACCAAAAATGGCGAAGTGTTCGAGATCGGCGGTGAAGCCATAGCGGTCCAGCAGAGCAGAGCGAACCGGGGTGAATAAATCGTCGTCTAATACCTCCACCCGCCCGCAGCGCTCACACACGATGTGGTGATGCTTTCCGCGCTGTGCCAGCTCGAACTGCACGCGACCTTCACCCAGGTCTGTCTGTGTGACCACACCCATCTGATGGAGAAGCTCGACAGTGCGGTATACCGTCGACTTGTGGGCGAAAGGATAGCGTGCTACCAATTGCTCGAAAATGTGCTCGACGCAGATGTGTCCTCCGCAGTTGACGATCACTTCTAACACCATCATACGCTGTGGCGTTAGACGGTGGCCTTTCTCTCGCAGGAGTTCGGCAACGGCGCTAACTTGGGGATCCATCGTAACCTCTTATTGCAACTAGTTGCAACAAGCATTATACGCCAGCTGACGCTTGAATGCAATACCTACTTGTACCGCATTTCTGAAAGCCGGGTTTGCGAATTGCCCTAATCAAGGACAATCAGTATAATGAAAGGATGAAGTACGATGACCCGCGCCTGAATCTTCTGGTCTTCTTTGACCATGAGAGCGCCAGATATGTACGAGGCGTAGTGGAGGAGCTGGGGCGGACGTATCCAACACTCTCGGTGGCAGAGGGCGAAGAAATCAACCCCAATGGCATGTCTCTGAACCCTACACGCGGGCAGCTTGATGGCGAGTACCTGTTGAACCAGTTGCACGGTGCACATGGTGCTGGGCTGGCCTTGTGGCTCGTTTCCGGTGATGTCTATCACGACGGCCTCAACTTCGTCTTCGGGCTGGCGATGGATCGCGAAGCGCTGGTGTCCACGTATCGCCTGGATGCGGAGGAATTGGTCGCCAAGGAAGCGGTACACGAGGTTGGCCATCTCCTGGGGCTGGCTCACTGTCGATATAGTTGCGCGATGCGTTTTTCCAACTCACTGGCCGAAGTCATGGCCAAGCCGAGATCGCTCTGCGCCCACTGTCGCCAGCACATCGAGGGATGAAAGGAGGGGGAGCTCTGGAGAAGCACGAGGAGATCAAGCTCACTGCCCTGGCTTTTTGCGCTGGGTGAGCAGCGAAGATGGGTCCTGGGGACCTGGCGCAGGTGCTGCGTCCACTGATGCAATACGACCACCCGGATCTTCTGATTGGTCTCAAGACTACTGACGATGCTGCAGTCTTTCGTCTCAATCCGCAGCAGGCGATCATTCAGACACTCGATTTCTTTCCGCCGGTGGTCGATGATCCATACACCTTCGGCGCGATCGCCGCAGCCAACGCCATGAGCGACGTCTACGCAATGGGCGGTGAGGTCCTTATGGCGCTGAACATCGCTGCTTTTCCAGACAATCTCCCTTACTCGATCTTGACCGCCATCTTTCAGGGTGGAGCCGACAAAGTGGCCGAAGGCGGAGGGGTGATCGCCGGCGGGCACACGGTGAACGATCGGGAGCCCAAGTACGGCCTTTCCGTGACCGGGGTGGTCGATCCAGCAAGGATTCTTACCAAGAGAGGCGCGAAGGCGGGGGATAGGCTCTACCTAACTAAACGGCTCGGCACCGGCGTGATCACCACTGCTTTGAAGAACGACCAGGTAAAAGAAGAACACCTCTCGGGTGCTGTAGCCAGCATGACCAAGTTGAATGCTTCCGCCTCGAGGCTGATCAGGAGCGTTGGGGTCCACGCCTGTACCGATGTGACTGGCTTCGGCCTGCTCGGTCACGCCGCGGAGATGACCGCTCAGAGCAAGATCGGTCTTCACCTTAAGGCCAACCTGGTGCCCCTCCTTCCCGGAGCACTAGAGTACGCCGCCAAAGGGCTTCTGCCGGGCGGTGCTTTCCGGAATCGCGACTACCTCGTGAGCCTCGCGGCTCACGAGGCCGGTTTCGGCGTCTCGGTGCTGGCCGAGTTAGCGAGTCCACTAGTTGATCTCTTATTCGATCCAGAGACATCTGGCGGCCTGCTTTGTTCGGTCGACAGAGAGAGAGCCCCCGCCATGGAGGCGGCCTTTGCCGATGCAGGAGAAGACCTGTGGTATGTTGGCGAGGTAGTGGAAGGGCGCGGCATTGCGCTGATTTAGAAATCTATCCACGATGTGGCGCGGGGGGCTTGTCCCCAGTTCTCGCCAAGTTAGGCATCCATGGGATAAGGGTGAGGAACAAGCTCCCGTGCTATGCGTATCGAATTGAGTGAGATTGTGCGAGGCCAGGCTAGTATGGACCTTTTCTATGAGCTAGGAAGTCAGCAGGCGCCCAAAGGGCACGCCCTAGTATACTGCCGAAGTGCGCAAGACCCTTCAGAAGTCTACGCCACGTATGTTGTCGTGCCGCCAATTAGCATTGACCTGACCAAGTACCTGCCGCCGATGATCGTCTCCCAGTTCCCCGTGGGTAATATCAGTGCAGGTACCTCGGCGGTGCCACTGCCGCCGGTCTTGGAGCGTGTGGATAGCTACGAATCGCTTCGCCACACTGCTGAGCTAAGGAACGATGACTTGCTCTTCGCCGGCAGTATAGATCCGAATGCCCTGCCCGGTGTTCTATCACTGATACAGGAAGTCGCGCAAACGTACAGCGCCCATTACACTAGCTACAACGCCACTCTGCCGCAAGAGGCATCGCCAAAGTTGAACGTGTCCGAAGTGCTCTATGGCCTCATGAGCGAAGCCGAGCTGGTTCGCGAGCTGGCCAAGCTCACCGGACAACTGCGGTACGCCGTGGAAGGAAACGACACGCGGCTGACCGAGGAGACCGTGAACGAGATTAGTCAGTTGGCCAGATACATGCCACCCAAGTACCGGGTCGACGAGTTGATTACCGCCGGCAAGATACGCGGGGAGAAGGGCACCAAGCTTGCGGAGCTATATGTGGAACGGTGCTATAAGATCGCTGCCGAGCAATACCGCGAGGTACAAGAGATCGATCAACGGATCAACGAACTGCAGGCCCTCTAGCGTCAGACCAAGTCTTCGCTTTCGCGCAGACGCGTGTCGGAGCCGTGCATATGACCGCACGGTCAGAGCACGGTGATATCGTTTCCCTTGGCTCCGATCGCCTTTCTGGCAAAAGCCAGAATTCCGGTCCCCACAGGAGCGCTGGGCGATCTGGTAGCTCACCCCGGCCGACGCCCTGGTGGTTCAGCCGGGGGTCGGCGTGGAGGGACGTTCCGCCCCTTGTCCTTGTAGTGCGCCCCTTCTGTCTCCCCACAGCACATGCTTCTGGCCCGAATTCCGGCTTTCGCCGGAATGACGGTATTGATTGCCGGAATGGCGGTCCTCTCCCTTCCTCTCCGTGAAGGGGCCTGTAGTTGGGCCCGGATTCCAGCCTTTGTCGGAATGACAAGATCACAGGTGGACGAGTGGTTCGGGCCGGCCGGACATGGGTTGCGGCACGGTTGTTGCAGCCTCGCCAAGTGCTTGTCTACCTTGGGAGGTCAGTGTATGATCGCAAGATGGGCACTTGCCCCTCTACTCTTGGCCTTGCTTCTCGCCCTTACCGGCTGCTTCCTCGAGGCAGATCGCGAGATAAACCTGGACTTGCTTTACCCGAACCCCAATAGTTCGGAGGTAATTGTCCGCTACCGGGTACCACCGCCACCGCCAGGTAAACTCTACGTTCTCTGGTTACTCAACCCAGACGAGGGAAAGGTGGCCAAGGTCGGCCAGTTGGAACCTTCATCGAGCCTGCGCGCCATACGAGCGACGGCCGATTTCCCGGTCTTTGGCGCTATTGTATCCATCGAATCGAGCCCAGACGTCGCTCAGTATAGCGACACGTGGGCGCTTGAAGGGGGTATAACTAAGCCAAAGACCCCGACCCCCGTGCGGTAGCGAATGAACGAACCCAAGAGCTGACTATGTCGTGGTCAGCTCTTGCAGTCAACAGAGGGGGTGTTCGCTCAAAACCGTTTCCACGGGAATAAAGCGGTCTATGGGTCTCTTCCCCACCCCTCTCCGACGGGGAGAGGGGTGAAGCAGTCCCTCGTTGGGAGGCATTCCTCGATGGAGAGGCCCTTTCTCCCTTCCCTCGCAGGGAAGGGTGAAAGGACATTAGGTCGGCCACTCTGTTACCTTACGCCCGCTGGCCAAGCTCTTCGCGTAACTGTAGGTAGCCCAACAGATTTGTGCGCGTAAGCATGCCTACCAGCCGGCCCTCTTCCACCACCAAGAGCTGGCTCAATCCGTCGTCCTCGAGAACCTGCATTGCGTCGCTCACATCGTCTTCAGGCCTCACGGTCTTCAGCCCTTTCCAACCGCCCATTGCTTCGCCTACGGTAATCTGGCCCCACTGCTGAGCCGGCCAGTCCTTGATATCGTCCGTCGAGACCTCACCGATTAGACGCTCTTCCTGTACCACGGGCACGACTCGGAGATTGAAGCGCAGAAAATAGTCGTCTACCAATTGCCGGACCGACATCTCTGGCCGGACGGAGACCGGATGCAGGCTCATCAGTTGCTCCACTGTCACGCCTCGGAATCTCTCTTCAAGTCTGGCCTGGCGGCTGCTAGCCCCAGAAGCGTTGGCGAGGAACCAACCGATGAACACCAACCAGATGCCACTCAGGAAGTCTCCCTGGAATCCAAAGAAGCTGCCGCCAAACGCGAGGAAAAGGCCGGCAAAAACGAACAAGTAGGCGATCCCTCTGCCGACCAAGGAAGCCGCCTGGGTCGCACGCGCTTGGTTCCCGGTGAAGGCCCAGATCAACGATCGGAGCACCCGTCCTCCATCCAATGGGAAACCAGGGATGAGATTGAACAATGACAAAAGGATGTTCACCGTTGCTAAGTACAATAGCACTGCCGTTAGCTGTTGATTCCAGCCCCGCGTGATGAACAGCAGGGCGGCCGAACCAACGGCGATGCCGAAGCTGGCGAGCGGGCCAACGATGGACATCAGGAGTTCATCACTGGGTCTCTTGGCTTCTTCCGTGATGTTCGAAACGCCGCCGAAGATGAAGAGAGTGATTCCTTCTACCGGCATTCCCCTCCTCATGGCCACGACGGAATGGGCCAGCTCGTGGGCAAGTACAGAGAGAAAGAGCAACAGACTGGCGATCGAAGCTGTAATCCAATAGGTAGCATTCGGCCAATCTGGGAATTGCTGCGGGAAGTAGCCTACGGCCAAGGACCAGACCACTAGAGCTGCTACGAATATCCAACTGTAGTGGATGCCGATCTCTACATCAAAGACCTTCCCGATACTCAGGGAGTGTCGCATATCGATATTCCTCTTTCAAAGTCAGATGTTGACTAAGAACCCATCTTGTGTCCATAACCCGTAGCACGGGTCTGTCTCCGCACGGGGGATGCCGGGGATAGACCCCGTGCTACGTTGTTGGATAGCCTCTAAGGAAAGACACGTCGTCTTGCCTGCCAAGCGAAGTCGCAAGATACATGCCAGATGCCAAGCCGGCAATCGCGCCTTGGGAAGTGGTGGAAGAATGACAAGCCATTGGCATACTTCTTGCTACGGCGCTCCATAGAGTCGTATCGGATCGTAGTGGATTGCATCTCGATTGATTAAGCTGGAGGGAAACGTGGTGATGTCCAGAGATCTGATGACTGTACGGGAGGCAGCGGAGTATCTGAGGGCCAGCCCTAACACCGTGACCATCTGGTGCCGTGCAGGAAAACTTCCGGCAATCAAGATCGGTGGTCGCTGGAGGGTGAGCAAGTCGGCGATCGAACGTCATATCGACTTGGCAGCAACTCAACTTGGACTCGTGAGTAATTTCCGACAACACGGGAAGCTTGAAGACGGGTCGCTGCCTCCCTTCACTTCGGTGATGCAAAACGACGAGTTGCCCGGCGCGCCATTCTGAATCTGTCGATTGGTATGTATCGGTGGGTGGCAACATGGGTATACTGGGACTTGGCTTTCGTCAGGACTGGCCACGGAAGGGCATCGAGCCGAATCCTGCGGGCGGATCAAGACATCCGTCTAGTGAACCCAATTCGACCGCCGGCATGCCGTTGCTAGATCGCTTCGCCGCCACAGTCCTGAAGATGACTGGCAGGGACTTTTGCGCCATAGCGCGGCTAGCAGACGATGGCACGGCTCTGACGCCATTGTCAGTGATGGGCAATTCGAGGCGCGCGATTCAGAAGGGATGTGCTTGCCTGAGCCAGCAGGCCGTTCGCATGGTCGTTGAGACACGCCAACCTCTGGTCAGCAATGAATTCGGCAAGCAATGCAGCAAGGCTGGATCTCGCGATGTGAGCGGCGTCGGCTATTTCATCGCCGTACCGGTCCGGGATTCGCTAGAGCGCAGCCTTGGTGTTCTTTGTTTGGGCGAACTACGGGACCGGTGGCCCTCTGTTGAGGAAGTGAACACTGTCGAAGAACTGAGCACCATAGCAGCTTTGGGCATGGAGAACGCATCGGCGTCATGGATTCTCCCCGGAGCGTCCGGAAGCTCGAAAGAGACTAATACGCTCCTTACTATCTTGGAAAATGTCAACTCAGCATTGCCCATCTCGGTGGCCGTTGACCGCTGCTTTGCTGCCCTCACTCTCTTGACAGGCGCAGATAGGTATGCAATCTGGCTGCTAAATGAGTCTCTTCCCCGCCTCTCACTCGTGTTTGCCGCGGAAGGCGTAGGCGTATCTGTTCCGGCAGACTACTGGCGTGTTTTGGACGCCGTTGGCAATGGCCCATTCGTACGCGGAGTAGCGCGCAACCGCCTCCCGGCAACAGTGGGCGATGCTACGGAAGACCCGCGACTCGGCAAGGAGCTTTCCGGCCTTCTTGGTCAGGCGTCACTGCTAGCACTCCCCCTTTCCGTGAGGGATGTGGTGTTGGGAGTGGCCATGTTGGCCGCACCGAGAGGAGCAGCGCTGCTGGATCCTCACATCCTGCCAATCTGCCAAGCGGCCTTGAACACCCTGGCAGCCGCGATCGACAGCGCCCGTCTGGCGGAACGCGAGAAGATGGCCCAACAAGCCAAAGGCGAGTTCATGTCGGTGGTCAGCCACGAATTAAAGACCCCTCTCACCTCGATTAGTGGCTACGCCCAGCTGCTCTCCAAACGCCTACCGCCCGACAGCGATGAATCATTGCGGAACTATCTCACGGTGATTATGGAGAAGACTCGCCATCTAACGCAATTAATCAACCACCTTCTCGACGTGCGCCACAGCGGGACTTCGCATCTTGTCGATCCTCAGGAAGTCAATCTAGCGCAGATCGTCATTTCCTCAGTGGAGGCCATGCAAGCCCTAACTTCCCGCCATCGCTTGGTGGTAGATGCTCCCGAAGAGCTAACGTTGCGCGGTGACCCGTTCCGCTTACGTCAGGTTGTCGACCATATTCTTACCAATGCTATCAAGTACTCCCCGAAGGGCGGCGTCATTAACGTCCGGCTGTGTGTCGAAGAGCACCAAAGCACAGACCGCCAGTGGCGAGAAGCTGTGGTAAGCGTTGCAGACCCCGGTATCGGCATTTCGCCCATGCACCTGCCATATATCTTTCAACGCTTCTACCAGGCCGACCTGAGCGGCAGCCGCCATTTCGGAGGGCTGGGCCTAGGCCTAAACATCTCCCAGCAGATCATTGAAGAACATGGCGGTCGCATCTGGGTAGAATCACGCGCCGGCGTAGGCAGCAACTTCTGTTTTTCTCTGCCCTTGCCCTGACCTCCCTCAGCTATCACCATTCGGGCTAGCCACAAATGAGGCTAGACAGGCGTGGGAACCGCTTGCCAGATCGGCATGCCATGTCCTATACTCTGAATCGTGATCAAGCACTCCATCGGCTCACTATCAGACTTACGAAGGCAAACCCGGATCAGCCGCCGCCAATTCCTACGCGGAACGGTGGCGGCGGCTGCCTTATTCACCCTCTCGCAGGCGGAGCCGAACATAACGGCCAAAGGGGGAGTGAAAGCGGCTGGTACCCGGGCCGCCACTTGGACTGTCGGCAACGCTCAGTTCGCCGACGGCAACCTCAATGGCCTGATATGCGAAGGTGCCACCGCCCGGCTAGCGCTGGCAACCGGGACAGGAGAAGGCTCCTACGTCTCCGCTATTCACGCCACTGAATTTGCTTTCAACGCCATAGGGTCCCACTGGACCGCCGATCTGCCAGCGGATTCTTCCCTCTCTGTAGAGGTGCGGGCGAGCGATGATGGCCTTGCCTGGTCGGCATGGATACCGGTAGAACCGGTTGGTAACCGCAGTGGAAATGGCTTCCTTGATGCCGGCGAGGTTGTCTTTGCCCAGGGGCGCTACCTTCAGTGCCGCGTCACTTTGCGTCGAGGGGCCTCGGGTGCCGCTCCCACTGTCGACCGGCTAGCACTCACGTATATCGATACGTCTCAAGGGCCAACGGTGTGGGAAGCCTCGGCGAGCAGTGGCTTGCGGGCAGCGACGACTGGCCAGCCGCCGCTCATTTCGCGGGCGGCCTGGGGCTGTCCCGAGCCCAATTCTTCGGTAAACTGGCCTCCCGAATACTGCCCAACGCTGAAGATCATCGTCCATCACACCGTCACCTCCAACAACCCACCAGACCCCGCCGCGGCTGTGCGCGCCATCTACTACTACCATGCCACAGAATTGGGTTGGGGGGATATTGGCTACAATTTCCTAATCGACCAGTACGGCAACGTCTACGAAGGGCGCTACGGGGGAGACAACGTTATCGGCGGCCACGCCGCACAGTATAATCCTGGCAGCGTAGGCATCGCGCTGCTCGGTAACTTCATGACCGAGTGGCCAACGCAGGCGGCGCAAGATGCCTTGGTAAAGTGGTGTGCGTGGGAATGCAGCCGGCACCATATCGACCCCACCGGACAAGGCCTTTTCGTCGACAAGAACCTCGCCAACATCTGCGGCCACCGCGATGCTATGCCCACTGCCTGCCCAGGAGACACGCTATATAGTCTGCTGCCAAACATCCGCTCCCGCACGGCCGCGATCTGTACGCCACCGATCCCTGGCTACCGCGAACTCTGGATCACGCACAACACGCCAGCCGTTCTGGCTCCTGGCCAAACCGTGTCTGTTTCGATCACTCTTCAGAACAAGGGAAGCCTGACTTGGGTGAAGGACGGCAAGTATGCCTATCACTTGGGCTACCACTGGTACCGCACGGACGGTACGCAGTTCGTGCAGTCGCCAGACGACGACAAGCGGACCGCCCTACCATACGACGTCGCTCCCGAACAGTCCGTCACTCTGAATGCTTTGCTCACCGCACCGCGGGAGCCAGGCCAATATCGCCTAGAGTGGGACATGGTACGTGAGGGCTACACCTGGTTCAAAGCCGAGGGCAACCAGCCACTCAACGTCAACATCTCTGTCGCGAATCCCACCCTCGCGTTGGACCATAACCACCTGATCTTCTTGGCTGACGATTCATACTCGACCGGCGCTCAGACGGTTCCGGTGGCAAACGCCGGCGCGGGCACGATCAACTGGGCAGCTAGCTCCAACACCAACTGGTGCCGTCTCGATGCCGCTTTCGGCGCTGCCAGCTACGGAGCGCCGTCCACAATGATCGTGCGGGTAGATCGCGACGTTTTCCGGCAGACCTACGGCTATGACCGCTGGGTGACCACTCAAGTGACCGTCGGAGCCTCCTCACCCGATGGGCCGGTTGTCTCTTCGCCCCAGACAATTTCGGTAAGCTACCTGCTCTCCTCGCAACCACTCCCCCACTCGGTGTTCCCCGTGATCGGGCGTGGCGCCGCTGGCCGCTAACCACCAAGGCGCCAGACTGCACTGCTGCCCTCCCAAACCATTCCTGCAAACCTGGCTGCCTTAGTCTTGACGGCTTTCCTGGCACGCTTCGTGCAACGAAGGGCTGATCTGAGTAGTGGGATGGCTGGGAAGAGGTGCTGGGTGATTGCGTTACTCTATATCCTACTAGTGATCGTGGCGATCGTCATCCTTCTGGTATTGCTTGGGGTGATCTGACTTGCCGGCCACCATAACTGAGTAAGCAGGGAGCACCTTTGGCAGGCATCACGATCCAATCAAAGAAGGCTTCCCCGGAACGCCGTCCTTGATCGGGACCTCTTGTTTAGCCATTCTTCCAGCCCCGAAAGTCTTCCCAGGCCGTCTTCTGGACACGATTGCTCCTCGGTACTGCCCTATGTTGGCAAGCAAGGAGCTCAGCTGCTGCCCGGACTCACTGGCCCTTTGGCGGCGGGCCTAACCAGAGCCGGCCGTAGCCGAAGCGCGAGTCTCGGATGGTCAGACCGATGCTCCCGAGGTCGACGGCGTTGTGCTCGATATACTGGACCAGTTGATCTGGCGTATAAGCGGGATTGGCCTGCAGGATTAGCGCAGCGGCCCCGGCGACATGCGGCGCCGAGGAGGAAGTGCCGAAGAAACCGCTGTCGTAGACCAGGCTGGCCACGCCAGCGGGAGCGCAGACTTCCGGCTTCATGCGCCCATCCCAAGTGGGGCCCTGCGAGCTATATGGCTCCAACTTGTCTGTCTTCCAACTGCTCGCCCCTACCGCCAGAGCGCCCCTGGCGCTCGAATAAGCGTTGATGCTTCCCTTGGCCGTCGCTAGCTCCAACAACCCGCCGAAGTTGAAGAGATCGAAGGCCACCGTCTTTTGGGGGTCCTTGGCCTTGATCCCCACCGTGTACCCTTCGCCCTTCTGCACCTGGATGTACAGCTCCTCCACGGGCGTCTTGTTTCCGATCTGTACGCTACGAGAAGAGGCGGTGGGTTCGCCCCGACCGTTGAAAAGGTACAGATCGTAGTCGACTGTGCGGCTCTGCCAGTCGCGCCAGTTGAGGGTCAGCCATAGCCAGCCGCTGTCATCGGCCACCACCCGCAGGCGGTTCTTGCCCTCGGCGAACTCGTGCCAGCCGTCCGCGTCGGGCTTCATCGTCGCGGCGTAGTGGGCCTGAGCGTAGTTGCCACTAGAGTTGACCCACAGAACGCCTTTGGCCTTGACCTCGTCGATCCGCTTGCCCTTCGTGCCCGTCCCGTCGAGGGGGGAATCGGCGTCCCCCATTGATTGGGAGATGATCCGCACGCCTTGGGACATTAGCCAATCGACGGCTTCCAGCCAGCCGGCCTCGCTATCGGCGTTGGTGAAAAAGAGTTCTGCGTCCGGGGCCATCTCGTGGATAATCTCCGCTACAGCGGTGCCATGTTCTTCTCCTTCGCCCGTGATGTCACCATCGAAAGTGAAGGAACGGACTGTCACCCGCTGCGGGAGGGCAATGCCCAGGAGGCTCTCGTAGCCCGCGAAACCCGCATCGAGAATACCGATCTTAACGCCCTTGCCCGTGAAGCCGGCCGCCTGCCAGCGATTGGCACCGCTCACGGCAACCCCCTGGCTCTTCGGGTCGGCGCCGTCAACGACACTCTTGCTCGGCACGCGGATGTCCACGACATGCTTCAAGCCAGCGAGGTCGTCGAAGAACCCGGGCTTGGTGACGTCCTCAGCCGCTCTCAGGATCAAGCTGAAGGGAGCAGACATAGTGATCAGGTTCTTGTGACTGACTTCCACCGTGGCCCCGAGCTCGCCAAGCTTGGCGGCTGTGGTCGTTGGATCCTCCGTATCCAGTACGAGCGTAAGGCGCACGCGACCGTCCTTGGTGATCATGTCTCTCTCGCGGGCGAAGCGCTCGGCATCCTCGATGCCGCCGAGCCGATAGGCTTGGATCAGGTCTAGAAACACCGAATCGGTCTTCATCATCAAGGGGTCGCCCGTCGACGTAGGCGTCGGCGGCGTCGGAGGGGTGATCAGGCTTCCGCCAGCGACGAAGGCGACGACAACGAAGGCAATGACGGCGAACCATAAGCCGATGCTCAGATTTTGCCTGTCGCCGAGCTTCTTCCAAGGCATTGGCGCTAACCTTCCATGCTAACGAAACGCCAAGCTGCTCACCAAACCCTGCAGAACGGCCTCGTCCGTTTCGAGATCTGCCGCGTCGTCCGCCACCTGAATCAGATAGGACATATTGTTGCTGTGGGTGACGGCAAAGGCGGTAATGCTCAATACTCTGCCGTCCTCATCGCTGTATTCTGCAGCCACCCTCTTGCCCTTCGCCCCGTTAATGACAGCGTCCCGCACAGGCGATAGCTTAGCGCCCGCACGCCGCTTGAGGCTAGCCACGACCTTGTCCATGATTACCGCTGGCTCGGTTTGATCCGCATAGTGGTCGACGGAGAAAGCGACGCGGCTATCCTGATAGGTTACATAAAGGCGGTTCTGCGTCTCAGAGATGCTCGAGCCGGCCGGAAGCTGAACCGAGTACCTGCCTTTGGCACTGAGGTACACTTGGTCTTTGGCAATGACCGTGGCAACTGAAGCCGGCGTGCTGTCCGCTGCCGGGATGGTCAGCCCCGAATCTTCTGGCGTAGCATCTGGCCAGAAGCGGGTGAAGAGGACGTAGCCCGCTGCCCCGGCGCAGGCCAGAAACAGACAGAGGGCTACTAGTACGCCACCAGCGATAGCCAGCGGGGGAGGGCGGGAGCCGATTTTCTTTCGCCCAGCAATTGGCGCGCCAGGGGTGGGAAAGGAGCGCTCCAGAGTCTCAGGGCCGGCCGGGAGCAGTGGGTTTCGATCCGGCCCGGCGGTGCCCCGACGGCCCGCGGTCCGGAAGAGCAGCGAGGTGCTGCCGAGGCCGATAATATCCCCGTCTCGCAGCTTCACTGCCCCGTTCAGCCGCGTGCCGTTTACCCGCGTGCCGTTAGTGCTGCCGAGGTCGGTCAGGACGAATTCATCGCCGAGCAGCTCCAGACGCGCGTGTTGACGCGACACTCCCTCGTCGTCGATCCGAAAGGCAACGCCCTCCTGACGACCAATGACCACCACCGGCCGGTCGATGGGCATTTCTACCGGCGGCCGCCCAAGGACGAGATGGACGAGTCTCGCTTGCATGGTGTCGGGAGTGTAGCCAAACATTTGCTCTTTTGTCAATATAAAAAGCCATCTCCTGTCGGCTATCAGCCTTCAGCAGGTCCCCATCATTCCCTCGTTCTGCGGAAAGACAGAAGCCAGACCCTCGTAGCAGCCCACGTACAAGGGCTAGACCCCAGTTTTCACCGGGCGACGCAGTTGTGGGCCTTGCCGTTCCGGTGTTCGAGGCTGTTGAGAAGCTCGCCACATTGGCCGATGGCGATGCGTAGTAGAGTACTAGCGCTGTATAGTATGTCTGGTCTCAACGATAACACGCCTGGTTGCTTAGCCGATGAGCCGGGAGGTCCGCGGTGCTTTGGAAGTCCTTCCAAAGTCGGCTCCTGCCAGTGATGACCGTCTGCGCTGGTGGAGCCCGGACGACCCTATAAACCTGCCCAAGCGTAAAGACTGGTCGGAGCTTAAACCTCCGCATCTACCAGCCCTACCATCAGCAGATGGACCGGGGGCTGGGTCGTCCGGGGACCACGAATCACGTGTCACGTATCATGTATCACGTGCTGACGGCTGATGACCGATCGCTCAGCGCAGCAGCGCTCTGGCGATGACGACTCGCTGGATCTGGTTAGTCCCTTCGTAGATCTGGGTGATCTTGGCATCGCGCAAATGGCGCTCCACCGGGTACTCCTTGATGTAGCCGTAGCCGCCAAAGACTTGCACGGCGTCGACGGCAACCTTCATCGCCGTGTCGCCCGCAAAGCACTTGGCCATCGCCGATTCTTTGGAGCAAGGGATATGACGCTGACGCAGCTCGGCGGCCCGGAGCGTGAGTAGACGGGCAGCGTCAATCTGGGTGGCCATGTCGGCGAGCATGAACTGGATACCCTGGAAATCGGCAATCGGCTGACCGAACTGCTTCCGTTGTTTGGCATAGTCGACGGCGTCTTCAAGGGCGGCCCGGGCAATACCTACGGCTTGCGCCGCAATCCCGATCCGTCCGGCGTCGAGGGTCTCCATGGTGATCCGGAAGCCCATGCCTTCCTCGCCTAGCAGATTCGCCGCCGGGATTCGGCAATCCTCAAAGATTACGTCGGTGGTCGACGAGGCCGTGATGCCGAGCTTATGAAGCTTCGGACCAAAGGAGAGGCCAGGTGTGCCCTTCTCCACGATGAAGTCGCTGATTCCCCTCGTTCCCTTTGTTGGGTCGGTAACCGCTGTCACCACATAGGTCGAAGCCACCTCCCCATTCGTGATGAAAACCTTCTGGCCATTTAGGATATACGAGTCGCCGTCCCGGACCGCGCGAGTCTTGATACCAGCGGCATCGCTGCCTGCTTCTGGCTCGGTCATGGCCAGGGCCCCCAGTTTCTGCCCGCGCGCAAGAGGAGTGAGGAACTTCTTCTTCTGCTCCTCGTTGCCAAACATCAGGATCGGTTCGCCGCAGAGTGAGACGTTCACATCCATGATCAAGCCGGTGGTCGCGCAGGCGCGGCACAGCTCTTCGATCACTAGCGCGAAGAGCACGAAGGACTGTCCACTGCCACCATACTGCTCTGGGATCGGCAAGCCCATCAGGCCGAGCTCGCCCATCTTCTGGACTAGACCCCAGGGAAACTCCTGGCTGGCGTCAATCTCTGCAGCCTGCGGCGCCACCTCGTTCTTGGCAAAGTCCTTCACCATGTTCAGAACCATCTGCTCTTCTTCGTTCAACCCAAAGTCCACGCTGTTGTTCTCCTCTCAACAAGTGGTCAGCTATCAGCCGTCAGCCATTTGCTGGTAGAAGAGCCTCATCGTTCCGGCGGCTGGCTCTGCTATTCTGGTCCTTCCACATTGGGGGCCAGGCCACTTGCAGACGGCCCGCACGAGGCCTGGCCCCTTGAGGTGGGTGTGGACAAAGGTACAATGACGGCCGAAAGCAAATAGCTACTTCGGCCTTACATATACACGCCGCTGCCCAGAAAGTCAATCGCCTGAGGGCAGAGAACGGGCCCTGGAACGGATATTGCAGCAAGAATCATGACCAGCGAGCATTCTATGGTCGTACCTGAAGAAACATCGGGGATTGTGACGGGGAGGACAAACGAAGACTCCACCCCGATTAGTCTCTGATCGACGGAGGATGGGGCATTCGTGTTCAATCTCGACTGCCGACTTCCGCCGTCTGGTTTCGGCCCGACGGCACGAGGGCTTCCCCTCGCCAATGTCTTCTCCATCCCTAGGGAAGAAAGGATTACCATCATGGGCAAACTAACTGGCGAAGCTGAGGAACTGAAAGGCAAAGCCAGCGAGGGTCTAGGCAAAGTGACTAGCAACGAAGGGCAGCAGGCCAAGGGGAAAGCCGAAGAGGCCAAGGGCAAGGCCAAAAAAGCTGCTGGCAAAGCCGAGGATAATGCCCGAGAGATAAGGGAAAAGGTAACCGACTAGTTAGTAGCCGAAAGCTCTTTTTCGATTCCGGCGAGAATTGGCACGGGACATAGATCGGAGTAGAAAATGAAAGCATCAGATCTGAAAGGACGAAACGTCGTCACAGTAGAGAAGCCGGAGCATGTGGGTGCGGTCGACGAGGTAGTCTTCGACCCAGACAACCGTCAGATTGCGGGCCTGAAGATAAAGACGCCGGAACACACCACTCCGCAGCTCATTCATGCGCGAGATATCAGGAGCATTGGTGAAGACGTGGTAACCATCAGGGATAAGAGCGCGATGGGGAACGAAGGCGCGTTTCCTGAACTCGGAAAGCTCCCAGACCTGCGCGAACTTACCAACGCCAAAGCCATGAGCCAGTCTGGCAAGGTGATCGGGCAGATAAGCAATGTCTTGATCGATCCCCAGCGTCTCTCTATTGAGGGATACGAACTCGGCGGCAGTTTCTGGGAGCAGCTCACGGGCGGTCGAAAGGTCTTCAATGCTACCGAGGGTATGCACTACGGCAAAGGCATCTTGATGATCCCCGATGACGTAGCGGCACTAGTAGAGGGCCGCAGAGAGACGGCTGTCCGCCAAGAAAGACACGAGGGCTCCCCGCCCCCAACGGAGCCGCATCCTCCCGAAGAGAGGCCTCCACTTTGATTGTCGACCGCGCCCCAAGATGTCCTGGGGCGCGGTCTCCCACTTTAGGCCTAGTACTTTTCGCTCACCTCCGGTGGTGCTCTGGCACCGACGAATTGTGGTAAAATAGGCTAGCGCTCCCTCGGAGGATTGTTTGCCCTGTCGCACCTGGCACGACAATCGAATAGAGGGCTCCTTCATGTCGAAGGATTCTATCCGCCTCGGGTGACAAGCGGACGTAGGGGCGGGGAGCAAGAAACATGACTGGGCGGCAACTGCGAGAAGAGCTACGCTGGGCCTTGCGTGCGCGAGAGGTGATCCTCGTGCTCGTGTTCACTACCGGGGGGCTAGCCTACTTGGTCGGCCAAGCGTCGGTGTCTTACCGGGAAGGCCTCGCGATCTTGGCTTTTGGGGTCTGCTTCAACCTTTGCTGTCACCTCTTGCTTTCGCGTTATGATGCGGCAGAAGGCTTGGACGGAGGGTCAGAAGGGTTCGGCACGCCGGAGGCTTTACCAGCAGCCGCTCGAATACATCAATCCTCCTTCGTCCATGCAGCCAAGTCACCTCCTTTGGTGGACGATTCCTCTGATGATGACCGAAGCGCGGCGCTACGCCACTTGCGGCTCCTGCGCTATCTGCAAGTGCCATTCGATGCTTTATCCCTGACGCTGATTGTTCTCTTCAGCGGCGGCGCCGCCAGTCCCTACGTTCTGCTCTACTCCCTGGCGATTCTCGCCAGCGCGATTTCCCTATCGTCTTCCCTAGTCTATCTACAGGCAGTCCTGTTTGCCGTTCTCTATGGCGCTCTCCTGATAGTGTCCGCCAATACCAGTGCCGATGCGCCGTCGTTTCTCACCGCGTCTCCGCAGGGCGATCACCGACGTATGCAGATCGCCTCTCTTTTCTATGTCAGTTCCCTGCTTCTGGCAACGGCCTATCTCTCCAACCATATCGCGCGCCTTCTCCGAAGGCAGATCGGCGAGTCCGAGCAGCGTGCGAGCGAGCTATCGGCAATCAATGCTGTGGCCACGGCCGCAAGCCGGTCCTTGGAACTGAATGATGTGCTCCGCGCCGCTCTGGACAAGGTCGTCGAGGTGATGGCGATGGATGTCGGAGGAATCTATGTGCTGGAAAAGGGCCGGCAGCGGCTGCGCTTGGCCGCGCACTACGGGCTCCGGAAGGAAACCGTCGCCGAGCATAGTTTCGTATCCTTGGGGGAGGGGTATACAGGCTTAGCGGCGGAGGCCGGCGAGGCTCTTTACAGCAACGATACCCAACGCGTGCCAGACACAGCGCCAGACCTGATGTCCAGAGAAGGGCTGCTTTCGATCGCCAGCATCCCTCTAAAGGCCAAGGATCAAGTCGTCGGCGTGCTCTACGTAGCCGGGCGCCGCCCGCACGCCTTTTCGCCAAACGATCTCAGGCTTCTCGAGTCGATTGCCGGCCAGATCGGCGTCGCCGTCGACAACGCGCGGTTGTACTCCGAGGTCGAGTGCATGGCGATCACCGATAGCCTTACCGGTCTCACCAATCGCCGCGCCTTCATGGAGCGCCTGGACCGCGAGCTGCAACTGTCACGGCGTCTCGGCGTTCCTCTCTCTCTGTTGCTCATCGACATTGATCATTTCAAGCGCTTCAACGACACCTTTGGTCACCTTGTGGGCGACCAGGTCCTGCGCGAGGTAGCGACGGTGATCACCGGGGCAGTACGCACCTCAGATATCACTGCGCGCTACGGCGGTGAGGAGTTTGCCGTAATCTTGCCCGACACCGCCGTCGACGGAGGGCTGGCTCTCTCGGAGCGCATTCGCCGCGCTGTAGAAGGGCATCACCTTGGTCCAAGCAACCCTAGGGCGCGACAGAGGGTCACCGTCAGCCTTGGGTTAGCCACCTATCCCGATCACGCTAGTTTGCCGGAAGAACTGATCGATGCAGCCGATGGCGCCCTCTACCTTTCCAAGAAGAGGGGTCGTAACCGGGTCACGGTCTTCAGCGCCGAGGAACTCAAGCGTGTCTGAAGCTTGCGGGCGAGCATCCCTTCTCCAGTGTGGGTACATATCTTGCGCCATCTACCTAACGGATAGATGGAGGTAGCGAAGATGCAAGAGAACAAGAATGAGAGTGCAGACGTTCGGGAGAGGCCGGAAGGTCGGCCGGAAGAGGCTAGACTGCCCGAGGAACTGTCAATTCTTCCCAGCAAGAATGCCGTCCTCTTTCCGTCGATGATCCTTCCCCTGAGCGTGAGTGGCCAGCGCTGGGTGAGCCTCGTCAACGAGGCGGCCGCCGGGCATCGGCCGATAGGTATCTTTGCCCAGCGTAACCCAGAGGAGGAAGCGAGTCCGGATAACCTCTTCGGAGTCGGCACCGCTGGCATCATCGGCCGCATGTTGCGTCTGCCGGATGGGACGGTTCAAGCGCTGGTACAAGGGATGAGCCGCATCCGCCTAGAGGAGATCATCCAGACCGATCCTTATCTCAGAGGACGGGTAGCGGTCCTTCAGGAGCAAGAGGAGAAGAATGCAGAGCTCGACGCCCTGCAGCGCAATCTTCGGGCCGCCTTCCGTCAGATGGTCTCGTTATCTCCTACCCTCCCGGACGAGATGGCGAGTCTGGCCGATGGGATCCCTGAAACGGGGCGCCTGGCCGACTTTATCGCCTCCGTAGTCAACATTCCGACGCCGGAGAAGCAAGATCTGTTGGAGACCCTCGACGTCGCCGAGCGGGTGCGCAAGCTGTTGGCGAGCATCTACCGGGAACTGGAGGTACTCGAGATCAGCCGCCAAATCCAGTCTCAGATCAAAGAACGGATCGACAAGACCCAGCGCGAGTACTACCTCCGCGAGCAGCTAAGAGCGATCCAGCGAGAACTGGGCGAGGTTGACGAGCGACAGGCCGAGGTGGCCGAATACCAGCGGCGGACCGAAGAAGCGAAGATGCCACCCGAAGCCCTCAAGGAGACTGAGCGGGAGATGGATAGGCTGCGGATCATGCCGCCTGCTTCGCCGGAGTACGGCATGATCCGCTCCTACTTGGACTGGATGACGTCGCTGCCATGGTCGGCAAGCACGGAAGACCATCTCGATATCGCCGAGGCCAAGCGTATCCTGGACGAAGACCACTACGATCTCGAGAGAGTTAAGCAGCGTATCCTCGAGTTTCTGGCGGTGCGCAAGCTCAAGCAGGACATGCGAGGACCTATCCTCTGCTTCGTCGGCCCCCCAGGCGTAGGTAAGACTTCGCTGGGGCAATCCATCGCCAGAGCGATGGGGCGTCATTTCATTCGGATGTCCCTTGGTGGCATTCGTGACGAGGCGGAGATCCGGGGTCACCGGCGCACCTATATCGGCGCCTTGCCTGGCCGGATCATCCAAGGCATCCGTCGCGCCGGCTCGAACAACCCGGTGTTCATGCTCGACGAGATCGATAAGCTGACGGTGAGTTTTCAGGGCGACCCGGCGGCCGCCTTGCTGGAGGTGCTGGATCCAGCCCAGAACTTCGCGTTCCAAGACCTCTACCTGGGTGTGCCGTTCGACCTTTCCAAGGTGCTGTTCATTGCCACGGGCAATGTTTTGGAGACTATCCCTGCCCCCCTGCTCGACCGCATGGAGGTCTTACGCTTGGCTGGCTATACCGAAGAGGAGAAGCTGCAGATCGCCAAGCGATTCCTCATACCGAAGCAAGTGAGGGAGAATGGGGTACCGCCAAAGGATTTCGAGATCGTCGATGATGCCCTCCGGCTGGTGATTGACGGCTACACGCGGGAAGCAGGCGTGCGAAACTTGGAACGGGAGATCGGCAACATCTGTCGCAAGGCTGCGCTCCAACTGGCGGAGCAGGGGGCAAAGCGCACCGTCGTCATTCCCGACGAGGTACCCGACTATCTCGGCCCCCGGCGATTTCGGCGGGATCTCTTGCTGGCGAACGACGAGATCGGCGTGGCTACCGGCCTAGCCTGGACTCCGTTTGGTGGTGACGTGCTTTTCATCGAGGCGACGATCGTACCCGGCAGAGGGAATCTGACGATCACCGGCCAGTTGGGCGAGGTGATGCGCGAATCGGCGATGGCCGCTCTGACGTATGCGCGGTCTCGCTCCCCGGTTCTCGGCGTGGACGAGGATTTCTATCAGAAGTTCGACGTCCACATCCACGTTCCGGCGGGGGCTGTGCCGAAAGACGGCCCCTCGGCGGGAATCACCATCGCTTTGGCCCTCATTTCAGCAATCACCAAGCGGCCGGTGAAGAAGGAAGTCGCGATGACAGGCGAGATCACCCTACGCGGTAAAGTGCTGCCGGTGGGCGGGATCAAGGAGAAGGTCCTCGCCGCGCACCGCGCCGGCGCAGAAGTGGTGGTTCTGCCCAAAGAGAACGAGCGAGATCTGGTGGATGTGCCGGAGGAAACCAAGAAGGAGTTGAAGCTGGTTCTCGTCGACCACATGGATCAGGTGCTGGGAATAGCCCTCCGACCAGAAACCGCCGAAGAGCCAATCCGTCTGGCAGTGATCCCTAAAGCCGTCTGAACGATGAATGCGGCATGATGAAGTCGGAATGATGAAGGATGAATCTCGTTATCTGTTATCCGCTATCCGTCGAATGGGGGCGTGCCCCCTACCGCCGATCACCTGTACCAGACAACCGACAACGATCAACTCTTTCATTCATCATTCGTCACTCCGGTTCCTCAGGCTCGGGAATCGGCGGCTCATTGCCAATGGCGCCAAATGCGGTGTCGCCGTAGCCGCCGGTAACACCGGGGTCGGTATCGGCGCCCAGCCCGCCGGACTCGTACCCTTTTTCCGCGCCGCCGGCAGGCTTCCCGGCTAAAGCGTCGGCGATGCGACCCAAGGCAGCCCGCACCGCTGCGTCGCTGATGTGCAATCTCTGGGCGACCTGATATACATTGCGGCCGTCGATGGCCAGTCTAGCAATCTGACGCTCCATCGGAGGCAGGCAGTCGATTTCCTCCGCTGACTCCTTCAACTGCTCGACCAGCCGCGAGTATCTCTGGTTCAGGATCTTCGCGAACTCGTCAGGCACAGTTCACTCCTTACCTTTACAGCCGCTGTCGATGCCGGTTTCCAGTCGTTCTGGGGCAAGATCAATACCAGGGCCGCTGAGCGCCACCGGCGAGCTGTCGCTATTAGCCCGCGACGGAAAACATGTGGTAGAATGCCGATCGGCGCTAGTCAGGCAATAACCATCGACCGTCGGTCTATTCAGGGGAAGACACCGTGGATATCGTCACCTTCGTTTTGTTCGTTGGCGGAATAGGGCTGCTGGTTGCCGGGGCAGAAGCAGGCGAAGGAGACATCGCCGTTGGCAATGTCGTCGGCAGCAATATCTCCAATTTCCTGACCGTGTTGGGTCTGGTCTTGAATGCCTCGCAGCATAGCGCGTTACCTATGTTGTTTAGCACGATCATGGTTGCTTTTGTGATCCCTCTTACTGCGCTGACGTTCTTGATCTTGGTCGTCCGCGGCCTGCGATCTGGACTCCGCAAACGTCAGGGTGTACTACTGTGTTCAGCACAGAGAGACAGAGATCACGGAGAATAGAAGATAGTCTCTGTGTTCTCCTCCCTACAGCCGCGGTGGGAAATGCCTCTCTTCCTCTCCGCATTCCTCGCGTTCCACCGCAAGCTCCTGCCTCTCTTCCGCCTGCTTCGCTGTCGCGAAGCCTCTTGCCCCGTAGAGCGCCGACAGCACTGGGGGAGCGATCAGCGTAGTCAGCACGCTCACAATCACGGCAATCGAGAACATCTCGCTCGAGATAACGTTTGCTGCCAGGCCGATACTGGCGACGATCAGCCCCACTTCGCCCCGTGGTACCATGCCGACCCCGACGATGAGCATTGACCGGAGACTCATGCCCCACGCACCAAGACCGCAACCGAACAGTTTGCCTACCACGGCCAAGCCGGTAATCGCCAAGGCGACGCCGACAAGCGATGTGTCCAGGAAGATCCGCCAATCGACATGGCTGCCAGTGATCACAAAGAAGAAGGGCACGAGGAGGGCGTAGACCGAGGTAGCCTGCCGCTCTAGCTCGGCCTTCTCATGCGATTCGGCGAACACCATGCCTGCCATAAACGCGCCGATGACTGCCGCGAGACCGATGAAGCTGGACAACGTCGCCAAGCCGAGCGTGACCAAGATCGCCACGACGTAGGGTGCGTGCTGGATGTGTAGACGTTCGAGATGGATGCTGAAGCGCCGGATTACGTGAGTGCCGACCAGCAGGACGAAACCAGTGAAGGCGGTGGCCTCAGCTGCCAACAAGATGATCCCTAAAGCCGAAACGCCGCTGGGCGATGCTAGCCCAGAGACAATCGCCAGCAGAATCATGCCCAAGATGTCATCCAACACTGCGGCGCCGATGATGATGCGCGCCTCGACGGTCCGCAGATAGCCTAAGTCGGCCAGAACCCGGGCCGTGATGCCTACGCTGGTCGCTATCATTGCGGTACCGAGGAAGAAGGCCTCTATGCTTGGGAGCCCCAAGACGAGGAGAAAACCATGGCCAAGAACAAAGGGAAGGATGATTCCGGCGACTGCGGTGATCGCCGAGCGCCCCCCTACCCTGAGCAGGCTGGAAAGCCGTGTGTCGAGCCCGACGAAAAAGAGAAGAATGACCAAGCCAAGCTCCGCCAGCACGCTGTACACAATATTCAGCGCCTCACGCGCGGCCGTTTCGCTATGGAACAGTTCCGCTAGCCCAGCGCTCGGCATGCCGAGAAGCCCTAGGGCATAGGGCCCGATTAGCACCCCGGCCAGGAGCTCGCCGATGACCGGCGGCTGGTGGATCCGCTCCATCAGTTCATCGGCAATCACTGCCACCGCGTAGATGAAGAAGATATCTAATAGGATGCTGGCGACTACTTCCATGTGATCAACGATGAATGGCAAATGATGGATGCCGTTATTTCTTGCCCGTTAATTGGGGCCTGACTTGTTCCTTGATCACTGGGATCACTGACAACTGATAACGATGAACCGCTTCAATCTCACTTATCCTTCTCACTCTGTCCTTTATCATTAGCCGTAGTACCCTTCCCTTCTTCCATTGAGGAAGGCTTGGATCTCGGTGCGCGACACGCCGAAGCGGTGCAGCGTGTGCCGAATGAACTCCAGCCCGGCCTCGAATTCCGGATGTACGACTTCGGTCGCCCCTGTCTGACGCATCCGCTGCAGTTCGAGAACGCTGTGCGCTCTGACAATGATATCCAAACGGCTGTTGATCCGCCGGGCATTCCGGATCGCCACTTCGGCCACCGCCGGCTCAGGTAAGGTAATCGCTAGTACCCGGGCCTTCGGCAGATTGACGTGGGCGAGCACGGCCTCGTTGGCGGCGTCGCCGTAGACGGCGGGAATGTTGCGCCTCTTGGCTTCCTCGACTACGTGGGGATTGTAATCGATTACCGCGTACTTGAATCCCCGGCGCTCAAGGGCGTCTGCTAGCTCGCGTCCAACCCGGCCAAAGCCGGCAATGACGACATGTTGCGTCAGTTGGGCCATTTCCTTCTCACCATAGACCACTGCTCTTTCTGCAAATAGCCGGCCGAGGCCCGGCAGGCTTTGCAGTGCCTTCGTCGTCGCGGGTGCCAGGGTCAAGAGCGTCGGCGCGAGGAGGATGGTGCCCAAGGCCGCGGTGAGGGTTAGGGAGTACAGGTAGTCAGAGATGATGCCCCGGTCCAGGCCCAATTGGGCGAGAACAAACGAGAACTCGCCGATCTGTGCCAGCGTCAAACCAGCGAATATCGCCGCCCGGCCCGGATAGCCAAAAGCCAACGGCAATGCCGCGCAGACCACGAACTTCCCGATAATAATCACGCCGACCACGCTTAACACCATCAAGGCGTTCGTGAGCACGAAGGAGAGATTGATCAACATGCCCACCGACACGAAGAAGAGGGTGGCGAAGATGTCGCGCAGCGGCATGATCTCGGCGAGGACTTGGCGGTTGAACTCCGATTCTGAAACGATGATCCCAGCCAGGAAGGCACCGAAGGCGAAGCTCAAGCCAAAGTAGTTGGTGGCGATCGCCGTTCCTAGCGCCAACGTGACAACCGCCAGCAGAAACATCTCGCGCGAGTTGGTCTCGGCAACTCGCAGGAGGAGCCACGGTATCACGCGAGTACCCAAGTAGTAGGTCACCAACAGCACGACCACTGCTTTGCCCACGGCAATGGCCAAAGGAACTAGCAGATTTCCCTCAGGCCTGGCGAGAGTGGGGAGGATCACCATCAGCGGCACCACGCTGAGGTCCTGAACGATCAGGAAGCCGAGAGCGATTCGCCCATGGAGTGAGTCCATTTCGCCACGATCCATCAGCAGCTTGATCGCCACCATTGTGCTGGATAGAGCCATCAGACTACCAAGGTAGATCCCCCCGCGCCAGTCCAGTCCCAGCATCCGGCCCACCGGTAATCCCATCGCCATCACCAGTAGAATCTGGGTAGCGCCACCAAAGACGGCCACGTTTCGCACCCGGCGCAGCTCAACTAGGGAGAACTCCACACCCAAGGCAAACATCAGGAAGGCCACGCCGATCTCGGCGAGCACCCGCACCCGATCCACATCGCTGACTAGACCAATGGCGTGAGGGCCAATCGCCAAGCCGGCCAACAGATAGCCGAGGACAGGAGGCTGTCCCATGCGCATGACGATGGCGCCGCCAACAAAAGCAGCAATGATTGCCAGCACTAGGTCGATGATTAGGTTAAACTCGTTCATCGGAACTCCACAGGAGAAAAGCGGCATCCCAAAGCAGGACAAATCAGCAGAACGACCTATGCATTAACTGGGCCAAGCAGCCAGCGAAGATCGTAGCACAGGAACGCTATTCATGGGAAGGAACATGCTATAATAGCTACAATAGACTGAGAATCGGACTTTCGTGTCTGCAACGATGCTGGCAGGACATGCCCCGTCACGATATCGTGACAAACCAGACGTCTAAGGAGGAGAAATATGGGTGGGACATACCGTTTGATGCGCATTGCCGGCATCGACATTGGCATCCACTACACCTGGATTCTGGCCTTTGGCCTGATCACTTGGTCGCTGGCGGTGGGTTTCTTTCCCGACCAGAATCCTAACCTTCCCGGCAGCACCTACTGGGTCCTAGCGGCCATCGCCGCCCTGCTCCTGTTTGCCTCAGTGCTCGTGCACGAGCTTGCCCATTCCCTCACCGCTCGGTCACGGGGCACGCCCGTGAACAGCATCAACCTCTTCATCTTTGGCGGGGTGAGCAATTTGTCAGGAGAGCCGAAGAGCGCGGGCGAAGAGTTCTTGATCGCCGTCGTCGGCCCGGCCTCTAGCGCCGTGATCGCTGTTGCCAGTTGGATAGTCGTCTTTGCCCTGGGAGATATATTGGGCTTGGTGGGCGACGTGCTCCGCTACCTCGCACTAGTGAACGCCCTGCTCGCCGGGTTCAACATGCTGCCCGGCTTTCCGCTTGACGGTGGCCGCGTCTTCCGAGCGATCCTCTGGGGGTTGACCGGCAGCCTGAGCCGGGCGACGGCGATTGCGGCAACAACAGGGCATATTCTTGCCTTTTTGTTCATTGGCATCGGGATTTTAGAGATGTTCAGCGGCAATCTCCTAGGCGGGATTTGGATCGCCTTCATCGGGTGGTTCCTGAACGGCGCGGCCGAATCTAGCCGTACGACCACTCGAACCGAAGAAAGCTTCGCTGGCGTACGAGTCGTCGACATCATGGACCCCGACCCGGAGACCGTTTCCCCGACGACGCGGGTTGATCAGGTCGTCCGCGAGTGCCTGCTCCGGCGGGGCCGCCGGGCGATGCCGGTGGTCCATGACGGGCAGGTGGTCGGCATCGTTTCGCTGAGCGACATCAAAGAACTGGCTCCCGAACGCTGGGCCGATGCGACGGTCGAAGAGATCATGACGAGCCCGCCGCTCTACAGTATCGCGCCGGCCGACGAGATGAGCAAAGCCTTGAGGCTGCTGGCCGAGCGCGACCTCAACCAATTGCTGGTCATGGAAGGCGACCAACTCATTGGCCTGCTACCCCGCAGCAACATCATCAGCTACCTGCAACTCCGCCAAGAGCTGCACGTGAACGACGCCCGCTTCCTCAAGAACCGCGGGCGGACGGCGACGGAGTAGGCCGAGCGAGCCGGCGCCAGCGCAGGAGCCAAGAAGGTTGACAGCCTGAGGTCTCTGCAATAACATACACCTGCTCTACCCTGCAACGCGCCGATGCCGAGGCCCGCGGAGCGAGGCTAGCATCCCCTGGCTCTCGCCGAGGTTATGAGCGATGGTTGTCACAGACGGTAGGAGCGGCGACATTGGCCCGACGCTTCGTCGCACGTTAGGGGTTTTGGCACACGGGCGTCGCAAACGCATCCGGGAGTAGCTCCGGCGTTCCTCACGCCCTGGGCGGTTATGGCAACTTGTTCTTCGTTGGTCGCCAGCATGAGCTTGCTCTACTAACAGATTGCTTTGCCAAAGCGGAGGCCGGGCACAGCAGGCTCGTCACGCTCTATGGCGAAGCCGGCATTGGCAAGACCAGACTGGCAGACGAGTTCCTAGCGATTGCGGGGCAGGTGGCCCGCTGCTTCACCGGCCGGGCCTACCCTCTTGAAGGCACCTCACCCTACGGTGTTTGGGTAGAGGCCTTGCATCCGTACCTTCGGCAACTCGACCCTGCAATGGCGCATCGGATCGTCGGACAAACCAGCATCCTAGTGCGGCTCTTTACCGGCTTAGCCGGCGCCGTTCAGGACGTGCCAGATTGGCCAAGGTTCAGCCCCGACGAAGCGGATCACCGTCAATCCCTCTTGTTTAGCGCATTCCACGAGATGCTCGGGCGTCTGGCGGCCACCTCGCCGGTCGTAATCCTCCTCGATGACATTCATTTGGCCGACCTGGCCTCGATCGAACTACTGCATTTCCTAGTCCGCAACCTCCGCGGCCAACGGGTAATGCTCCTGGCGACTTTCCGAACGGACGAGTGCGCTGAGTCGTCGAGGCTGGCGTCATGTCTGGCATCGCTGGACCGGCAGGGGCTTGTTACCCAGATTCCGCTGGGGCCCCTCAGCTTGGAGGAGACGGTGCAATTCGTCCGCCAATTCATGGGTGAGCGTACCGTGCCGCAGCGCACTTTAACCTCATTGTTTGACCAGACTTGTGGCAATCCGTTCTATCTGCGAGAAATGCTAGAGCATCTTTCGCATCACAGCCCAGACCCAACCATTTGGGACCTTGCCCCTGGCTCGACCATTCCCAATTCTGTCAGCCAGTTGGTCACGGCACGGGCAGCGCGCTTACCCGACGACGCACGGCGGTTACTCGCCGTTGTTGCGGTCGCCGGTGAGTCGGCATCATATCCGCTGCTGCGTGCGGTGAGTGGCTTTGATGGCGAGCGGCTGTTGACAGCTCTGGACGAGTTGCGCCTTTCACGATTCGTGCGAGAGGTGCCTGGCGATATTGAGGTTCGCTACGATATCGACCATCCCATTGTGCGTGGAACCATCTACCAGGGCCTGGGCGCGGCGCGGCGCGCTCATCTGCACAGCCTGATCGGTGAGGCGATCATAGCGTTGATTCCGCCGGATCGCGTGCCCTCGGCCGAGCTAGCCCGTCATTTGAGTGCTTCCGACCATCCGTCTGCCCGACGCCAGGCGCTGCCCCACCTGCTAGCCGCTGCTGAACGGGCGATCGCTGTGCGCGCCAATCATGAGGCGGCCAGCGCACTAAGATCGGCACTGCTTGTGCTCGGGCCGGCGGACAGCTCGGAGGAGCACCGAAAGGTACGTGTGCAACTGGGTGAGGCTTACGGGCGGCTGGGCGAGTTCACGAAAGCGATAGAAGTATGGCAGGAAGCCTTCGCGTACGTGGACGGTAAAGAGCACGCTGCGATGCTCCATAGTCGCATCGCCCGAGCACTGTGGCATCTCGGCGACGAGGAGCAGTCGGTCCATCACTTGCAGGTCGGATTGATGAAACTCGGCGAAGACACGGTTAGCATTGAGGCCGCGGAACTCCGTCAGCAACTGGCCTTTGCCAGGCAGCGCCTCGGTGATGCCCGAGCTGCCATCGCCGAAGCGGAGCGGGCCATCTCTATTGCCGAAGGGCTCGGGGCTAGCGAGATCGCGGCCAAGGGTTATGTTGTCTTACAAACGGCCTACGCCGTGCTTGGCCGGGGGCGCCGTGCCTCCGAGTACTGCCAGCGCGCTCTTGCGCTCAGTGAGAAGTTGGATCTGCCAGAGGTTACCTGGCTCGCCTTAAAGACCCGCAGCGGCGTTAACCGCCGCCGCGCGGATTGGGTCGCGGCCGAGGAGGACGTGCGGGGCGGACTGGAAGCCGCCGAGCGGATGGGCGCGCCTGCTCTTCGGTCGTGGCCGCTGTCTGTTCTGACCGAAATTTGCCTGATGACCGGTGACTGGGACCGCGGAATCGGCATTGGCGAGCAGGCCATCGCTATCGACCGCTTCTTCGGTCAGGGCTGGACCCTGCCCCGCTCCCTTGCCTTCACCGCGATGGTCTATCGTCTGCGCGGGGATCGGCACCGCGCCGAAGCCTATCTGGAAGAAGCGACGAGCCTCGTGGCTTCGCTCCGGAGGCGTGAGGTGCGGATCGCGTCGCTAGTGTTGGGCATGCGGGCCTTTTTCCAATTGCTTGACGGCGAGCCCTATGCCGCCCTCGCCACGAGCGAGGGACTGTTGCGCGACCTTGACGACCGTGGCGGCCAAGAACTCTACTTGCTCGACCCTCTGGCCCTGCCATTGGCGGCCAGAGGTTTGTGTGCGGGTTGGGGAGTACGAAGCGGCCGAGGCGCACCTCGCACGCATTGAGAGCTTGGCCAGGCAACGGCTGCACCCCCCGGCTTCGGCGGCCGCACTTCACGTGGCCGGAATACTCTGTGCCGCGCGGGGAGATGAGGCCTCTGCGATCCAGAAGATCGGCGCCAGCGTGGCGATGTGGCGGGCGATGGCCCGGCCGTTTGATGAAGCCCGCACTTTGCTCGATCTTGCTGTCGTACAGCGGGCCTCCGGTGCTGCGCCGGAAGCTTCTGCCACGCTACGAGCGGCGCTCGACTTGTTTACCCGTCTGCGCGCCGCGCCCTACCAGGAGATCGCCGCACGACGATCGCGGGAATGGGGCCACAACGTACCGGGTAATTCACCAGCGCGGTCTTCTCAGCAACAGCTCACTGCCCGCGAAATCGAGATCGTCCGCCTGGTCGCGCTGGGGCGGAAGAACCGGGAGATCGCCGCCGCGCTCACCATCAGCCCGCTTACCGCCGAGACTCACGTGCGGAACATCCTTCGCAAACTCGGTGTGAATTCACGCACTGCGCTCGCCGCGTACGCAACGTGTCACAGGCTTGCCACAAGGCCTGCCGGACCAATGTAATCCCGCCTACCGTCCTAGATGGCTTGCGCTCTCCACTAGCTTCCGCAATAGGTGTCTACCTGCTCTCACGCGAAGGAATACCTGCCTCTATACCTGCAACTGTGGATTGATTGCTGCTCTCCCCTCCCCTAGACTCCAGTATATCTCCGTCGGGTGTCCTCTGGCCTGGCCGTTCAGAAACTGCGAAGAGGTGAGTTCTGTGGCAGAGATCCGGTTCATTGCCGCCGCCGGTGCCCTTGGCACAGGCATTCCCGAAGGTGCCTTGAGAGAGGCGTTCCAATACGAGCCACATTTCATTGCTGCCGATGCCGGCACGACCGACGCCGGGCCCTTCTCGCTCGGATCCGGTTTGCCAGCGTTTCCACGCGAAGCCGTGAAGCACGACCTAGACCTCATGCTTCGTGCCGCGCTACGTCTCGGGGTGCCCGCCCTGGTCGGTTCGGCCGGGACGGCCGGAGGTGATGTGCATGTCGACTGGGCTTTGGACATCGTCAGAGAAATCGCGCGGGAGCGCGGGCTGCATCTGAGGGTCGCGGTGATCTACGCCGAGCAAGACAAATCGTACCTCAAGGAGATGCTGAGGCAAGGGCGCATTCGCGCGCTTGATCCGGCACCGCATTTCGACGAGGCAACGATCGAGGGGGCGGTACGCATGGTCGGCATGATGGGTGCCGAACCACTGCAGGCGGCACTGGCCGAGGGTGCCGATTTGGTCTTGGCGGGAAGGTGCAGCGACGCCGCGTTGTACGCGGCGCTGCCGGTGGCGCGGGGCATTCCGGAAGGGCTAGCCTGGCACGCCGGAAAGATTGTGGAATGCGGCACGATGGTTTGCGAGACACTGGGCAAGGGCGTGATAGTGGGCCGCCTAACGGACGCCGACGCCACGATTATTCCCGTCGGCGCAGGGTTGCGTTGCACGCCGCAGAGCGTGGCCGCGCACAGTCTCTACGAAAACGCCGACCCCTACCTGCATCGGGAATGCTCCGGAACGCTCGACCTCAGCCGGTCGGTGTTCGAGGCCGTGGACGAGCGCTGCGTGCGCGTCACTGGCAGCGCATTCATTCCCGCTCCCGAATATACCGTCAAGCTGGAGGGAGCGACGCTCGTCGGTTATCAATCGATTATGGTGGGCGGCATCCGCGATCCCTTCATCCTCAAACAGCTAGATTCGTGGCTCGAGGGGGTCTGGGAGACGATTCATAAGTCGGCCAACGCCTTGCTGGGAGACCAAATGTCGCAGAATGACTATCACCTCATGTTCCATGTGTACGGCAGGGACGGGGTGATGGGTGCGTTGGAGCCAAAGAGAGATGTAGTTCCCCACGAAGTGGGCATCGTCGTCGAAGCCACGGCACCGACGCAGGAGCTGGCGACCAAGCTGGCAGTCCTCTCGCGTCAGCCCTTCTTGCATCACCCGATCCCGGAGTGGAAGGGGGCCATTACCGGCTTCGCCTGCCTGCACAATCCGGCGCATATCGAGCGAGGGGCAGTCTATCGCTTCAACGTGCATCACGTGGTGCTGCCCAGGACTCCCGACGAGATGTTCCGTCGCCAGATGGTCGACGTCAGTTAGCGAGGAGGTAATACAATGCGGTTGTGCGAACTGGCAAGCCTGATCCGGAGCAAGAACGCCGGACCGACTTCGCCAACCGGCAAGCCGCCTTCCGCACCAAGCAGATCGACGAGGAAGGGCAGGAGTCTGCGCTGGATCTGCAGCAAACCAACGAAATCCTCAAGAGCAACACAGACGCTCAGAGCGAAGTCTTTCCTTCCCTAAGCATGATTCGG